>JAABUU010000198.1_pt1 | contig 146471 bp, 172 predicted proteins | sample 5559301 | NCBI WGS metagenome assembly JAABUU01 (sample SAMN10711884, study PRJNA513360) | rock metagenome | isolation source: Antarctica rocks | place: Antarctica: Victoria Land, Richard Nunatak white | reverse complement strand
TACTTGACTGGGTGCGCTCCTCACGGCGCTGGGACTGTGGCCGCGATCTGTGCATGGCCAAACATGGCAACATCGGCACTCGAGACGCGCTGCGCGGTGGCGGGTCTGCCCTGCCCTGACCAGCACACCAGGGCATACACTTGGACCGGTCAAGTTTGGCTGCGATGCGCCTAAACCGTGGCAGAGCGTCATCCACACACCTGCCGCAGGAGCAGGGGCTCGAGCCCCCACAGCCGATATGCACGCTGCACACGGTTACGGCGCCGCGCGCCCCGGGCGCGCGCCTGCGGCAGGTCGAACAGGCCCGCGATCCGCGACGCGAGCGTCCGGCTGCCGGCACCGGCCTCCTTGTCGGCGTCCGCCTGCGCCTTGTCCGCCTTCTCCTTGTCCTCGGCATCCTCCTTGGCCTTGATGTCCGCCTGCGCGCGGCGGCCTCTCCCATTGCAACGAGCCCTGGCCCACACGTCTTCACTGCCGCCTGCCACGGGCCCGCTCCATCGCACCTGCTGCTTAAACCCCTCGGCGACCTACTTGCACACCCTCACAGTCCTGTTGGGCCATGACCTCTGCCTGCGCACAACAACCGAATCTGCACCAGTGCGCGGCCGCCGTCGGTCGCAGCAGAACCCCACGTGCTGCTTGCCCATCCGGCGCGCTCTGCGGCTGCATCCCATGCTCCCGTGCGCGTCGGGCGCTGCTCCGGTGGCCCCTGCGACAAACCTGATGCACTGCATATGCACACGACTTGGCTTGATGATCATGTGATGGATGAGCAGCATGCAGTGACGCCGCGCCATGGACACGCATGGTGAGGCGTGAGCGGGTGCGCCCCTGCGGGAGCACATGCGCGCGTGCGCGCGAGCCTGCCGGCCGCGCACCTCGGCCGCCAGCTTGGGCGCCCAGTGGCGCTCGCGGTGCGCGGCGGCGGTCGCCGGGCTGGACGCGACGAGCACGTTGTCAAAGTAGTAGCCGGTGTCCATGGTCCAGATCTCGACGGCCGCCGCGCCGATCTTGCCCAGCTTGCTCAGCGGCGCGTCGTCCACAAAGTGGTGCGGGTTGGCGATCTTGCGCGGCGCCCAGGGGCCCTGCAGGGCGCAGCGGGTTTCGTCATCCGAGGCGCACCAGCACGATGTCTGGGACACCAGGCGTCAGGCACAGGGCTGCGGCCACCCCTTGGACATGCGAGACTGCTGATAATGATAACTTGTTTGCACGCTGCTCGGCATGCCCAGCCGTGCGGCGCGCAAGGCTGCGCTGCACGACCCGCTCATGAACGGCCACGACGCGACCGATGGCGTGCGCTGTCGGACGCCCTGCTACTGCGCCACCCCGCAACCCGTGCGCAGGCCCCACATTGTCCTATGTAGGCGCATGTTGTTTAGGGCTTTTCAAGGTGCTGCACACCTTGTACTCGGGGTTGTCGATGAGCGGCGCGGACCACTTGCCCTTGTGCGCGGGGTTGGGCTTGAGCGGCCGCGTCCAGGGCCCGCAGCCGGGCGCGCCCTTGCACTTGGGGTTGGGGATGCTGGGCGCCTCCCACTCGCCGTCCTCCTCGGTGTCCCAGTCCTCCGGCTGCGCCGAGTCTGCGCGCGCGCGCGGGGTCCGGGCGTGAGCGCCACGGCAGCCGCATGCCTCAGAGCGCGCGCTGGGCGATCCCATCTTGCCGCGCTCCCCGCAACTCGGCCATTCATCTGTGCCAAATCTGCGTGTGCGCCAATGGATGGCGATGCACGCTGGTGTGACCACACACAGGTTGGGCGCATCTAGCGCGCTCGCTCCGCACGCAGGCGCCGCGCTGCGGACCCGGCGCATCTGTCCAAGGAAACCGCACACCACCTGCCACCTCCTGTCCAGCTCATGTTGCAAAGCTCTCTAGCCACTCATGGTGATCTCTAGCCACTCATGGTGTCCAGATGTCCTACACCAACATGCAGATGTTGATCATGAGTTGCATGTTCTGGGCAGGCGCGCGGCGCTGGTGCATGGGGGTGCGCCAGGGACCCTACCAGGGTCCGGCATGTCAGCAGGCTCATGGTCCAGCCAGCCCTCGGGCTTCTCCGTGTCCTCGTCCGGGATCTGCCGCGGCGCGTCCTCGTCCCAGTCGTCCGGCTTGACTGCGGCCGAGTCCGGGATCCTGCGAAGGAAGCACGAGCTTCAGAGTCCCTGGTGTCACGCAGACACCGTGCGCACTTGCAACCCTCAGCGGAGCCTCAAACCAGCCGCCTGGCCCACTGCCCAAGGGCTGAGAGCTTCAGGCACACCACACTCGTGTGCCTGAGCGCAACAGGCAGTGCTCATGGATGCGCAGGAGTGCGCGCGCGTCCCGCCTCCCAGCGCATGGGCTGCCCCTCCGCGCCGCAGCACGCACGCCGGCGGTCTGAGCTCTCCTTACATCTGTGGGGTCAGCGCATGCAGGGGCACGGCTTCTGTGCTGGCTGGCGCTCTAATGAGCACCCTGGGGGCTGTCCCAGGGCGGCCAGCTATGCGTGCATTTCCACGCTACTTACATGGTAAACCACAGAGCAGTCATGCTCTTCACGAATGTGCATCACGAACAGCTCACTGGCAGGCAGGCGTGCGCACTTGGGCGTGTCCACCCAGGAGGACGGCTTGGAGTCGTCCGGGTCGTCGATCTCCTCTGGCGGGTTGATCGCCGGCTCGAAGTCCTCGAACAGGCTGCCGCCCTTGCGCTCCGCGCCGTCCACAAGGACCGCGTACCTGCGCGTGCGCGTGGCCCCTGCCTGACCTGCCTGGCGCTGAGCCTCAGTGCAGAACCTGGCTCTGGCTCAGCTCCCCGCTGGCCAGGTCATCGCAGCAGCCGAGCGACTGGCAGCACACCCACGCAGGACTGCAGGAGGTCTGCTGCTGCACGCCAAGTTCCCCTGCAGCGCCTGCAGCGGGGCCCGGGCGCGCACGAGTTGTTGGACGGGTACAGGATGGCGGTGTACACGTGCGTGCCCTTGTCCAGCTCCACAGACGGCGGGAACTTGAGGTGCTTCTCCTCGAAGCTGCCGTTGGGCGCCTGGTGCCGCAGGATGAGGTGCACCTGCGCGCGCCGCGCCGCCGAGCTCGTGCGGGCATTGGGAACTACGTGGGGATGATCATCTCCTGCGGCAGCCGCTGCTCATCCTGGCTGCACAGCACGTTACAGATCTGACCAGCAATACACAGAGCAGCATCAGCTCAGAGACGGTCCAAGCGGCAAGCGCACATCCTGCTCATGGGGCTCCGCGCGCGCGCCTTGTTTGTTGAGCCGCACTTGTCCGGGCCGAACATGATGCTGTACGGCGTGCCATCGGTGAGGTCGGCGGGGTCAAAGTCAGGCGTGGCTGTCAGGAACTTCAGGTACGCCCCGCCACAGGTGAGGCCCTCGCTCAGCTTCAGCTCGTACTGGAGCACGAGCCCGTCCGCCGGGTCCACCTCGGTGGGCAGCTTGGTGGTCAGGCCGTAGTGCTTGGCCTTCTCGGGCACCTGCGGGCGACGGCGGGCGGGCTCGGGCGACGGATCGGGCCAGAAAGTGCAATCCATGCTGCCGTGGGCAATCGGCCCGGCCTCCTGCATCTGAGCAGCCCCGGTCCAAAGCCCAGAGCAGGGCAGTGATCTGCGCAGCACGGCTGCACACGGCCGCCGGCGTGCCCAGCGCCGGGGGGCTGCGATCTGCGCAATGAAATCGGCCGCGATCAGCCGCCGCACCTTCAGCGCGGGGCCATCCAGGCCAGCCGGCGTCTCCGTCTCAAAGCGCCCAGAGTACTTCTCGTCTGAGGAGTACACCCAGCGCCCATCCCAGCCGGGGCCAAACTCCTCAAAGAACACCACCTCTGCCAGGCCCAGGCAGGGGCTGACGAGCAGCAGCCCAAGCGCTGCGAATAGGATGCGGTGCGAGCCCATCGCCACAGATATGCGCCAACACAGCAAAAAACTGCCTGCTTGTGCTGCAGCCTGTTCTGCAGACTGTGAGAGGGGGGTTTTGGAGAACCGCCCACGAGCGCGACATCGCCAGTTTCAGCCCCGGTAGCCGCTCCGCAGCCGATTTGACGCTTGCATTGGTGTTACTATATGCCCAGGCGGCCGCTGGTAGCGGGATGAGGCACGGGTCAGCCTCATGCCTGACATCAATGATCGGACAGCACCGTGGCAGCGTTCCGGGGCCTGCCCGGCCTGCTGTGACCTGTCACAAGTCACCTGAGCTGATTTGCAGTCGCTGATGCCCGGTGCACCGGCCAACCGGGGCCCCAGCAAGCCGATGCGCACCACCTGAGGCACTCACAGGCCCGTTGCAACGTGCGACGCCTGCGCCCTGTGGTAACACTTGTGCGGGTCTTGCTGGAAGCTCAGAGAACACCAGAGGCCGCCTGGGCCCTCTCTGCGGTGCAGCTCCAGATGCGCATGCGCAGCGGATGGCACATGTGAGCTTGGCCGGGCCCGCCGGCGCCCTATTGTATAGCCAGCATCACCTCTAGCCTATTTCGGTGACCTTACTGCGCGGGGTCGTGTACTCGGGATGCAAGGTTGGTAGACGCAATCGCACCGCATCACGGGCCAATTTGGTCTGTATGAAGTAAAGAAACACTCCTGTGGTGGTGGCTGCTCCGTCTGGTGCCTTGAAACAGCTCAATTTGCGAGAACAAAAGATTGCTGTCGCGTTCGTGGGCCGAGCCCTGGCCAGGGGTGGAACGCCGGGGTGGCCGTATACGAAAATGCTCTTGCGCTGAAAATGTGGCTTATGATCGTGCGCTGGCTTTGCAGACTGCGCCTTGCGTACTCGAGTACAGCAGGTGTGCGTGATATATGTCAGCGGATTGCTGCCCAGGCATCTGCAATGATCAGCGGCACCATTGGTGCACATGTAAGTGTCCTTGACAACCGAGGCTGAGCTCGAGTGACAAGTGGTGCACATCGCAGCAAGCACGTTCCAAGATGATCTTCTGTTGAGAGTACACCCGCATGTGATCCAGCGCATGCTTGAGCGTGGCCACCGTAGCTTGCTGTCAACCGTGCACGCATGCTGCTGTGGCGTATGAGTGCTCACACTGCCGCTGCTTCAAACCAGATGCAGTATGTGCATGTTCCCGCGTGGGCAATCTTTGCAGTGCTTGTGGCGCTGAGCAGCGGCGTGTACCTGAACACGCTGTTTGCCAGCTTTGCATTTGATGACAGCTTTGCTGTGGTGCGCTCCCGTGCGCGACCTTCACTCAGTCTGGATTCCTACATGCACAGTCATGGTTGTCAAAACATGTGTGGCAGTGCTGCAAGGACCTCAGGCTGAGTACTACCTCAGCACAGAGGCTTATCCAGGCGCTGCTGATTGGCTGCCACCGCGCAGATCAGCAACGGTGATGTGACGGACCCCAACAAGCCGCTGCACATCCTTTTCCAGAACGACTTCTGGTATATCCCAGTGCTTGGCTTGCAGCACGGTGCCGATGTGCTTGAGGGAGTGCCCCTGTGTGGTGCTGGAATGCCTCGCCGTGCGCAGGGGCACGCGCATCTGGAACGAGCAGAGCCACAAGTCATACCGGCCGCTCACGGTGCTCGCCTTCCGGCTGCAGCGCATTCTGGGCCAGCGGCTCTTCGACGGTGCGCTTCGTGCCTGCAGCAGCTGTTGCACATGGAAGTGCGGCTGCAAGGGTGCAGCCACTGAAGTGTCCGCAAAAGACTCGGTGTCAGCAACACCTTTTCGCTTGAGCGTCATACACAGGGGCGCACCCAGGCCAGCCAAGCTGGCCAAGCCTTGATGCCGCTCCCGTGCGCTGCCAAGGCGGGCTCTCGCGAGGAGCGGGGGCACGCGCGCGCCCGGCAGGGCTGGGCTGGCGCCGGGAGGACGCGTCGCAGTGGCGCGGCGTCAACCCCATCCCCTTCCACGCCGCCAACATCCTGCTGCACGCGCTCGTGACCTGCCTCGTATTCCGGCGCGCACCTGGGGCCAGGGGCCGCATGCCTGCCCCTGCCGCCTGGCGTGGGCGAGCCTGTGTGGCCACCCCGGGCGCCACCAGCGGCCGTGCCAGGTCGAGGGGGCCAGTGCAACTGGCGCGCCTCAGCATGCGCCTCCTTTCCCCACCCCGAGAGGCGCAAGTCCGTCATGCTTTTTGGTGGATGCCCAGGGAAGCCTTGGACGCTGGATGCCCGCCAACATGCCAGGCCGGGTCGGACCATCATGCTGTCAGCAGGCTGAGAGCTTGTCAGGCGGGAGCCGACGGTCGGTGCGCGCCAGGCTGGCGCTGAGGCTGTGCGCGGCGCGCGACGGCGGCGAGCCTGGCCCTGGTCCCACTGGCTGGCCCCAGGCGCCCGGCGCCAACGCCCTGCGCTCCGCTGGTGCGCCGCGCTCCAGCAGCGCTGCTATGACCAACGTCTGTCCGGCAGCACACGCGCATGTAGTGCGTGCCGCGAGTACCCTGATACATGCTCCGCTGCATGTAGCATACCCGTCGAGCGCTCGCTGGGTGACACCGGGGCCGTGGCTGGGCATGATCGTGCGACACGGGGCCTGCGCTATGCTGCTGCACAGCACGGCCCTGCAGATAGCCATCTTATGCAGAGGTGACGGACATTGTGTGCCGTCACAGGGGCGCCGGCCAGAGACGCCGGGCGCCAGAACGGCGGCGCGGCCGCGGCCGGAGGCTCCCTCCGCCTCAGGCGCGGCGGCACGGCAGAGGCCGTGGACCAGCAGCCCGCGTCGGCGTCAAAGCTGAAGGCGCCGCCCGCACAGGCGCGGCGCCGTGTGAGCTTCTGCGCTCCCAGACCTGCGGCACCATCACTGATGCCATGCAGGCTCCCTGCATCGCACTGTCTGGCATGCGTTTTAATCTTGTCTTGATCGAGCTGCTCGCATGAACCAAAGCCATGTATACAGCGCCGCTGAAAACAGAGGTGGAGGCAGAGCATGACGCACGCAGCGGCTGTCGCCTGAGGACAGGCTGCTGGATCCACTGGCTGACAGCGCGCAGCCCAGCATCGCGCTGCTCAGCGGTGCCTCCTCCCTGCCGCGCCAGGCCGCCGAGCGCGGCGCGGGAGCGCACTCGGAGGCGCAGCGCGCGGAGGCCGCGCTCGCAGCGGCGCTGTTCGCGCTGCACCCGGCGCACACCGAGGCGGTCGCGGGCATCGTCGGCCAGGCCGAGCTGCTGAGCGCGGCGCTCGCGCTCGCGGCGATGCTCCTGTACATGCGGGGCGCCGCCCGCGCCGGGCGCGCCCCGCGCCGCGCGACCCCCGCCATGCCGTGTGGCTAGCTGGCTGCCCATGCTCCTGGCCGCGTCACCTCATAATGATCCGCGACGCAAGCGTCTGGTAGAGTTATTGCGCGTGCCTGGCAGCACAGCAGAGGTCTGCAGCAGCGTGTGGTAATGCTTAATGCAGGTGCGCTCACATCCGCGCGTGCCATCAGGGCTGTGGCTCCTGGGCAGTGGGCTGTTTGGCTGGCCAGGCTGCCTAACAATGCTCTGCCTCGTGCCTGGAAACCCCTTGCGCCTATAGTTATATATAAACTGCTCAGTCGAGCGCAGGCTGGAGAGCGCGGAAGAGCGGGTCGGCTGGGACGTGCATGGCAGTGCCGCACGCATGCAGCCGCACGCGCCCAGCCGCCGGGAGGCGGCGCATTGGCCGCTGGTGTGCGGCGCGCTGGCCACGGCGTTCGCTGCCGCGCTCGCCAAGGAGATCGGGATCACCGCGGTGAGCTGTGCGCCCGCCAGGCGCTTGCCTGCCGGCCTGCGCCGCCGCCGCCTGCGACTGCGCCCGCGCCAGCCAGGGCCGTACATGACCATGATGTGGGGCAGAGCTGCAAGATAGGTGCCTGCTGGCGCGGCCTCTGGTGTCCGCGCGCTCGGGCAGGGCAGAAGACCCTACCCTATGCTCACAGCATGCTGCCTGTCAGATCGGCGCCATGGCGCTGTACGATGCCTTCCTGCTGCCCTGGCCGCCAGTACCGGGCGCTGCGGCGGAGCAGGAGCCCTGCACAGCGCGCGCGCCTGCGGCTGCACCACAGCTGCCCCGCTGGGCGGCGGGTGTTGCCGCGCTGGCGACCTCGCGCAAGGTGCGCATCCCCGACCCTCCAGAGTTATGATGGTAGATGTCATGTGAGGCTGCTGCGCAAGCATAGACCAGGGCACTGATTAAGTGTTGATGCGGACAGATGCGTCTCATTTAATACAGGGTGCGCAGGGCCAGGTTGCACCGCATGCTCAGAGCCAGCTGCGCATGCTGCCGCGTCGGGGTTGCGCGCATTTTGTATCACATCAGCGCGCCTTGTTCCAGGCCGGGCTGTGTCCCAGGTGGCGCGGCTGGCAGCGTGCATGGCAGCCGTGGGCTGCTACGTCGGCCTGCGCTCGCTGCTGGCGGTGGACCAGCTGGTGCGCATCTTCCGCAAGGTAGGGCCCTATGTTAGCCCTATACCCTGATCTGCACGGTGTGTTGCTGCAGCTGCTGCTGGCAGCTTTAGGAACCCCAGGAACAGGACACGCTGCAAGGCTGCAAAGAGCTCCGGGTTTGGAGACAGGGCTTTGCGAGGACGCGGAGGACGGTCGAGCAGCGGGAGCTCGCCTGCCACTCGAATCGCGTGGGTGGCCCGGCACCAGGATGCCCGGAAGCGCATGTGCACGGGGCGGCGCTGCTGCTGCTGCTGGTCTACGGCAGCGCCCGCGCAATGCGCGACCGCATGGGGTGGCATGTCCTGACGGCCGTGCGCGGGCTAATCATGAACTGCGGCGCGCAGGTGGAGAACCCCATACCTTTCTTGGAGCCCGGCGCCGCGCGCCTGACGACTGGCTATCTGCATGCCAGGCGCGGCCCCTCTGCTAGGTACACGGACCTGCTGCTAAGTGCATGCGCCCGCTGCTAGGTGCATGAGCCCGCTGTTATGTGCATGGCCCTTACTAGATGCATGTGCCTGCCGCTAGATGCATGGGGCCTGCTGCCGGCCAGGTACATGGGCCTGCTACTGGCGCCCGTGCAGCTGTCCGCGGACTGGTCCTTCGCATGCATCCCGCCGGTGGCGTCCCTGCGGGACCCGCGCAGCCTGGCGACGGCCGCGCTGTACGCCTGGCTCGCGTGGGTGCTCGTCGCCGCGCGGCCCGAGCAGGCGCGCGCAGAGCACGGCTGACCTGCAGGCCGCTCCTGTCTCCCTCGGGCTGTGCTGCGCGCCGGGCTTGCATGTGCGCTGGCCTTGCGCAGCCTGAACAGGGTAAGGGTCCGCCACATGGTCATGTGGCAGCGGCTATGGGCTTGTGCATTGATGGCGCTTCCCGACCGCGCGGTAATATGCATTGGTAGCGCGTCCCGGCCGCCCGGTATGCCCGGCTGCTGCAGGGGCCGCTTGCTGCATGGCTGGGTGAGCAGCCTGTATTGGTGTGCCGCCGAGCGGCAGCTGCCGGGCGCCGTGCTGGCCGCGCCCGCACTGGTGCCCCTCTGGCGAGCAGTGTCGAGGCGCGGCTGCGACGAGCTGCGCGCCTGCCGCACGCGCAGGCCGTGCTGGAGGCGCTGCGGTCGGCGGGCTTGGCGCGCGGGCCGGCAGGCCCGCCGCCAGCGCACACCCCGGCGAAGGCATCTGCAGCAGCCGCGCCGGTGCCCGGCCGCGGGCGGCGGCGCGCGCGCTGGCGCCTGGTCGTCGCCGCGGGGCTGCTGGCCGCGCCCTTCTTCCCGGCAGCCAACGTGCTGTTCCCGGTCGGCACGTTCATCGGCGAGCGCCTGCTGTACGCGCCGTCGGTCGGCTTCTGCGTGCTGGCGGCCGGCGGCCTCGCGCGCCTGGCCGGCCCGCACCTGCCGCGCCTGCTGCTGCTCTGGGCGCCCGCCGGGCCCGGCGCGCCCCACACTGCTGATGTGTGTGCGCATACTCTGCGCATTGGGAAAGCGCCCACTTTTTCATGTCACCGCCCTGGCCAAACAGAACATGCTGACGCTGGTTGGTTGCAGTGCGACCAGCTGTTGACCGCCCGTCTTGTGCTACATGCCTCGCGGCAGCCTGCGCCGCGCGGCGCCACCTACCCGCGCGGCGCCAGCCACTGAGGGGCCGCCGCACAGGCAGAGGCGGGGGCCTGCGCGGCGGCGAGCGCCTGCCGGCGCGCGCGCGCGGCGCGGCGGCGCTGGCGGGCGCGCTGCTGGCGGCGTACGCGGCGCGCACCTGCCTGCGCAACTGGGACTGGGAGACCGAGGAGGCCCTCTTCCGCGCCGCGCTGAAGGCGCGCGCCGGCACCTGACGCGCAAGGCCAGCCTGCCCCAGCGCAGCGTGGAGCAAGGCGTGCGCGAGCAGGCAGACCTGCTCCCTCTGTGTCGGCGTGCACGCTTTTCGCCACAGTCACTTGGCGGCGCTGCGCGCATCCGTTTTGTCGCAGCGCGCCCTGGCAAGCACCAGCAGGCGTGTCTGTTAGCTCGACGCATGCGCCGCCGCGCAGGTGTGTCCAGAAAGCGCCAAGGTACGCCTCAACATGGGCATCCTGGAGCGGCGCTACGGCCGCTGGGCGGACTCGCTGGCCCACTTTGAGCGCGCGCGCGAGATCGAGCCGGGGTGCGCCGCTCGCCGCGCAGCGCCTGGCGGGGCGTCCTGCTCGCGCATGGCGCCGCAAGCTCGGCACGCTGTGACGCGCAGCCTGTCCTCGCACCGTTGCCATGCTTGCAGCTGCTGGAATCACAGACTTCCAAGGCCGCAGACCTGTATGTACGTCGTCGCGGCACGTGCGCGGCATTGTGGCAACTGCAATCTGCAACCTTGATTCTGTGTGATGCATGTATAAATACATCAATCACCAGCTTGGTCGCAGTCTCCGCAGGCAAGCACGGGCGCGGGCCGCGCAGGTACTGCGAGCCCGTGTACTGGCACGGCCTGACGCTGGTCAACCACGGCACGCAGGCGGAGGTGCTGCGCGGCGTGGAGGCGCGCCCCGCCCTGGCCCGTGGCAGTTCCTTGGCAGTGGGAGCCCCACATGGTGAGCTGCACAGCTACGGGTGCACACCGCGTGTCTGGCAGAGCCACGGCTGTGGCTAGCGTGTTCCCAAGTTTCCAGGATCACAGGGCTGCTGGCTGTTGCTGGTGCAGGGCGTACGGCGCATGTGGGGCGCAGCACGCGCGCGCCAGGGCCGGCAGGTCCCGACAGGCGCGGGGTGGCACATGGTGCAGGAGCACCAGGCCGCGCGCGTCCGGCTCTCACGTTCCCCGCCTGGCGTGGCGCCCCAGGCGGCCAGGCGACGCCGCGGCGTGCTGCCGCGGTCAAGCCCCGCCGGGGCGGCGCCTGCGCGCAGGAGCTGCAGGAGGCGCTGGACTGCAAGTGGGTGGCGGCCGAGGCGGCCGAGGCGCTGCGCGCGGTGTTCCAGGCGCTGCACGCGGCCGAGCCGCGCGGCGGGCGCTACCTGCGCGCCTGGGCCGGCGTGCTGCTGCGCCCGGGGGTGCGCCACGCGCCGCGCCCCTGCGCGTCACCCTCTGTTCAAGTCCCTAAGCATAGACCATCCGGACACTTTGCGGCTTATCCAACATGTATATACCATGCTGTGTTGCACCCGTTTAATGAGCACGCGCAGCCCCTGCCCGCAACCTGCTTACGGTCAAGCCACCCGCGCATCCCGGGCGCGCGCCTCGCGCCCCGTCGGCGCAGCGCCGCGCGCGCGCCCACCTGCAGCCATGTCCCACACAGGCAGGAAGCCCTTGGGAGCTTCCCTTTCCTTTGCACCACACGGGCTCTCCTTCCCCTGCGCCCCACGGGTATATGTACCCTACCCTATACCCTATAACCCCACGGGCGCTTTGGGACCGGGCGCAGGTGATGAAGGTGGAGGCGGGGTGCCTGGCGCTGGAGCAGGCCGCCGTCGGCGCGCCCGACGAGCCCGTGCCGGGCGACCTCGAAGGTGGGCCGGGCGCCGCGCCCAGCATGCAGGCCGCCTTTTGGCCGCGCTGCACCTCACAGCACAAGGCAGTAAGGGGATGCATTGGGACAGAAAAGCTGCAGTCAGCCAGTCAGAAGGAGGAGCTGGACTGCATAGACCAGGCTTGATGACCTCCTTGCTCAGGCTCGTGCCAGCGCTGCTGCGCGGAAGGGCGTGCTGCTAGTGCGGTGCGTGTCATGTCGACACTGCTGTCAGCACTGGGCAGGCTGTTTGTGCGCATGCGCCCTAATGATCAGGGGTGTACGAGGTGAGGGCCTGCATGGCAGATAGCAACACATGCCAAGTGTGGACGCCAAGTATATAGTGCCTTCTCGAACGCAACAGTGCTGCACTGCTGAGACTTTCTTGCAGCTAATGTTAATAATGTCCCTGTTGCCTGCGCAGAGGTGCTGCAGCCGTGCTTGGCGCACCTGCCGGCGCCGCCCACGCCGCTGCACGCGCCGCCCGCGACGGTCGGGCAGGCCGTGTCCGCCTGCCTGCATGCGCGCATGCGCCTGCTCCTCACGCTCGCCCGCCACGCGCCCGCCTCTCCCGAGGTGCGCGACCGCACGAACGTCGACGCGCATGCGAGGACTGCCGTGAGCGCACTGCGAGGCGCTGCAAGTAACAGAGCGCTGAGCTTTGCTGCTCTGTTGCACGTGGAGTGTCTATTGCTTACCAATGTGGCAAGCCACAGTTGCAATATGTCACTTGTTTGTGGGCTTGGGTTTGCGGCGCAGCCCTGCACACCAGCGGGCAGGGTTGCTCAAACAGCCACTGCATGCGGCAATCGCCATGAACTATCAAAGCTAGCAGCGTGTGGCACATGCGCAGGCAAAGACGGCAGTGTACGAATATGTCGGGCGCTTGGGCAGCCGCTGCGTGTGGCAGCAGACGCCCAGCGAAGCCGAGACGGTGGCCGCGGCGGACCGGGGGCTCATGGCGCCGTCCGTCGGCCAGAACCCCGAGGTGGGGCCTGCGGGGAGGCTCTGCACCGCGCCCTTTTTGAAAGGGCTTTTCTGCATCTCAGCTCCTGTCCCAACCTGCGGTGCATCCAGCACTCTCTTGTACTACGATGGCACCATGGCCCTGCACCGCGCCCGCTTGGCAAAGTGCCCCGCCCCATCCTGTCTGGCCAACCCCCTGCCCGGCAACGGCCCCGCTCTAGATGGCTTGGCGGCGAGCGCGTCGCCGCGCAGGCGGCCGTGCCGCACATGCAGCTGCTGCACCGCTTTCAGCGCGCGGACGCGAGCGACGGCTGGCTGCAGCGCGCCTGGGCAGACGCGCTCGCCGCGGGCGGGCGGCTTCCGGAGGCCGCGATGCACTTTGAGGCGCGCCCGCCCCCTTTGGCTCACCCGGATTGACACTATGGGTCGTTCGCTTCCCGCGCGCTCTTAATTTGACGCCCGCCCGCCGCAGTACTGTGCTCAGCAGTTTTTCTCGGCAGCTTTCCCATTTCAGCATGCCCAGGTGCGGTAGAGTGGGCGTTGCCCACACGGTGCAAACGCGCCCTGCTGCGCTTCGCGTCCACCTGGTGCATGCAGGCCGAGCTGTCCAGCCCTGCCATGCTGCGGATTGCAGTGGGCGGTCACTGCGCAATCGCTTGGGCTGACAGGCGGCCGGGACGCTGCTGACGGAGCTGCTGAGCGGCGGCGCGGGCTTCCAGCCGCCGCTGGGAATCGCCGCGAACGGCGGCGCGGGGCGCGTCGATGCGCCGGCCGTCGCGGCCGCCGCGCTTGCGGCGTTCCAGAGCGCGCTGCAGGCGGGACCCGCTCCTGACACGCATGGGCCAGCCAGCGCAACTCCTGTATTGTCATCGGCCTGAGACAAGGCGCTGGCGCCCGGCCACACGCCCGCAGAGACTGAAGCGCGCGTCCTTGTGAGCTAAAAGCATGTCTGCACATGCACCATTGAGCAGCTGCGTCTGGCATGCCATCCTGTTGCATGGCAGGAGCCATGCTCCGTGTGCGTGATGCCTGTACCATCTCCCCAAAGCCTAGGGCCGCCGGGAGTCTCAGCCGCGCGTCACGCAGGCGGGCGCGCGGGACGCCTGCCGCGTGAGCTATGCCGCGTGCGGCACGCACGCGGCGCTGGCGGCGCTGCAGGCCGCGGCCGCCCCTGGCAGCGCCGGGGCAAGGCGCGCCGCGCAGGCTGCGCATGGGTGCCTGCATGCGCTGACCGGGATGCCAGACTGCGCGGGGCACCCCGCGGCCGCCGCCGCCGCCGCCGCCGCCGGCAGCAGGGGCGCTTGATACAGCCGGGCCCACGGCGCGCGGGTGGCCGCTTCGCACTGGCTGCGCGGGGCGCCCCTGCTCCAGCTGCGGCGCACAGAGCACAGGCAGGGCGGTGCTTCAGCAACGCGCGCCGCACTTCAGCCGGCAGGGGGCTGGGATGCCTGCCACGGCCCGCTGGGGCAAATGGGATGCAGGGACAGGCGCCGGGCATGCCCTGCGTGCGCTCATATGCTGAGCAGCGAGGCTGCTGCCCTTTTGCCAGGCTTGCCGCGTTGTGTTCTGACTGGGATTGACTAGGGTAGGGTTTAGGGGGCAATGCAGGCACACCTTGTCCATCAGTCATGCTGGCATAAACATACCTTGCTCTGCACTCTGTGCACCTATGCCGGGACTGCCATTCCACCATGGAGTCATTATTGCCGTTGTGCCATGCATCGAGCTGCACCCTGACTCTCATGGTATTTGCCTGAAAAGCATATGTCCAACCAGAGGAGCAGCGTGCCGCTCAGGTTAAACCTCTGCACAGTCAGCATCCTCAGTGCACACAAAGGGCCACTCCAGCTGCATCAGTACGTGGGCATGCAAGTACACCACCCACACAGGGCGAATAGGTTGAACCATGCTGTGCTAAGCAGCAGGTGCCATGCATGTGCAATTTGTTTGACACATCCGACCTACGGAAGGGCAACTCGGTTTACCCAGTGCCGTTTGTCCTGGACAACCAAGTGCCATGACAGTTGCGCGCCATGCAGGCGGACCTGCAACAGGCGCTAGGCAGGTGCATGCTTAATGAAGCGCAAGCCCTCAGCAGCGCCACCAGACTGTGCAGCGCCCAGCTGCGCCCGAGGAACGCTCCAGATCTGCTCACATGCGCCTCTGCCTCAAGGACCAGGGGCACACCCAGGGGACGCTGGGAGGCGCCGCGGGGCGCTTCAGAGCCCCTCAAACAGGCACAGGTGGTCCTCTGTGCCCTCACCCTACACCCCTACGCCACCGCCCTGGAGGACGGGGTAAAGCCAAGGGGTGCTGGGAAGCACCGTGCCTCAGAGGCCCTTGAACAGGCGCAGGTGGTCCTCTGCGCCCTCACCCTCCACCCCTACGCCACCGTCCCTGCAGGACATGGCAAAGCCGAGGGGGGGGGTTGGGAAGCACCGTGCCCTCAGAGCCCCTCGAACAGGCGCAGGTGGTCCTCTAGCGTCTCGCCGCGCCGGATCTGGCGCAGCACGCCGTCCTCGGCCACCCAGAACTCGGGCGGCCGCATCTGCAGGTTGTACGTGGACGCCATGGTCATGCAGTACGCGCCCGCGTCGTGCACGACCAGGCCCGCGCCCGGCGCGGGCGCCGCCAGCGGCCGCTCCTTGCCCAGGAAGTCGGCCGACTCGCAGACCGGGCCGACCACGTCGTAGGTCGCCTCGGGCGCGCTGCCTGCGCGCGGCGGGCCGCACATGTCTGTGCTGCCGCGCACGCGCTGCGGCCGCGTGCTCCCAAGCTGTGGCCGCTGGAAGCGTTGTTGTTGCCGAAGGCCTCGCAAGAACACGGGGCGCTTGCGCCGGCGTGCACGGGCATTGTCAGAACAAGCTTGCCACCAACACTTACTCCACGGACGGCCCAGCGCAATGGAAGAGGCAACCCCGTCACGGAAAGTCACGGCGAGAGCATACAGGAGGGGCCAGCATACATAACAGGGGGCGCGACGCTGCTGCGCGGCCATGCAGGATGGCTTACCGTGCAGGCTGGCTTCTGCGCCCTCCTTCTCCTGGCTACTTACAGCCGCCTGGCCACTTACATGGCCCCCACAATGACTCTGCCAGGGACGCCCTCGCATCGTGGGGGCGCGCACTGGGGGCGGTGAGCTCAATGTGCTGGTACGCGTCATACAGGCTGGGCCGGATGAGCGCGCTCATCGAGCCGTCCACCACAATGAAGTTCTTGTTGCCGTTGGTCTTGACGCCCGTGACTGTGTTGACCAGCGCCGCCGCGTTCGCCACCATGGAGCGCCCCTGCCGCGCGCCAGGCCGCCAGAACTCGCGCACTGCTTGAAAGCCACGACATCGGCAGTCCCGCACGCAGCACATGCCACGAGGCGCAAGGAGCGGAGCGCCACTGTGCTGAAGCGTGAAGGCAGGCCTGCGCTCGGCTGCGCCCGAGCAGGCGACCTGGGCGCGGGGAGCACGGAACCAGCCTGCTGCGGCCCCACGGCCCTGTCATATGGTGGACCTCTCTGGCGGCCGCACCGCATGCAGAGCCGCGGCACACACTCACACATGGCACGCTCAGGGTGGGCGTGCTCATGTGCTCAGGGAGGCGCGCGCGCCGGCCGCGCACCGGCTCAATGATGAGGGTGAGGCCCAGGTCGGCCACGACGTCGCGCACGGTGTCGATCAGGTCCGCCGGCGACGGCAGCTTGTCGCCCCTGCGCGCAGCGGTGGCACAGGGGCTCTCAGTGTCTTTCAGGCGCCGGACTGCGGCCAGCAACGAGCCCATGCGCACTCGGCGTGGCCCCAGCCAGCCTGCATGCGCCCGCGCGGAACACCTGGCGGCCTTCCAGACACCTCGTTGGCGCCCGCAGCGGCGGCGCGCCGAGGCGCGCGCCCGGCAGCAGCGCGCGCACACCGGCAATTCATGTGCGCAGCAATAAGGCTACCGCCCGAGCCTGCGCTACAGGGCAGGATGCACGGCAGCGGCAATCGCGCCCATACGCGGGAACCCTGGTTGCGCCGGGGATGGGGAAGCGCGCCTGTGGTGGTAGTCGATGCCGAGCCCGCCGCCGATGTTGAGGTAGCGCAGGTCAAAGCCCTGGTCGCGGATCTGGCGCACGAAGCTGACCATGATCTGCGCCGCGTCGCGGAAGATGGCGACGCGCGTGATGGTGCTGCCCAGGTGGCTGTGCACGCCGACGAGCTCCAGGCTGGGCGCGTCGCGGATGCGGTCCAGGAACCACTGCCGCCCGGCGCGCGCGGCCGGGCTCAAGGTCACTCAAGTCAAGGTAGAGTCACTAAGGTAGGGTTACTGAGGTGGTTTAGGTCACCAAGCCTCGCGCTGTCCCCACAACCGGGCATGCCAGGCCGGCGAGCCTGTGTGTTGCGTCCAGCGACCAGAGGCTGCGGTGGCCTGGGCCAGCGGCGGGCCGGCCCTGCAGGACGACTCGCCAAAGCGGCGCGGGCGGCTGTCCTGTGCCGCGGTGGTGTCGGGCGGGCGCCGTGGTGCTGCCGGGCGCGCTGCCCGGGCGGAGCGCGTGCTGAGGTGCGGGGGCGTGTGTGGCGGCGCGCGGCGCACCTGCAGGTGGCTGTTACGGATGCCAAACTTGGAGTTGGCCAGGCCGGTGGACACGTACGCGTGCACCTGCGCCGCGACAAGCATGCCCCCTCACCGCCGCCCTTGCACGCCGCAGGCGCGCCAGGCGGGCAGACAGGCATCGCCGCCTAACGCTCTGCAAGCTAGCCCTGCTCCCAGCACATGACCTAAAGACTGAATCTGCAAAGCAACCCCTGCAGAGCAACCTCGCCTCTCCTGCCATGGAACTGCACAGGGAGCTACGTGACAACAACACGAGCAGCTTCGCAGAGAGCTGCATCCGTGAGCTGCGCACACACCGCCAGCGAGTCGCCCGGGCGGGGCGCGGCCGGCGGGCGCGCGCCTCCGGGTCGACGTCAGGGTTGATGCGGATCAGCACGCGCGCGGTCTTCCCGGCGGCCTCGGCCGCCGCCGCGATGTTGTCCAGGTCGAACTCGGAGTCCACATTGATGAGCACGCCCTGCTCCACCGCCAGCCGCAACTCCCACGGCAGCTTGCCGTTGCCGTTGAACACCGTCCTGCGGGCGCGCAGCCTCGCGGTCCATGCCCCGTCCGACCGGGTCTGAGCCTCTCTCACACATGTCGGGTTACGCCTGAGCCTCTCTAGACGCGTCTGTTTGCCTCAGTTCATTGCAAACACACCTGCAGATGTAACAGTGCTGACACTGGACTGAGCCCTTCCCATGGCATTGGGGAGCCAAGGTTTCACAAGCAATGCAGCGGCTCTCGCATGCTAGCTGATGTGGCGGGTTTGGAAGCCGGCGGCTATGCACACAGCGCAGCCCATGACCCGCCACCGCTTCGGTCCGCTCTCACACGCGACGCGCGCGGCAGGAGGCAGTGCGCCGCCGGCGGCCACACCTGGTGGGGTCGAAGCCGGCGGCCACCGCGGCGCGCAGCTCGTTGCCGGAGACGAGCACCGCGCCGGAGCCCAGCGCCTGCAGGTGGCGCATGAGCGCCATGTTGTTGTTCGCCTTGACCGCGTAGCCGACGAAGCTATCCAGGCCGGCCAGCGCGGCGCGGTATGCGGCGAAGTTGGCGCTGACACGCGCCTGGCTGTACAGGTAGAACGGGCTCTCCTTCACCTGGCGCGGCGTGCGCGCCGGCGCGCTCAGAGGCTCGTACAAGAGTACGCACCTAACACATGCACCGGCGCGATGCCCGCGTCACGGCCGCCGTGGCGTGCAGAAGGTGGATTCGGGGCCAGGCGGCGCGGCCTCCCGCAGGCGTGCTGGGGCACTCCCGGCTTGTCGCAGCCTGGCACCAGCGGGCGCTCGCCAGGCGCCGCGCCTGAGCACACCGCGGACAGCCGCTCTTGTGCTCGGAGGGATCCTCCCCTCCTCGCGGTGCTACCGCCGCAGGCCAGACCTATGCACGCTGCTTCACTCTTGTCGCAGGGGCGCCAGCACGGGAGGTTGAGGGGCTCTGTGCTGTCGCGCTGTCGTGAAGCACACGCTGAGCGACCGCTGGCAGCCAAGAGCGGGCAGCCGAGGCGCTCAGCAAGCTGGCCCCGCCCTGAGCCCCAAGGAGCGGGGAGTGCCTGGTCGCGGATGTCGTCTATGCGCATGCCGTCGCAGTAGAGGTACCCATCGTCGCCGGTGTAGAAGCCCAGGCCCTGGCCCGCCGGCTGCGTGTAAGCGCCGGACGGCGGCGCGGGCGCGAGCTGCTCGGTCGCGGCCGCTGCCGCACGCGCCGCGCAGCTCTGCCGCCTGCCCTGCACGCAGCGGACCATGTGGGTATATAAGCGTCACTGCAGGGCGTCACTGTACATGGAAAAAGCTCACGCGCTGAGCAGCAGCCAGGCGCTAGTGCCGAGTTAGCCCAAACACCTCTGTACTGGCTCAAGTCAACATAGTCAAGCAGCAGGCAGACCTGCGGCGGGGCGAAGTCGAGCAGACGTGCGCTGCACACGCTGCGCTGCGCCGCCGTGGCCATTGCGCCTTGACGGCTGAGGCTCCTGCTACGTGTGCCGCATGCTGGGCAGTGCGCAGTCGTGCCGGCCCTCGCTGTCCACATGTTGGCCTGCATCTGCCCCGATTGCCGCAGCCCAGTGGGGCACACTCAGACTGCGCAGTGCTTCCTAGTCCACACTAGACAGCTGTGTGCAATCACGTTGAATACGTCCCTGCGAGCCGCGACAGGCATCCATGTTCATGAAGGCTGCAAGTCTGCATAGGCTCGCAGCCCTGCAGGTTAGCATCAGTGACTAAAGCTTCCGTCGACTGCTTTTCAAAAAGTAGGAGCTGGAAAGCCAGCAGCGCGTGAGCTGAGTGGTGCGCAGCGCTTGGGCTTCTCTTGCTGGCACACGCACCGCGGCAGGGAGCACGCGCGCAGCAGGGCCTGAGCAGGAGCCGGCCTGGTGGAGGCGAGGTCGGCTTGGGTCCGCGGCTGCCGGGAGGGCGCCGCGCGCGAGCAGGGCCGCGCGGCCCGGGCCTGGTCTGCGGGGCAGCCGGGGGGCGGCAACGCGGGATGTAGGGGCTGGAGTGCGGCGCCTCGTGCGGCTGGCGAGCGCAAAATGGACGGCGCGGCTGCGCCGGCGGCCGGCGGCGGCCCGGTGGAGCCTTGGGACTGGGCCTTCCTGCAGTGCTTCGGCGAGCGGTCGCCGGGCGAGGACATACAGGAGGGTGCGCGCGCGCTCCGCTCTGCACCGCCAGAGGTGTTGCGGAGCGGTGGCTGGCCGTGGCGCGTCGTCTCATACCCCCGCAGGGCAGCGGCCCGCGCGTGTTTGCGCACGGCGCAAAGCGCGCTGCGGCTCCTGCGCAGCCGAACGGGCACCGGGTAGCTGATGCGCAGCAGCGTATAATTTCCCAGGAGGCTGGCAGGCACAACAAAGCCCTGCGGCTGGCCGGCAGGCGCTGTCGTAAAGAAAGTCGTGCGCGCGTAGCGGCTGTGGTCCAGCTTGCGGCAGAGTGCAGCCAGGTCTGCCAGTGGCAGCACGGGTGTTGCAGTGCGGCAAGGCGCTGGCGCGTTGCTGATGCGCTCTGATCCTGCAGCAGTTACTGCCTGAGCTCCGATGCTGCGGACGCCCCACTGCGCCCGCCCCGCTGTCTCACTGTCTGCTCTTGTCAGTTGCAGCGTGTGGTTCACCGCGCGCCTGCGCTCGCTTGTCGGGCCCAGGGCTGATAGCAGGCACCAAGCGGGAGACGGCCATAGAGCAGGGACGCGTGCAGTGCTGTGTCACGCGGCGCGCTGGGCTGACTGGCGGCGCGCGGCTGCGCAGCGGACATCATCTCGGCGGTGGAGTTTGACCGGGATGGGCGGCACCTGGCGACGGGCGACCGGGGCGGGCGCGTGGTGCTGTTCGAGCAGGTCCCCGTGCCGTCGGTGCGCACAGGGGCCCTGATGGAGGGGTGAGTGGCGTAGCACAGGCAGGGGTAGCGGGGTGGTCGTGCAGGCGAGCGGGGCGGCCGCGCGGCGCTGCTCAAGCAGTCCCCGTGCCGTGCGTGCGCGCCAGGATACCGCGCGGCGCAGCTGCTGTGGGGGACTGAGTGGGGTGTGGCGCTGTGCAAGGCGCCTTGTGTGTGCTGAAGCGCACCCAAGCTCCCACTGGAGCACCTCCTGGCTCACGTGGGGTGCGCATGATCCCAAGCAGCCAGCCACGCTGATCGCGCGGAACCCGAGTGAGATGGACAGGTCAGCCATGGGATGAGCTGGCCTTGCTGGGAGGCTTCGACGGGAGGTGTGATAGCTGTAATACCATGAGCCCGCCAGTATGTGCCTGGTGTGCTGTGGAGGGAGGCAGCGCAGGCCGCGCTGGAGCGTGCACAGGCGCAGGCTGTCCGCACGGCGGGCAGGAGGCCTGCGAAAGGGGCCTTTTGGTCTGCCCGAGCGGGGCCGGCTGGGGTATGTCTTGCGGAGCCAAGCGGCGCACGGCGCGAGGAGGGCCGCGATGGGATGTGGCCGCGCTAGACAGGTCGACACGGCGCAGTGTGACCCGCGCCCTGCTCGGCCCTGGAAGGGGCAAGGGGGCCGGCGTCCGCTGAGCCTGCGGCGGCTGCGGGCCGCGCAGCGGTCCGCGCCGATGGATGCGCGCGCGCCGGCTTCGCCGCCGCCGCCGGCCGCGCCGTTCGAGTACCGCTACACGACTGAGTTCCAGAGCCATGAGCCGGAGTTCGACTACCTGAAGTCGCTGGAGATCGAGGAGAAGATCAACCAGGCGCGCGCCCCTTGCCGTATGGGGTATAGGGTAGGACAGGGTAGGGTGGTGCGCGAGGGCGCGCCAGCGTCTGCGCTCTTCGCGCGGCGCGGCGGCCTGCGCGTGGCCCGCCGGGGCCGCAGCGCCTGCCCGGCGGCGCTGGCCCCTCTGTGTGCGCGCTGTCCCAGGTCGCAGCTTGCAGCAAGATATACGGCGTCGCTCGCACCTGCGTTCCTTGCAACCCGCTCACCCCCATCTGCCCGCTTACCTGCAAGGCGGCTTGCGTGGAACCTCACGCTCAAGCAGATTTCTGATTGGACGATCTTTGCACGGACCCGCCTCAAATCAACTAAGGAAATCGTTGTGCCTGCCTCCGTGCGCAGGTGCGGTGGGTGAACCAGACAAGCGGCAGCCGGCTGCTGCTTTCGACCAACGATAAGACCATCAAGTTGTGGCGGGTGCGGCTCCCGGCCACAGGCTCTGAAGCCCTTTTCTGCGCGCACGCAGCAAGCTCGCCTGCAGCACCAAGCTGTTCACCAGCACACGCAGAGCTGTGTTGCAGTGCGTCCAAGGCACTGCACGCAGCGTGCTGCCTCCACCGGAGCGCCGCTACTGCTGGGCCGCGGAGCCAGCCTGTTGTGCCGCGCCCCGCAGTGCACCCCGCGCATGCGCGCGCTGGCCGGGTAGCAAGCCTTGCACGGAGCGCTGCCCGAGCGCGCTTGACCGCCCCCGTCAGACACCTGATGTCGGCGGGGTGCGTCGAGGGTTAGGGTATCCTGAGCGCAAACACGCTCGCAGGTGTACGAGAGGAAGGTGAGGTTACTCACCAACCTCAACAATGAGCCGCGCGGCGGCGCGTGGCAGATCGCGGCGAGCGGGTGCGCGCAGATCCCCGACCCGACTCCGCACACAGCCCCGGCGCACCAGGGTGCCGGGCCTGGGTGCGCCAGCGCCGGGCGCGCAGCGCTCTGGTCCTGCTCGGCAGGCAGGCTGCAGTACGCCAGCGTGCTTGCCCCTGGCGAATGGTGTCAGGAATGCCATCTGGCACAGCGTAAGGCTGGCGGCTGGGGGTGATTTAGGGAGGCCTGCTGTGCCCTGATCAAGGAAGTGTGCATCTTTCTGAGTGCACTCCCTTGCGAGCTGATTAAGCTCAGGGTCGGTGCACGCCGCGCCAGTCACCTGTGGACACCGGCACAGGCCTGGCATGGCGCGTCATGCGCAGCAGTGACGCGTCGCCGCGGCGCGCAGGGGCCCGCCGCTGGCGGCCGCGCCGCTGCCGCCGCCGGCGCAGTCGGCGAAGTCCAAGCTGGCGGCGCTGACCGACCAGAAGCTGGGGCTGGCGCTGCGCGTGCCGGTGGTGCGCCCCCCTAGCCCTACCCTAGCCACGCGGAGGCCTGTCCCTGCGCCCGGGGGGCCGGCGCTCCGCGCTGCCTGGCAACGAGGTGACGAACGGCCAGTCATTTTGAACAACTGTATGGCAGAGCTGGTCACAAAGTGCTCAACGAAAGCACAGGCCGGGTGCCGGGTGCGACCTTGTATGGATCCAATGATGAACAGTATTGGGCCCGAAGCATGGGTGTACGCTTTGCAGTGACGTACAGCAAACGGTTGGTGAGTATGCAAGCCGCCAGTGCAAGGGTGCCGGGTCGGACACTGTGTGCATAAATAAAGGGCCAGAGCCCAGGCGCAGGCGGCCTTAGCAACGGCGGCAGCTGCGGGCGTGCTAGCGGGGGCGGAGACTGCCATGTCCCGCCGCGCTGCAGATTTGCGAGCCGCGAGCTTGGTCACACAGATGCCCGCGGCCTCAGCACCCATGCGGCACTGCAACCTGCCGCGTTCCCGGCGCGCCTGCCCCGCGCGCACGTGGCAGGCGGGGCATGCCCTATCCTGCCCTGCCCTGGCACCCAGCGGCACCCGCCGCGCGCGCAGGTGGCGAGCGCGGAGACGGTGCTGGCGGCGCGCTGCCGGCGCTTGTACGCCAACGCGCACACGTACCACGTGAACAGCATCGCGACCAGCAGCGACTGCGAGACGTTCATCAGCGCGGACGACCTGCGCGTCAACCTGTGGCACCTGGAGGTGTCCGACCGCGCGTTCAACGTGGTGGACATCAAGCCGCACAACATGGAGGACCTGACCGAGGCGCGCATCGACTTTAATGCACTTGCGTTAGGGTAGGCTTAGGGTATATGGTAGGGTTGGATAGCATTCATTGGTGAACATCGAGCCGCACAGCATGTAGGACCTCACCGAGGCGCGTGCCCTGCCCACGGCGTGACCGCAGACGGGCACACTGGGCTGGGGCGTGGGAATGGGCTCAGGCGCGCTTGCAGCTGGCGAGCATGCTCCCGTGGGCCACATGACTTAGATTGCCTGCAAGCTCATGTGCGAGGTCCCTGCCTCCCCCTCACGTACCTCTTGCTGACGAGCAGCTCGTGTCAACCGAGGGCCGGACATCGCTGGTGTGCGCCCACAGTCAGTGATATAGCGGCGGCGCTGCCGCGCTGGCGTCCCTACGCTTTACCAACCCTAACCCTATCATGGCGTCCAGCATGAGGCCAGGCGTCCGACCCTGCGGGCTGTCGTTGGCGCAGGTGATCACGTCGGCGGAGTTCCACCCGACCGCGTGCCACACGTTTGCGTTTGCCAGCAGCAAGGGCTGCATCCGCATGTGCGACCTGCGCGCGAGCGCGCTCGTCGACAAGCCTGCGCGCACGTTCGAGGAGGCGCGCGCGCCCCAACCTCCCCCGCGCACCGGGCCCCCATGCCCCGCTTCACCACATAGCCGGGTCAGGCGCAGGCGCAGTGGGGAACCGCATGCCGGGATACTTTTGAGTAAGGCATACAGTAAGCCTATGCCGCATCGTGGGTCCCTCGCTGTGGGCTCTGAAGCAGGCGGGTGTCGCAACGTTCGCCGAGGCCCCGCGCAAGCTGCGGCGGCTCGGACCTGATTATCACACCCTAATTATCCTACCCCAACCTTAACCCCGGTGCGCAGGAGGACACGGCGGGCGCGCGCAGCTTCTTCAGCGAAATCATCTCCAGCATCTCGGACCTGCGCTTCAGCCGCGACGGCCGGCACCTGCTCGCGCGCGATTACATGACGCTCAAGCTCTGGCGCGGCCCCGCGCCCGCCCCGCCCCTGCTCCGCAGCCGAGCCAACCCGGCAGAATGCGGAGTCGCCTCAGCACCGTTCAAGAGCTAGCGCAAGAAGAAAAGCCAGGCGCCTGCGAGTGCGGGCGCAGCGGGGCTGCGCGGAGCTGCCGTTGAGTGCGGGAGGCAGCGCTAGGTGGGTCAGGGCGCCTTGCTACGTCGAAGGCGGAGGGAGCCGGGAGTCGGCGGCGAGTGCGGCGGGGCGCGCGCGCAGGGATGTGCGCATGGAGTCGGAGCCGGTCGCTGTCATGTCCGTCCACGAGCCGCTGCGGCAGCGGGTGCGCGCCCGCGCGTGCGCCGCGCCGTGCGGCGGAGCAGGCCGCCCTGCCTGTGTTGCGGACACGCGGATCAGGGTGTCTGCAGCCGCAAGTGCCTGCGGCTGCCGGCATGCACTGAAGGTTTGGATGCGTCCAGCAGTCTGAGCCTCGTGCGTCAAGGCGGGAGCAGTTCTTGATTCCCAAAGCATCGCCCATGACCTTTGGGCCAGATTCGGGTTAGTTCCATCCCTGTAGGGCTGTGAAGGGCTCCCATATGAGTTGGCGCGCCGCGCGCAGCTGGTCGACCTGTACGAGAACGACTGCATCTTTGACAAGTTTGACTGCTGCTTCAACGGCCGCGGCGACCAGGTGCGGCGGCCCGCGCCCGCTCTGCCAGGAGGCGCCGCGCGCGCCGCGCGCGCGCCGCCAGGCTCGCAGGTGCCATTTAGTGGTTTTTATACCAAGTGCTGTTGGTGGCTTGACGAGAAGGGGGGCTGAACATGCGCGTGGGGGGCTGGTTGAGAGGGCGCCCGAAGGACAGGCTGCGGCCATGGCATCCACATGGGCGCCAGTGCTCTCAGCCAGCACGCCAGCGACGCGCCTGGCCGCACTGACAGGCTAGGGCCGCGTCCCAAACCTCGAATTGAATCCCAGAGAACCTGTGATGCAGGTGGCAACCGGGACGTACTCGGGGTGCTTCCGCGTGCTGAGCTGCGGCGGCGGCGGCGCCAACGACGCGCTGCTGGAGGCCAGCCGCGACCCGCAGCGCCGGCGCCTGCACAGCGCCAAGGCGCGCCCGCGCCCGCGCAGGCTGCCTGCAGTGCGGCCAGGCCGAGGGCGCGATCAGGGCGGGATTACTGAGGCTTTCTTGCCCGGCGTTGTGCTGGCTGTTGTTCGTGTAGGGTGTGTGTGCGCACGCATGCGCCCATGCATGACGTGCTGGCTGTCTTGCTGGCTGCAGTGCACGAGCAGCCTGGCGTAGAGTTCGTACTTGTGTGATTGCTGAAAGGCCTCTGGGGTTCCCAACTGTGTGCCCACGTCCGCAGGCGCCATCCAGCCGCCTGGCGGCGCTGCAGCGCGCCAGCAGCGGCGGCAAGGCGGCGCGGCCCAGCGCGGGCGCCGGCGACGCCGCTGCGCCGCCCGTCGACTTTGGAAGCAAGCTGCTGCACCTGGCCTGGCACCCGGAGGCCAACGTGATCGCAGCCGCGGCGAGCAACTCCCTCTACATGTTTGCCGCGCCTCTGGGCTCACAGCCCTAGGTCAGGGTTTCCCACCCTAGGCGCCGCCCCGCGGCAGCTATACCGGCGGGCACAGTGGGCGCCGCGCGTGGCCGGTCCGGCCGCTCGCCGCTTGGCACCGTGGCACGAGGGTGGCGGTCGCCCCTTGGCGCGCGGCGGCCGGGCCTGGCCTTGGGAGCTTCCCCTAGGAGCATCTGAACAGACTCTTGTGACCCCCTTTTGGCCAGCATTGTGCGAGGGCGCAGCTGGCGCGGGCGCCGCTCATGTAGCGCAGTGACAGCAGGTGGTTTTTTGCTCCTAGGTCTGGCTGCACACAGAGTCAGCTTCGGCACCTTGCAGGCGAGGCGGGAGGGGAATATCGCAAACATCCTGTCGGCGCTGTGCGCTGCAGGAGGGAGCACCCCAGGTAGGTGGCCATGTGGGCATGCCGCGAGGCGTGCATGCAAGCCTGGGGTGGTCGGGTGCCAGCACTGCGCAGGGCAGGTTCATGGAGCGGAGTGCGCCAAGTGTGTTGCTCAAGAACTGGCGGGACTGACGTCGAGCGTAGGCACTAGTTCAGGCGTGCTGCACGGGTGGCCGGAGGGAGAACTGACTAGCTCCCAGGGCATGCGGGTGCAGCAGGGCAGGCGGGCAAAGAATGTGGCTTGAGCAGGGGAGGCTGTGTGCAACCTGCGCGCCGGACTTTCAGTCATTTTGGAACAACTGTGGGGCCTCGTGGAAAACCTGGAACAACTGTGGCACACCTGAAAAACATGTGCGAGTGTGGAACATCATGCACGTGTGCCCTTGCGCTGTGCACCCGCTGGACGCCAGATCATGCCGGTGCCAACTGCTTACAGCCCGGGTCTGCCACTTCCACTGTAACGGCCAGGTCTACCTTCACCAGCAGCTCCTCACCGCACTTCCTGCCCTAACCCTTGCGCCGTGTGACCCTGCCAGCGCACAGGTGCGCCCGACATGCTGCCGAAAAGTCTGCCCCGAGTGCCTGTGCGACAGGCGCTAGAGCCTGCTGCCCAAGTTGCCACAGCCGCCAAAAGTTCTGTCCTGTGCAAGCAGGAGACCTATACCCACAAACAATGCCTAAAATTTTGTACAGGGCGCCCCAATGCGCGCCGCGCGCGGGTCGTAGAGCGCAAACCAGTGCCACGGTGTTGTGCTGCCAAGACTGTAACCCAGATCACGGGCTGTCAAAACGAGTGCGCCGGGCGGCCAAGGCCAACCGTACGCTTGCTGAACTCTGCTGCCTTGCGGCGGCGCACGCGGCGGCAAAACACACTTGCGCATGCCGCGCGGCGCCAGTCGGCTGCAAGGCCGAAAAAATTGAGCTGGGGCGCCGTCAGGGGCTCTCAAAACTTGGTGCGGCAGACGCTGCACGCGGACCTCAGAGCTTGAAGCCCTGCACGACGCGGCAGCTCGTCAGCTCCTTGTGTATGCAGCACCGTGGGCTGGCACCAGCAGACACTGCCACGGATGCTAGGCATGCAGGCAAAGCCAGCAACCAGCACACCTGGTAGCGCCACAGCGCGAGCAAGCCCGTGTCATCCTCGCGGTTGACGACGCAGCCTGGCAGTCCGTCTGTGTAGGTCCCAGACAGCGCCTCCACCTCTGGCGGCAGCCGCTTGTCCTCCGCGGGCCACACCTGGCGGCTCCGCCCGCACGCCTCAGTGCTCCGTTCTGGTCTGAACGAGGCTTATACCACCATGCGCGCACACCAAGAACACCCATCCAAGGTTCTGAAACCGTAACACCCATGCTTGTTGGCCGGTCGCCAGGCAGAACCTGGTGCGGCGCAGCTCTCCTCGGCAAACAACCCTGGGCTGCTGCGCGCCTGATCCTTGAAGCTGGCCCAGGCGTGCGCGACGCCTGCGGCGAGCGACCGCCGCGACGCCTCTGCCCCAGCCGGAGCCGTGCGCGTCAGGCTGGCGGGGGGCGCGTGCGTGCGCGGCCAAGCGCAGAAGGGCCCGCTGGGGGTCGCAGCCGTCTCCCACACCACGTCGCTGCTCCGCAGGCTCAGCGCAGGTGGCGCCTTGCCCAGTGCTGGGCGGCTGTGACAACGCCGCGCGGGCGGCGTCGGACCGCTGCCACGGGGCCCGGCTGCCACAGGGCCGCAGCGGCCTGCGTGCGCCTGCATGCCTGCGTGGCTGGAGATAAGTCGTTTGGGGGCCCCAGGGGACAAAAGTATCACGCCCGTGCCAGGCTGGTCTGTGGTTTGCCGGAAGCAGAAAGGCACACAGGGTACACTTGCAGGCTGGTCTGATCGCTGCGGTGGAGAGTGCTGACTGGAGATTGCCTCTCATCACCCGCCACGCACTGCCATATCCAGGTTACAGGGCTTGGAGTAGGGCCTGGAGTAGGGCCTGCTTGCAGTTTGAGCTGCAGCAAGACAGCCACAGCCCACCCCCACGGGACCCAGTCCCTCTGTGGACCGGTGGTGTCTATTATCTGGCAGTCTTCGTAGCACGCACCTCGCTGTGCAGGTCGCGCGTTGGCGTTCACCACATGCAAGGCAACTCCTGCAGTCTGGCGGGGCACGACCACCCACGCTGCGACCTCGAAGCTGTTTCTCCTGGCAAAGGCTGTCCTAGCAGCCAGCATGACGCGCAACGCACGCCGCTGCGGCAAATTAGCAGCCAGCCACGTGCGTCAGGCCGCTTGGCGGACGCCGGAGGCTGTGCGGGAGGCGTGCAGGGCAGCCCGCCACGCGGCTCTGCCTGCGCTGCAGAGCGCTCCGACAGCAGCGGCGACTGCGGAAGGCGCGTGTCAGCCGTAGCTGCCTTCGCGGACGGCGCGGCTGTAAAGCGGAGCAGTGCGCCGCGCAGCCTGGCCGGCCTTGCGGGGCACCCGACAGCGGCCAACCAAGGAGACGCTAGGGAGTGCGGGGGTCAGCGGGTTCTGCGCGTCTCTAGCGGCCCGCGGAGCCCCGCGAGCGACCCCAACGGCTCGGAGGCCGCGTCCGACATCAGCTTTGCGGCGCTGGCCCACGACGCCAGCCGGGTGCTGGAGTCGCTAGTCGCGGTGCGCCGCACAGCCAGTGCCCGCCGAGCGCTCAATAGGCACTTGCGCTGCTCTTCGCGGCTCCTGCGCGAGCGCGCCGCAAGCTCGCCTCAACACAGACTGCACGCGGCGCCGCAGGGGGGCGTTGCAGACACAGCTGCAAGCCCTGGAGGCGCCCTGCCCGGGGAGAACACGCCCGGCTCGGCCGGCAGGCCCCTGAGCCGCGCAGGTGTGCTGGCCGCGAGCGGCAAGCTCGACGTGCCTGACCAGCTCGCTGGCTCCCTGGGCCCTCACCTCGCGCTGGGCGCTGGCGCGACGCCAGGCAGCGGCGGCGCGGCTGGGGACGGCACGGGCGCGCGGCGCAAGCGCGCGCGCACCGCGGCCGCGGCGCACGGCGAGACGCCGCAGCGCTGGCCGGGGCCCTGGCGGGAGCCGTGGCCGCCTGGCTTGGGCGCTGCTCTCAGCGCCGTGGCGTCCACGCCGGGCGACAACCGGTCCGGCGGCGCCGAGAGCCCGGCCGGCGCTGCGCCGCCGGGCGCGCTCGACGAGAGTGAAGCCCGGACTCTGCCCGGCATGCGGCAGCCGCCCTGGGGCTGCTGGTCTGGGCCGTCTGCCACGCCCGCGGGCGCGCGCGGAGGAGACCTGGGCGCCGCGCCGCAGTCGCCCGACGAGTCTGGCGCCAGCCCCGTGCGAGCTCTGCGGCTGAGCCCCTGTGGGCCGCGCGCGCTGGGGGGCGGCCCGGATGGGGCGGCAGAGCCTGGGCGGCCTGGGGCGGGCAGCGGCGCGGCACCAGGCCCCGGCGCCGCGGCGGACAGTGTCAAGGGAGGCGGCTGCCAGGCGGAGAGCAGGACCCCCCGGGCCGGCACTGGGGGGAGCCCGGGCGGCGGCCGGCGCGCCGCCGCACATGCACGGCAGGGGCGGCTGCTGGCGCTGTGCGCATCCTCATCCGACGAAGAGGCTATGTGCGGCCGGGCCGTGGGCGTGGCCATGGCTCCCTGGGCGGTGGGCGCGGCCGCCCCTGCGCGCGCCGCTGCTGCCGCGCGCGCCCTGGCGCGCGCACGCGCGCTGCGCAGCGACCGCGCGCGGTTGGGCGCGCGGGTGCAGGTTCACCCCTGGGGCATGAGCAGGGCTTTGCTGTCGCAGTGGCCGTTCGGGCCCAGGTCCGCCCAGATACCTGATAGGTTCCTGATCTCAAGCTGGCACTGGCCTGGTGCCTGCTGCAAGCTTGCCTTCTGCAGGCGGTTTCTGTGTCAGCCCGCGCACCAAGGCGGGGCCATGCCAATTGCCGGGCATGGCCGCGGAGCGCCCAGGCCGCCCTGACCAGTGCACTCGCTATGGGCGCCACCACGCCGGACGCCGGCCTCCAGGCCACCCAAGGCCGGCCGCTTGCCCGGGTGGCAGCGGCGCCCTGCACCCACGCGGCGGGTTCTCTGCAGCGAAGCCGGCCCAATCTGCAGCGCGCGCCGCTCCTGCGCGACGCGCGTTGCACAGCCGGCTTGCGGCCGCACGCGCGCAGGCGCTGCTGGCGGCGCAGCTGGTGGCCGCGGCGCGGCACGCCGGCGCGCTGGAGCGCCTGGCGGCCGCGCTGCGCGACAACCTAGCCGTGCGCGCGCGCCTGCTGGCCCAGGCGCGCGGGAAGCCTAGTCCCTAACCTAGCCCTAGCCCTGGCAGGGTCTGCACATGTCCACGTTGGACCTGGGGTCGCCGCGCTCTGCGGCGCGCGGCCGGGGTGTCGCGCGCGCATGCGCGCCTGCTGGCCCAGGCGGTGCGCGCGCGCGCGGCAAACCCTTGGGGCGGACGGGAGTCTGTGCGCCCGCACGCGCTTGTATTGGGGTAAAATGAGCGTCAGAGCGCGCTTTGCAGTGTCTTGGGCATGCGCGCGCTCAGTGTTGCAGCAAGTGCGGCGTCTCGTTCGTTGCGTGCCCGGGCGTGGTCTCCGTCGGACAAGCCGGTGCATCCATGCTGCGCCGCGAGCGACAGCTGGCGTAGTGCGGCAGGCGCGGGAGCTGGGCGCAGCGGAGGCCGGTCGGGTGGCCGCCGAGCGGGCCGCAGCGGAGCTGCGACGCGCCGGTGCAGCCCCACCCGGAAGCCCGGCGTTCAAGCCGCGGAGCCCCCAAGCTGCACAGCAGCCGGCGGCTGGGCGCGCCCAGCGAGGAGCGGCGCAGGCTGAGGACAGCGCGCAGCACAGCGGGGACGAGCGGCGCGCTCCCGCCGCGGGCGACGCAGCGCCGGCGCGCCAGCTCACGGCGGCATTTGAGGCCAAGCTAGCGCAGGAGCGAAGGTGTCGCACGCGGGCGGAGGCCGCAGCGGGGGCGGCCGCCGAGCGCGCAGCCGCGGCCGAGGCCGAGGCCGGCCGCGAGCGCCGGCACCGCGCGGGCGCAGAGGCCGCCCTGGGCGCCGAGCGCGCGCGGCGGGCACGCGCGGAGGCGGCCGCGGGCGCCGCGGCGCGGCAGGCCGCGCGCGGCGCGGCCGAGCGCGAGGCCGAGCGGGCGGAGCTGCTGGCGGCGCGGCGGGACGCGCTGGAGGGCCAGCTGCGCGCTGACTGTCTGGGCGATCGCCTGGCCGCGCTGGGCGCCACGCTCGCCGCCGCGCAGCGCGCGCTGGCCGAGCAGGGCGCCGCGGCGCTGCAGGGCGCCCGCCGCCCTGCCCAGGGTCCCGCCGGCGCCCCGGGCCGCGACGCCGCGGAGAGCGCGCGCGTCGAGTGCGATGCGCTGGGCGCGCCCTGCTCCGAACCTGCCCCGGGCCCATGCCCGTATGACGAGCAGCGGCCGCCCGCGCCGGGGCATGCCCCTACACATGACGCAGCAGGGAGCCCCGATGCCGACACAGGCACCATTCCTGCTGAGACCTGCTCGCCAGCGGCAGCGGGCCGCGGCGGCGCACACGGCGCAGGGTCGCCGCCGCGCGCCTTGCAGCGCAGTCCCGGCACCAGCTCCGCCGCGTCCGCCACCCCGCCGCGGCCGCCCGCGCCGCGCGGCGCAGGCACGCCGCCCGCGGGTGCCTCCACTGTGCCCGCGGCGGAGCTCGCCGCCGCGCGCGCAGAGGCAGTGCGCTTCCTGCAGCAGCTGGGCGCCGCGCTGGGCGCCAAGGCGGCCGCCGAGCAGCGGGAGGCCGCGCTGCGCGCGCAGCTGGCCGCAGCGCGCCGCAGGCCCGCCGTTTCAGACGGGGAAAACGCAGCTCGCCCCGATCCCGCGAACCAGCGTGGCGGCGCCGGCGGCGGGCCGGGCGGCGGGGCGGCCGCGCACGGGCACGCCGCAGAGCGGCCGCGACAGGGCGCGGGCGCCGCCGCCGAGGCCGGCGGCGGCGCTGCCGCGGCGCTGGCTGCCGCGGAGGCGGAGGCCGCGCGGCAGAGCGCGCGCGCGGACGCGGCCGCCGCGCAGTGCGGCGGCGCTCAGCGGCGCGCAGCGGCAGCAGAGGCAGACGCGCAGGCGCGCCCCGTCGCAATGGATTGCCTTTGGCAGCCTCGGCCGCCTGCTCTGGCTCCCTGGCAACCAGCACATGCACAGGGGGCTCTCACCCCTATATACCCCTATACCCTAACCCTACCCTACCCTAACCCTACCCTATACAGTGCTCATCAGGCCATTGCGGTGCCATGGGAGCTGCGCTGTACGCAAGCATTGCACACCCTTTTTTTTTCAAAAAGCACAGGCACGCAGCGCTTGATGCCCTCGCTTTCCTGCCTCGCCTGCATGTTTTGTCGCTCGGACTTGTCAAATCTGTGCATTCTAGCTCCTGTAATGCGCCCGTGACATCCTCCCCGCAGGCGGCGCGCGGCAGCGCGGCGGCCGCGGCCGCGCTGGCCGGCGAGCTGCAGCGGCGGCTGCTCGCGGCGCGCGCGGCGGCCGCGGCGTCCGCCGAGCGCTGCGCCGCGCTCGAGGCCGCGGCGGCGCGCCCCGCGGCAGCCGCCGCCGGCGCCCACGCTCCTCCGAGCCCTTCGGCTGCAGCCAACCAGGCGGCGCCCGCTGACGGTCAGCAGGCCATGTCTGGCCGAGCTGGGGAGCCTGACAGGGCGCGCGCGCCATGGGCGGACCCCGCCGCGCTACGCGGCGCGCTCGCGGCCGTAGAGGCGCGCGGCGCGCGCGGGGGGCGCGCGTCTGAGCCCGACCAGGCGCCCGGGCCGTGGGCCGACGCCGCGGCGCTGCGCGGCGCGCTTGCGGCCGCGGAGGCCGGCGCCGCGCGCGCCGAGACGGCGCGGGCCGCGTGCGCACGCGAGGGGGAGGCCGCGCAGCAGGAGGCGGCCCGCTTACGTGGAGAGCTGGCGACCGCAGCGGTGGACGCAGCGGACGCCGCGGCCGCCGCACAGTTTGCACGGCAGGACGCCGCGGGCCTGCGCGATGCGCTGGCGGTGGAATCCGCAAGCGGCGCCCAAGCACAGGCCGACGCGGAGGCGGCCCGGCAGGCGGCCGCGCGCGCGGCGCGTGAGCTAGCGGCCGCGCAGGCTGCGGCCGCGAACGCCGCGGCCGACGCGGATGCCGCGCGCCGGGAGGCCGCGGGCCTGCGCGACGAGCTCGCGGCTCTGCGCGCCGCAGCCGCTGGCGCCGCGGGCGCCGCCGACGCTGCATGCGACGAGGCCGCGCAGCGCGCCGCGGCCGCGGCCGAGGCCGCTGCGGACGGCGCGCGCCGGGAGGCCGCTCGCCTGCGCGAGGAGCTGGCGCCGGCGCATGCTGCCGCGCGCGGGCTCGCCGCGCGCGCCGAGGCAGCCGAAGCGCGCGCCGGGGGCCTGCAGCAGCTGTTTGACGCCGCGCACGTGGTTGCGGTCGGGCGCGCGGAGCCGCAAGCCGGGGCAGCGCACGATGCGGCCGGGCGCGGCGAGGCCGCAGAGGCGCGCGCCGAGGGGCTGCAGCGGCTGTTCGATGCAGCGCACGCCGCCGCCGCCGCTGGGCTCGCAGCGCAGTTGGGCACTACGGAGCCCGGCAGCACACAGGCCGGCCATGGCCTGGCCGCCGAGCTTGAGGCCGCCGAGGCGCGCGCCACCGGCCTGCAGGCGCTGTTCGACGCCGCGCATGAGGCGGCCGCGGCCAGGGCGGGCTCTGGCAGAACTGCTGAGGGCGGGCCCAACACGGGAGCGAGCGGCTCTGCCCCGGCTGCCGAGCTTGAGGCCGCCGCGGCGCGCGCCAGCGGCCTGCAGGCGCTATTCGACGCCGCGCATGCGGCGGCGGCGACCAGGGCGGCCACGGCTAGGGCGAGCGTTGGCAGAGCCGCTGAGGGCGGGCCCGACACGGGCGCAAGCGGCTATGTCCCGGCTGCAGAGCTTGAAGCCGCCGAGGCGCGCGCCGCCGGCCTGCAGGCGCTGTTTGACGCCGCGCATGCAGCGGCAGCGGCAGCCGGGGCGGGCGTGCCGGAGGGCCCTGGCGACTGTAGCCCCGACCATGCAGCCGCGCTGCTTGCGTGCGAAGCGCTGCGCGCCGAGCTGGCGCGAGAGCGTGCTGCGCGGGAGGCGGCACAGGCAACTGCGGATGAGGCCGCAGCGGCCAGTGCAGCAGCGGAGGCATGCCCCCCTCCTTGCTGCAGGAGATGTTGTCTGCACACCTGCACCCGGCCTGAATCCCTGTGACACAATGAAGAGCTCAGGCTGTAAGACGGCAGCATCCGTGCCCCTGGCGTTGTTTGCTTTCGCTGCTCGCATCGTGGCGCCAAGCCAACACGCCTTAGCAGCGCAGTGCCGTGCCCCAGGCACGTCTGGCCTTTGTGTGCCCTGGGACGTGCTCAGTCGCACAATGCAAATCACGCTGCTCCCTGCCATCCGCGTGCGCATGCGCGGCCGCGGCCGCCTCGCCTGTCCTCAGGCGCATGCCGCCATGCAGGAGCGCGCGCACGAGGCGCAGCGCCGCCTTGAGGACGCGCGCGCGGCTGCGGCTGCGGCGCACATCCTGCTGCGGCGGCGTCTGGGCGCCGGGGAGGCAGGCGCGCGCGCCGCCAACCCTGCCAGCCAGGGCGCGGACCCCGCGGCCGGCGCAGCGGCGGATGCGGACGACGGGGCGAGCGAGGGCTCGCAGCGCGCGCGTGCCCGGGTGGGGCGCGCGGGTGGCAATGCGGACGGCGCGGAGCGCGGCGGCCACGACGGCGCGGAGGGCGCGCGCGACGCGGGGCTGCCGGCCCATGCGTCGGCGCCCGAGCGCTGCGCGGAAGGGGCTGCAGAGCGCGCCGCGGCGGCGGGGCACGAGGCCGGGGGACTGGAGTCCGCGCAGCCTGTGGGAGAGACCGAGGGGCTCGCGGTGCGGGCGGACCGAGCAGAGGCCGCAGCGGCGCGCCTGGCCGCCAAGCTGGCGCTGCGCGACCGCGAGCTGGCGGAAGCGCGCGCCGAGCTGGCCGGCGCGGCGCGCGCGGCGGGCGAGGAGGCGGCGTCCGCGGCCGACGACGCGCGCTTCATCGCCGTGTGGCAGGCCCGCCTGCCCCCGGCGCCCGCGCCCCTCCTGCTGAGCCTGTCAGCTCGCTCCTGGGAGTCCCTGTGGGAGCTCAGTGGCTGCAGCCTTACATGCAGACCTCATGCTCAGCTGGCGACGAGTCGCCAAACAGTATGCAAATGCCTGGTGGTGCTGGTAGTGTGCTTTCTATTGCATACATCCCAGCAGAGTGCCAGACGCTCTCACTCATGTGTTACATGTTGACTGCCGCAGGGCGAGGGTGCCATGCGCGGGCTCGCCAGCGAGCGCGACGCCGCAGCCGCCGCGCACGCCGCCGCCGCCGCGCAGCTCGCGCGCGCGGAGGCCGAGCTGCAGCAGCGCGACCGCGAGCTGACGGCAGCGCGCGGCGAGCTGGCCGACGCGCGGCGCGGCGCTCGCGATGCGGCGGCCGACGCCGCGGACGACGCGCGCTTTGTTGCGGTCTGGCAGGCGAGCACCCGCGGTTCGGCGTGACCTTCTGCTCAGTGTCCCTCATCTTGGGTTCGCCGAGGGCCGAGGCCTGATTGCACCGTTTGGCGCCGATGCCACCTGCATGCTGGGTTTTGCCATGAGGCACCCACTCAGGCTGCGGCATGCAGCGCGACCCCCCCGGTTCGCCGGCTTGCATGCACGTGCTCAAGCATGCCCGTCAAGTGCAAGCCCTGCATGTCATACACTGGTTCGCATACACTATGAGCGAGTCCAGCGTGCGGATAAGACGGGTCATCAATTTCATGTCGCCACTTCTCATCAGGCAGCCGCCGCAGGCCGAGGGCGCCATGCGGCCCATTGCCGCCGAGCGCAGCGCCGCGGTGGCGGCGCACGCGGCCGCGGCCGCCGCGCGCGACGCGGCCGTCGCGGAGCTAGCAGAGGCCGCCGCGGCGCTGGCGCACCTGCTGCGCAGCGCCGGGTGCGCGGACGCGGGCGGCGCCGGGTCTGTGGCGGACGCGTGCCGGTGCGTCTACCCTGCGGCTAGGTCTGAGCGGCTTTGGGGCAAAAAATGATGCTGCGATGATGTTGTGCAAGGTTTAGCGGCCATGCACCTTGAGCATAGACCTACCTTCCTTCAGGAGTGTCCTCAAGGTCCCAGGAAAGAGAATTGTGAGATAGTCAGGCTTGTCCGTAGCCGGCCTGGATCACACCTGACACAGGCAGGACACCTGCCTGGCCGCGGCAGGCGGCTGGGCAGCGCCCTGGCCGCGCGGGACGAGCTCATCGGCGCGATCCAGCGGCGCATGGCCGACACGTGCGCCACGGAAAGGCCGGCGGGCGCTGCGTATGGCCTCATCCAGGCCCCAGAGCAGCCCATGCGCGCCGGCTGCCCGCCGGCGCCGCCGCAAGCAGCGGACGCTGCGCCCAGCGCCTGCAGCGGCTCTGCAGGCGGGAGCGCCCAGGAGAGCGCCGCGGCGGCGGCAGAGGCCTGCGCGCCGGCGACCGACGCTGCTTCGAAGTCGACGCGGCGGCAGAGCCCCGCCGCGGACGGTGACCGCGCAGACGCGGGCTCAAGCTCCACCCCGGGAGACCGACATGCGGCCCGGGCCAGCGCCAGCAGCGCAGGGTCTGGCCTGGGCAGCAGCATGGGGTTCAGCGGGTGCAGTGGCACCGACAATGGTGGCAGCGGCAGCGCCAGGGCCGGCGTCGGCCCTAACGGGCGCACCCCGCTGGTGGACCATGCATCAGCATTCTCGTCCATCTTGTTGCGCGGGGGCGTCGAAGGCCGCGGCGGCAATGGCGGCGGCGGCGGCTGCGGCGGCGGCGGCGGCGGCGGCGACGGCGGCGGCGGCGGCGGCCGGGGCGCGGCGCTCACGCCTGAGAGCCGGGCGGCCACCGGCCATGCCAGGCCGGGCATGCAGCATGCTCTGGCTGGCCTGTCCCCGCTGGGCGTTGCGGAGACGCCGGCGCGCATCCCGTCGTGGCTGGACCGGCCGGCGCAGGCCGTGCCCGAGGCGGGGATCATGGAGGGTTTCTGTCGTGCAGGCGACCTGACCCTGGCCCCTCACCCGCCGCTGTCGCCGGCGCCAACGCCCGCCTGGCTGCGCGCGACGCCCGTGCCGGACACATCCGTATGGCGCGGGCGGCGCACGCCGGCGAGCGCCGCCGCCCGGCCTCTGGCGCTCTCCCCGCCGCAGAGCTCGGCGGCCCATGCGGCAGGCGCGCCTGCGTGGCCGGGGGGCGCCTCTGATGAGTCTCCCGCGCTTTCGCCCCGCCTGGCGGATGGGTTGGCGCTAGGGCCTGCCGCAAGCCCTGGAGGCGCTGGCGGCTGTGCGGCCAGCGCGCTGGTTGCAGAAGCGGGCGGGCCGCCCAGCTGGCGCAGCGCGGTTTGGAGTCCCCAGCCCGGGGCCATCATGTCAGCCTGTGGCAGCTGGGGCGAAGCTCCAGGGGAGCTGCACAGCGCAGCCAGCCCGCCACCGCCGGCCGCAACCCCAAGCCTGCCATCGCTGCCCGCCGCTTCCACACCGGGCTCCAAGCCCGCAGTCCATGTGATGCCTACCCTAGACCTGAGCCCTACCCACGCGCCGCGCCCAGCGCCCACCGCTGCCGTGGCCGGCGCGCACGGGCCGCCGTGCGCGCGGCCGCAGGGCGGCGCCGCGCAGTGCGCCCTGGACCTGAGCCCCGGCCACACCCCGCGCGCCGCGCCAGGCGCGGCCGAGCGGCGCGCGCTCGGCCGGTTGCGTGCGCAGCTGGGGGACGAGCGCTCGCCTGGGACGCCGCCGCAGCCTTCGCACGGCGGCCGCCGCGCGGCCGCGGCGGCCGCTCGCGCCTGTGCTCGCGCCCGCCGCGAGCTGCGCCTTCACGTGACCACGCGCCTGCGGGTGCGGCCGCGCAACGGGGAGGACAGGCCATGCGCCGCGCGCCGCGCCCCTGGCTGAGGCGCGGCGTCGCTGGCGCTCTTCCAGGCGGGCAGGCGCTGCAGCACTTGCACTGGGGCTGGAGACTCGGAGTTTCACTTTAAATAGGAAGAAGCGCAGGACGCCCCTCTCTGTTACATGATCCGTATAACATGCATGCATGCAGGCATCCTGGCCGACGCTATGCTCCGGCGCGCCCCGGAGACGGCCGGCGGCCATGCAAGCGCGGTGGTCAGCGAGCCTGCATCATGCGGACGCATGTGGTCGCGATTTGCATGTGCTTGAGTGGAGGCGTGTGCGCGGGTAGGCCCTCCGGGCGGAGAACGCGCGGCTCTGGCGCATGCTGGAGGCCGCGCTAGGGCTGCCCGCGCGTCCCGCCGGCTCGCCGCGCCTCAACGAGGGCACAGCCGCACGGCTCGCGGATGTGCTGCGGGAGCGGGCGGACCTGGCGGCGCGGCTGGCAGCCGCCCAGGTGACCTGATGCGATCTAAAGCAGAGAGCACATTCCCTGCACACCAAAAGAGGTAGCGTGCCATGCCCTGTCGCGTGCCGCGCTCGTGCAGAAACACAGCGTGACACATCCACCTGTATGTTTGTGCGCACCATGGGTAGTACGCCGGCTTGTGCGCATTGGCAGCCCATGGATCGCAGGCGCCAAAGAGCTCAGGTGGCACTCTGGGCATGACACTGGGCGCAGAGCGCGCATGCCTGCTTCTCACAGTGGCTGCCCCTCGCCGGCGCTCAGGCAGCGGCGCGGGGGCTGCGGGCCGGCGCGGACGACGGCGCGCCATGCGCGAGCCTGTCGGCGCCCGGCCAGGCGCCTGCGAGCGCGAGCGGTCCTGGCAACGGAGCCCCCGGTCTCCCGGCGCCCGTCGCCGTGCAGCCCGCACGCGCGCCCTCCTCGCCAGAGCGCCCCGCAGCGGCGTTGGCGGAGCGTGCCGCCGCGCCCCCGCCCGCGCACCCTGGGCCCCCGGTCGCCGAGCCGGCCCCCGCCGCGGCGCTGGCGGCCGCGGAGGCGGCCGCGGCGGCGCTGGCGGCGCACGTGGCCACGCTGGCGGCCGAGCGCCGCGTGCTCAAGGCGTTCGCGCGGCTGGCGCTGGGCGTCACCACGGACGCGCTGACAGGCGCGCCTGCGACTTGCCGCGCTTCCGTCCACCAAGGAAGGCTCCTGCGTGCTTATGTCCGTGCTGCTCAGGGGTCTGGAGGGGCAGGCAGCTTGCCCTGGCACATGCGGAGTCCATGTCCCAGGGGCATGGGCTCGTCCCCAAAAAGAGACCGCCTGCTGCTCGGGCGCATGCCCGGGGAACCACTGCAAGCATGCGGAGGCCTCCGCTTGCATTCTGCAAGCGCGCGCTGCAGGCCCACCGGCGGGCCGGCGCGCAGGCGGCAGCGAGGCCGCAGGCGTGGCCGCGGCGGCCGGCGCGCTGATGGCCGCGCACGCGCGCGAGCTCGCGCGCATGGGCCTCGCGCCCGCGTGGGCCACGCTGCAGGCGCGCGCCGGGCAGGCGCCAGCAGGCCCCTGTCTGCATCCGACACACGCAATGACCCTGTGCCTGCCCTGGTCATGCGGGCGTGTGCCTAAAGTGATGTAAGTCCAGCATCAGTGCCGCATGCTTCCGGACGGCTGCCTTACCATAAATAGCCCCATGGCAGCAAGCGCGTGCTACACCCGGGCGCGGCGGCCTGGCGCGCGGGCCGTGCATGTGTGATGCAGGCCCGACCCAGCCCCGTGTGGGGAGTGGGGACAGCAGCAGAACCTGCCATGCAGGCACGCGCAGGGACGCAGATTGTCGTGTACGTTCCCTGCCACGTGCCCTGCCGCCGCCAAATCGAACGAGAAGAGAAGGGGAGAGAAGGGGGAAACGGTGTGCACTGCAGGCGCTCGCCACGCGGCGCGGCGCGCTCATGCGCCGGCCCACTGCCGCCGCTGCGCGGCGCAGCGCGCATGTGGCTGACGGGCAACGCGTGCCGGGCTGCTGCGAGGAGTGGAGTCGGGCGAGCGAGCCCGAGCGCCGCGCCCCGGGCGTGCTAACCTGCGCGGACGGGCGGGGCGCTGCGGCGGCCGCGAAGGCCGGTCTGCCGGACGCCGGCGACAAGGCAGCTCGGCACTGGGGTGCAACCGCTGTGTCGAGCTGCCCCGCGGCGAGCGCCGTGGGCGACGCAGAGGCGGGCGGCGCGGCGGCCTCCGTCCGGGCATGGCTCCGCACGTCCGTTGGGCAGGCAGGCCTGCGGCGAGTGCCAGGCGGCACAGGTCTCGAGCAAGTCGCTGGTGCGAGTCTGGGGTCTGTGCGGAGTTGGGGCGGGGGCAGCGGTGTAGGGCGCGGGACGTGCGCAGGCGGCAGCGGCGCGGCTGTGGCAGCCGCGGCGCCAGAGGGCGGGCGAGGGTCGAGCGTGTTGGAGCCTTCTCGAGCAGGGGGCTTGGACGGCTGCGAGGGGAGCCCACGCAGCGGCTCGCTCGGCTCCATGCCGCATGGCGCGCCAGGATGCGAGCCCGTTGCAGGCGCGGAGTGGTCGCCCGGGGACGAGGACGAGGACCGCCCCTGCCGCGGCGCGCCACTGAGCGCTGCGGCGGCCCTGGTGCAGCCATGCAAGCAGCATGGCTGCTCAGCAGCGCCGCCCGATGCAGGGTTTGTTCAGGGCGTGCTGGGCAGCCCAGCGCGGGTGCGCGCCGCGCGCGCGCGCGCCGCGGACCTCGCGGCGCAGCTGGAGGCAATCCTGGCCGTGCGCCGCTGCGGCGGCGCTTGGGCCTGTCCAGGAGGGGGCAGCGGCGGGCGCGAGGGGCGCGCCCGCCCCGCCTGCGCGCAGCAGCCGCGGGTGCCTGCGGCCGGCAATGCCGGCCGCGCTGGCGTTGGCTACAAGCGGCGCTTGTGCTGATTGGCAGGGCAGTGACTTCAGCATGGAGCTCTGATGTTTTCAGTCAGCCGGGGGGCTCTCTGGCCCACTCTCTGCGTGTGTGATGGACCCCTCAGGCTGGTGTATGCACTCGCGTTTGTCGGGCGGCATGAGATGAGGCGCAATCGAGAAATCGTTGAGCTTACAGACACAGCTCCAGTGTCACAGCACGGACAGCCTACATAAGTTGTGAAAAGGCTGGCTGTTAGGTGTCATCATGTCAGAGCACACACACCGAGCCCACTTCAGATGTGCTGGTAAGCAGAAGCAGTCCGTGTCCTATATCCTATTCAATTGGAAAGGGACGCATGCACAACATGATGCGTTGGATTGTGCACAGCGCGCGCGCCCATATCGGTTTCCTGACACCACAGACCCCGTGCGTGCGAGACGCCGGGGCCGCCATCCGCGCAACGGACGGCGCTGCCACGCGCATGGTCGCGCGCGCACTGCCGTCTAACTTATTGCTTGCTTGACCACTACACGACCAGCACGGCGCGCGCGGGCATGGGCGCGGGCGCCTTCTGCGCGGCGGCGCCCTCCACGTGCAGCGTGGCGCTGCCGTGCCCGTACAGGAAGCGCTCGCTGACCTGCACGCCGAGCAGGCGCCTCGCAGGCGGCCCCGCGCTCGCGCCCCGGCAAGCTCGGCAGCCCACCCGGCAGCTCACGCACAGCTTGCAGGCGTGCGCACTTATAGCGCAACGCAGAGGCGCCACGGCCCTCTTGTGCATGTTATTCCTGATATGACACGATCCTAGCTAGCTTAGTCACAGCATGTACAGGCCATGAGTTCACACCCACCCAATGGCAATCATCGTAAAGAGCAGCGTTAAGCTAAGACACACCAAGCTCCGGCGCCCCTACATGAGCCCCCCTATATGCTGCTGCTGGACTTCCAAGCAGGCCGCTTGTCTGCTGGCAGTGAGGCTGGCGAGGACCCCAGCCTCAAATAGGTCATTGGTGATGAAAAAAAAAAAACATTGGGTTTAGGGGCCCCACCTGAGAGCAGCCGAACAGCGTTAGGGTTGCCAGCGCGGGGCACGCGTCCACCAGCCGCCCGAGCGCCTCCTCGGGGATGCCGCGGCACCACGACACGTCCAGCGCCTCCAGGCGCGCCCTGCGCGGCGCGCGCCCATGTCGGGTAGGGTAGGATAGTTTAAGTTTTACGGTATGGCACGCGTCCACCAGCCACGCACTACGACACGTCCAGCGCCTCCAGGCGCGCCCTGCGCGGCGCGAGCACATATAGGTGGGTGTGGTAGGTTAGAAGTTAGGGTAGAGCATGTGTCTCCCAGCCATACACCACGACACGTCCAGCGCCTAACGGCGCGCCCTGCGCGGCGCGCGCCCTGTCGAGCCGGGCGCAGGGCCGGCCGCCGACACGCAGGCAGGGTGTCGCTGAGCGCCAGCTACATCTACACACGTATCACCAACCAGGACATGCATGACAGAAGCGCAGCCTGACCAGTTAGGACTTGCTCAGAAGCGCTCAAGCGCAGCATGTGTCCCACACCGCTGTTGGGCTCTGCCGATGGCGGCCCTCGCCTTCTGCCATGCGGGGTGCGGGCAACAAGGACAACAACCACACCGGCACTCTCCAGCACAAGGCGTGACGGCCCCAGGCTCTCTGCTGCAGCGCCGGGACGCGCACCCGCGCGGTCCTGCCAGCGCGATCATGGCCGGCGCGCCCAGCGCATGGCAGCCCGGCAGCCCCAGGCGGCGCAGCAGGCAGCCGGCCGCCAGCGCAGCCACGCCCGCGTCAGTCACGCGCGCGCACCGCCGCAGCGAGATCTCCTGCGCGGCGTGCCGAGGGTTCACGGGGGCGCTGGCGCCCGCGCCTCGGCGCCCCGGGCCGTGCGCCCGCGCGGAGGCGCCCAACATTATGGCGGCCTGTCTCCGTGCACTGTGGCTGCTGCCCGCCGCACAGCTGCTGTAAGTGACGCCCATGCGAGCTGTTGCTTTACAAAGGCGGCACACCGCGGCTCCCCTCCCTGAGACGTCTGGAGATGCATCTGAAGACATGCGCAGCTCCCAGCGAGCGCAAGCAGCGGCATACACGCTGCCGCACTTCTCTGCCGCAGGCGCGGGCAGCTCAGGCGCCATGCCAAGCCGCCTGCACAGGCTCACAGCGACACGACAGCCAGCTGCAAGACCTGCCCTGCCTACCTGCCATCCGTCCAAAGCTGTGCCTTTCAGCCGCGGGCAGCCGCCAACGGCCACTGCTGGTGTTGCAGCCCAAGCGTGGCAGCCCGCTGCCCATCCCCCGGCCAGTACCCCGCGCCAGCGCACCTCCAGGCATGGGCAGCCCGCCGCGAGCTCGAGCAGCGCGCCGTCGCCGACGCCGGCGCAGTCGTCGGCCACCAGCGCGGCCAGGCCCGGCGCCGCGCCCGCCAGCGCCACCAGGCCCGCCTCCGCCACGCCCGCGCACTTGGCCACAGAGAGGCGGCGCAGGCGCGGGCAGGCTGCGCCGGCCGCCGCCAGCAGCGCACCGTCGGCCTCGGGGTTGCCATCGAGCGACAGGTCGGCCAGCGCTGGCAGCGCGGGCAGCGCGGCCGCCAGCGCGGCGCGGCCGACGCCGCGGCACTCCGACAGGTCGAGCGCCCTGCGCGGCGCGCGAGCGGGGGCTCAGCGCGCGGCGTGCGCCGGACAGGGTGCTCGGCCGCTTGCCGCAGGGGCTCCCAGGCCCTCGCAGGCCAGACGGTGCGCGCCCTAAAAGGGGTAAGCACACATTGGAATTCGAACAGCGTCTGCGCCCGGCTCCAGGCTCCGGCCAGGCACTCGCAGCCTCCGGCAGCCCGCCGCAAGCCCCTCGCGCGCCCCTGCGCCCCGCCGGCCCCTTGCAGCCGCGCCGCCCGGGCAGCGCAGGCGTCCGCGGGCGGCAGTTTCGGGCGCGCGCCGGAGCCCGGCCGGCAGGCTGGCCAGGAAGGTGCCGGTCAGGCGCGAGCACTGCGGCAGCGCGAGCGCCTCCAGCGCGGGCGCGCGCGCCAGCAGCGCCGCCAGGCCCGCCTCGGTCAGCCGGTATGCGCCGCCCAGGCGCAGCGACCTGCCGCCGGCGCGCACCGGTGCTAAAGTATTGGCTGGGGATGGGAACAACCACACCGATGGCAACAACCACTCACATTGAGCTCTCAACGGCACGCTTGTGAAGTAGGGTTGATTTCACTTTGTCTGGCTTTTTGTTTATATATTGACGGCGGGTTGTAGCGCGCAGCGCGGAGCCTCCCACCGGTTCAGTGTATGCAATGAGCAGGAGCATGCCACCATCCTCCCTCGCCCAGCACAGCAGCTGCTCTTGCGCGGGGCCCCGGCGCGGGCACGCTGCATGCGCCTAGCCACGCGTCAGGGCGCGCACGCCCGCCACACCCTGGCCGGTCGGCGCACACTTGTGCACGCGCCGCCAGGCGGCGCAAGCCAGCGGCCGGCCGGGGGCGGGCCGCGGCGCGGGCGCACCGCAGCGCCGGCAGCGGTCCGGCGCCGGCGAGCGTTGCGGCGGTCTCGTCCCCGAAGCCGCGCCCGCACAGGCCCAGCTCCAGGCGTTCCAGCCTGCGCGCGGCGCCGCGCGGCGCGGCTCGGCGGCGAACAGGGGCGGGGGCGCCTGACGAAGGCCGCACGCCGCGAGATACGCCGGCCACCCTGCAGGGCGTCCGGCGCGAGCGCGCAAGAGGCGCCTGGCGCCGCGCGCTCTCAAGCCTCCCGGTGCTTGCGCCCTGGACTGCGGCAGCGTCGCCAGCGGTTTGCATGCCAATGCGAGCCCCCTTGTCTACACAAAGACCGAGGGACGGGTAGATACACCGTATGTAGCCGCTGGACGCGCTGGCCATGTGCACGCCCCAGGTCCTGTCGGCGTTGCAAGGGGGCGCGCACTGCTCGCCGGAGGCGCTGGCGAGCGCGGGCGCGAGCGTGGCGGGGTCCAGCTGCGAGCACTCGGACAGCACCAGCTCGCCCGGCTCGCCGTCCGTGAACAGCGCCAGCGCGCCCGGCGCCAGCTTGCGCGCACCGCCCGCCGCCGCCGCCAGCCGCACCTGGCAGCGGCCACCCCGGCGCCTGGGCCCTTGCGCGGCATGCACGCAGGACCTGCGTCCCCGTACTGCTGCAACAAGCAGAGACCCACCAAGCGGAGGGCGCGGCCGGGCGGGGCTGGCCAGCGGGCGCCTGCCGAGCCACTCAGCCCGCGCCTGCGCACGCTCTGCGGCGCCGGCAGGCGGCAGGGGCACGGCGCGATGGAGACACGCTGTCTCCTTTCTAACACCTGCTCAACGCCTCCTTGGTTGAGACACTTTGAAAACTCTATGATGCGGCGGCCGCGGGGCGCGCCCGGATCACGTCGGCCAGGCCCCACAGCGTGTCCACGTCCTCCAGGTGCTGCACCACCAGGTCCACGCACAGCGCGACCAGGCTCGGCACGCGGCGCGCCGGCGCCGGCCCGGCCCGGAAGTCGCGGCGCGGCGACCAGGCGAGCGCGGCGGCGCCGGCCGCGGCGGCGGCCGCCGCCGCGGCGGAGTCGCGGATGCGGTCCTCGCGCGCGGCCGCGGCCGCGCCGCGGCCCTCCGCCAGCTGCCGCGCGGAGCTCCATGGCCCCAACGTGCGCGCCTGCGCGCCGTTCCCCCTCAATGGGCTGCGCGCCGGTGCGGCGCTGCCGCGCCTAGCGTGGACCGGCCAGCCTGGACAGCCGGGACCATGTATGGTCCCCATCAACAGCGGTGGCTGCAGGTGTGCGCGCAAGTGTGCGTACGAAGGCTGCGTGGCCTGGTCACGGATGCGCAGAACGGGGCCCATGGCGCGGTGCGCACGTCTGAGCCGCCCACGTGCAGCTGGTCCTGCTGGTCATCTTGATCCTCGTTGCGGTACAGCGCAAAGTGCTGTGCGCGCCTGCACGGCGCGGGCCTTCACTTTTTAAGGTCTCAGTCCTTACGCGAGCGACCACACATATCGAACAGCGCTCCCTCCCGTGTGGCAAAAGTGCAGGCTTGTGACCTCGTTCGCCAGTGTGCGCGCTGGCTCGCACAGCGTCCCACCGGCACGGAGCACCACAGCTCGCGCGTCTGCGGCAACGCATCCTTCGCCCTTTGTGAGCGTCGAGGGCGCATCACCTGCGTGCAACGGCTGCCTGCGCCTCCCGACGGCCCGGCGCTCCAGCAGCCGGCGCCTCACGCGGTGCAGGCCCGGCAGCATCAACAGGTACATTGGGCGGAGCGGCGTCCACGGCTTCCTCGGCGGCGCCATCCTGTGCTCCCTCGGTAGCGTCCTGCGGTGCGCCGGGCAGCTCGCCCTCTGGCTGAGGCGCAGGCCCGCGCCGCCGCTTGCGCTGTTCACCGGCATCGGCGGCGCCGCTGTCCGCTGGCCGCCGACCGCCTCTGGCCATGGCTGGACCGAGGTCCGCAACGGCCCCACCACTGCCTCGCAGAATCTTGCGATGGACACACAGCGTGCACAGCATGAAACCTGCCTCGCCAGGGCCTGTGCCCAAAGGAGTTGCGTTCAGTTAAGCTCCGTCAGCAGATCATGCTGCATCGCCTTAGCCAGGCTGCCAGAGCATGCCTCAAGCCAGTTGACCCGCCCGCTGGGCATGAACGCAAAGATCTACAGTCAACACGCTAGCATCATGTCCCAGGCGCGCAAGACGGTCAAGCTGGTCAGCGCAGAGAGCTTTGAGTTCTTTGTGGACTACCGCGCAGCATGCGTCTCCAACACCATCAAACAGATGCTCAGCTCGACCGGTGCGCCAGTCCAGCATGGGCAGCATAGGCCGCTGGGAGTTTCCTGCTGACTGACAAGTGAGAACGAGCAGTAGCGTGTCGCAAGCTGGCTGTGTCTGCGCCTCAGAGCAAGGTGTTGTGCAGTGATGGTAATCAGTGATGCTCTGTGTGGCTGCCGCGTCGCAGGCAACTTCACTGAGACCGAGCAGGGCGAGGTCAGGTTTCCAGAGATCTCGGCCCCCATCCTGGAGAAGGTCTGCCAGTACTTTTACTACAAGCTGCGCTACCAGAACGAGTGCGCCTGGCTTGCATGTGCAGCGACCTTGCTTGCTGCCGAAGGCACCGGCACACGCTGTGGTTCCTCATAACCAACAGTACCCGGCTGCGCCAGGTCCAGCAAAGCAATACCAGAGTTCCCCATGCCGCCCGAGATCGCACTCGAGCTTCTGAAGGCCGCCAACTACTTGGATACATAGCGCCGCAGCTGGGACGGTCGTGCGTCTGATGGGCCTGTCTTTGGCACCTCTGACGCTACGCAAAAGTCGTGAACCCGTACCCGCCAGGGGCTGCACGGCCTTCCCAGGCACCCGCGTGCACCTGCGTCTTGTGGTATCGCCAGCATGTTTGGGCTGTTTGGCTCTGTTGCTAGACTCAAGAGGTATTGCATGCAGGTTTGAGGCTGTTACACAGCTGGGCATTGTGCGCTGGTGAGCTGGAGCGCTGGGCGCCCCCACCGCACCACATGCCTGTCAGCAATGGGTTACAATGTGGGCTTGCTCAACCCTGCTCTGCGCTTTGCATACTTTGCAGGTCGCCAGTGAGCGGATGTGTAACACAGGACACTTGCCGAAGCCATGACTATGCGCACCCTTGCTGTAAAGCAGTCCAACCCTTGCTGTAAAGCAGTCCTTGCTGCAATGGAAACACAGCCATACCAGGCATGCTAAGCTGCTTGCTAGCCTACGACAGGACATGCCTGGGCGCTGAACGCCTCCCCAACTCGAGGGCACCAGCCGCGGAGCGTGCGTTGCTCGCCCACCCAAGCGCAGATGACGGACTGCCCATACCACAGCTGCCTCACAAAAACCCCGCGCTTATCACGGGAAGGGGCGCATGCATGCAGCGAGCGCTCCTGGGACTCGCCCTTCCGCGGGCCTGCCTTCGCTCACAACACGACGCAACACAACACACTCCCCTGCTGCACACCAGCAAGATGCGGAACACGTGCACGACCAGCAGCTGTGCGCATGCACCAAGAGCAGACCCCTTCTACGGGAACCCAACTAGCTCGCGCCTTCGCCTGTTGAAACATGCATGTGGAGAGGTGAAAGTCATTCATACCATATCCAGTGAAAGCACGCAGGGGCACATAAGGCACCAGCTGCCGGAGCGTATTGACGACCTCATTTGCACGCAAAGTCTTCTGCATGTATATATATGTACGCGCAGTTGAGAGCGGCATGGAGCCACCCAGCTGCACGCGTGTATACTTCAGAGGCACGCCAGCCGCCTGACAAGCCGCGCAACTGGCCAGGCCAGAGGCCAGGTTGCTGGCCTGTGCGGAAGCGGCCGCCTACCAGAGCCCCACACAGGCTCCAGGTCACACAGGTCCGGCCCGATTGCCACCTCCCCACTCTATGACACTCCGGTGTGTCTGCCCCTGCATACAGACGGTCGCCCTTGCTCACGCCCGGTCAACCCTCAGGTCACACACAGGCTGAAGGCCCCTTCCCTGACCCCAGCCTGACGGGGCACGAGCTGTCGGCCGCCCCTGCGCCACCCCGGCAGGGTTGTTCCTCGGTGTCCACCGCTGCAGCCCTAGCCCCTAGCCCTAACTTGCAGGCACCTTGCGCACGAAGCAGAAGATGTAAGCGCTGGTCAGGTAGTCAGCGGCGACTGCCTTGGCGCCGAGCCGGCGCACGAGCGCATCGTCAAATTCCAGCCACGCCTCGCCGCCGCCTGGCGCGGCCGCGCGGCAGACGGCCTTGTAGTGCCCGCCGCCCTGCGCGCGCGCGCGCTCAGCGCTCTGCTGCAGCCACGAGCCAGCCTGCTGCTGGCACGACGAGCCAGCCCAGCGCCAAAGCTTATATTGCCGAGCGAGACAGGAAGAGGAACTACGCTGGTACATGACGGGAGGGAGCACGCACTTCTGCCTGTCTGCCCTCGCCTGTTTCCCCTAGGCAAGCAGCCACCCGCAGTGGTACCAGCAGCGCCTCAAGGCGGCGGGCGCCGCGGCGGCCGCCAGCCACAGGCCTGTACGCATGCGAGCGGCCTCTGCTCGACTTTTGTCTCAAGTCCTTGCTTGGCACGAGCCCCGCCGTACCGGTGCGCCCGAGGGCACAGGCCGCAGGGCTGTGTCTGGACGCGGGCCGCACCAGGCGGCCCTGGCGGTCGTCGCTGGGGTAGGCCAGCTTGGGGTCATGCTGGTGCGCGGCGAGCGCGAACAGGTCGTACGCGCCCTCGTCGCCGCCGCCACCGGCGGCGCCACCTGCGGCTGGCGCGGCCTCGGACAGCCAGGGGCCCAGCTTCAGGTCCTGCGCGTGCGGGGCGGCGCAACTGTTTGGTAAGCCATCCTGCTCGCGCAAGGGCAAGACAGCCTGCATCTCGGAGCTTCGCTTCAAGATTGTTGGGACAGGTCGAGCTGCGCAGCAAAGCTGGGTCAATCATATGCAAGGAGCAGTAACATACAACAAGGGGCGCCGTTTCAAGCCGGGCTGACTTTTTCTCAGGTCAGGACCCTGCTATCAGCTGGTGGCGTGCATGCACGGCGACCGAGCAGCGCGGCAATGCCTGGCGGCAGTGCATGGCCGCAGCGTGCAGGTCCGCGCACAGCGCGGCGCCGCGCACAGACACGAGCCAGTGCTGCAGGCGAGCTCTGAAGCAAGCCTGTCAATGTGGTCGCAGGGCCATGTACAGGTAGGGTAGGGTAGGGTTGGGGGCCGCGTACGCGCACGGGGAAGCTGATGCTATTGGTCAGCTTCTCAAAGCGCGGCACGAAGACCGGACGGCCGTCGGCGCCGCCGTCCATGCGCTCCTGCCAGGCCTTGAAGCGCTGCGCGGCGCGGCCGGCGCGTCTTCAGGGTTTTGGCAACCCTAGAGCCTGCCCCTACAATAACCGAGGTCGCCTGCGCATGGACTGAGCGCGAGCGCAGCCGCACAGCAACGTCCTCCCGGCCAGAGCCGCGGCCGTTCGGCCAGCGCACTGCCTGGTGCCGCCGCTCAACGGCACGGCGCGCGAGCTGCACAGCAAGCGGGCTAGTCGTCAGGAGGGCCCCGCGCGCCGCGCCTTGATGTGTAGCAGCAGGACGCGCGGCAGGCGGTACAGTCGCAGCGTCTTGGTCGCCGTCGTGTGGCGCTTGCAGGCCGTGCAGAAGACCGCCTCATCGCTCTACGCGCGAACCACCCGGCGGTCGGATGCGCAGTGGGCGGGCGGCGGCACGCGTATGACAGGCGCACACTTGTCTGCACCAGCCCGCCCCGCCTGACCGCTGCAACGCCCGCACGTGCTGACCCGCGCTCTGCTCGTCACCAGAACCGTGCATGCCGCTGAAGCATGGGCGAAGCGCTTGGAGTCGATTTAGGGTTGGGGTTAGGGTACGTGACGCCGCGCCGCACCTCCAGCTTCTCGCCAGCAAAGAACGCCTCCAGGCAGTGCTTGACGCTCTTGGGCTCGCCGCTGCTGATGACGGAGCGCGGGAACGAGGGCGCCTCGCGCGCCAGCGGCAGGCTCAGCTCCCAGAACACATCGTACCTGCGCCCACGGGCGATGTTACATGCCCTATGGCCTACGATATGTCCTGTGATCACACCCCATCGAACCCTATCCTGCCGCTAGGCATGGCTCGCGCTCTACAGCCCCCGGCAGCGTCTTGCTGCCCTGATCAGGCTCGTGATGGCAGCATGGAGTCTATTGGCGGCATGACGCTGTGAGCAGAGGGCTGCCGAGCGGGAATGCGGGTGGCCCACGTGGTGGACCGGCGCTTGCACGCCTGGCACTCGATCGTGCTCTCCAGCTGCCCGCGGAACAGGTCATGGATGAGCGAGCCGCGGCCGGTCGCCGCGCGCCAGCACCGCTCCGCCCGCACCGCGTTGGGCTCCTCCGGGGGGCCGCCGCCCTCGCCCGCCGCGGGCGCGCCCTTCTCCTCGGGCGCGCCGCCCGCCGCCGCGGCCGCCGCCTCGCCGTCCTCCCCGGCGCCGGGCTGCGCCTCGAGGCGGGAGCCTTTGGAGGCCAGGGTAGGCGCAGGGTTTTTGCCCTGTGAGCCCTGGCGCGCCTTAAGCACCTCGCCCGCGCTGTCCGTCAGCTTGGCGGCCGCCGCGGCCGCCGCCTTGGACATGCCCTTGAACACGTTGAGCTTGGAGGGCCGGCGCGCGGCGTCGCCGGGCGCCACCGGCGCGTCGGGCGCCGCCGGCTCGCCGGCCTTAAGGTCCAGACTCTGACCGCCCGCATAGCCCGGCGCGGGCGCGCTGCTGGGCCGCTCCGTCAGCAGCGGCCGCGCGCCGTTGCCGCCGCCGCCGCCGCCGCGGCTCCCGCCGCTGCCGGTGCCGTCGCTGCCGTCGAGGGCCGCGCTCGCTGCCAGCCCAGCGGTGCCGGGGCGCCTTGGCGGCTCGCCAACCGGTGCCGCCCATTCGCCTCCCGTTGTCGGCGCCAGAGTGGATGCCGGGCTGGCCCCTGCCGCGGCTGCCGCGCCCACGCCCGCGGCAGGCCCGTCGGCGGGCGGCGCCGCGTGCAGGCCAAGCATGCTCGGCAGCTCCGCAGCGGCGCCATCGGCGGGCGCGGCGGCGCCGGGCGGCACGAGCGGCGGCGGCGGCAACGCGTCCGCGGGCGGCATCGGCGACCAGCCCACCGGCGGTCGTGCGGGCGTGCCCGCAAGCGGCGTCGGCGGCTGCGCGGTGGGCGACTGCGCGCTTTCGCCAGGCTGGCCGCCGGCATTCGCATCAACCGCTTCGCTATCCGCTAGGCGGTCGCCCGCCTCACTCTGCTGGTGCGCACGGGCGCCAGCGCGTCAGAACGAGCACTGACACGCGTTCCGCGGGGGCGAGGCATGCTCCAGCCAAGGCAAAGCGAAGCATGCGCCCTCCTAAACCAAACTCGTCTTGCAAGGGCGCGCCGAGCTAGGCACAGCCACGCACTGTCTGTCACGCCACTCTTACGCTTGTTGAGTGCGTTCTTTCGAGCCGCTTCTTGAGTGCGTTCTTTCGAGCCGGTGACGAATAAACAGGCTTGCCGGATGGTGACGGCCGCTTGCCGGATGGTGACGGCCACTCAGCGGCAAACATGTATGGCACGCGTGCACTGGCGCGCCCTCGCCGCGCCGCCCGCAGCGCAAACAGGCGCGCCACGCGCACCGCAAAGGGAGGCGCGAATTCAGTAAAATGTGCTGTTTGTTGCGCTGACGGCGCGCGCACCAGGTCGTCATAGGGTAGGGTTCGGGTTAGGACTAACCCTATCGCGCACCAGGTCGTCGTGCAGCGCGTCCAGCAGCGTGCGCAGCGCCTCCTGGCAGTCGTGCTGGCAGCCGTTGCACAGCTCGGCGCCCAGCGGCAGCGCCGCGAAGCAGCGCAGCAGGTCGATCGGGTCGGCCACGCTGTGGTCGTCGCCGGTGCACAGCTGCGGCGCGCGCGCGACACGGCCGTCAGCAGCCTCTCAAAGTTTTCAGCGCGCAGAGGTCGCAGTGCCATTGTCACGGAAATGAGTGGGCATCACCAGAGCACTTCTCACGCCGTTGCACTTTTATCGCAGGCACCCGACAACAGGCCTTACAGGCACCTGCCCATGGGGTAGCTGGCCTGCGGCCAGCGCGGCACGCGACCGGCGCCGCGCGCCCGCCACGCGCCCGCCGGATGGGCGGGCGGGGCGGCGCGCGCACCTCGCGCACGAGCTGCATGAACGCGCCCGCCAGCTCGCCCTTGCGCAGCGGGCGGTCGCGTGCGGCCTCCACCGCCTTCTGCAGCGGCGTCAGCAGCGGCGCCGGCGGCGGCGCCGCCGCCGCGCCGGGCTCGCCGGCCGCCTGCCCGGCGTCGGGGCAGGGCGCTTCGGAGCCGGCGCCCGCGTCGTCCGCGCGCGCGCCGGGCTCGCCGCCGTCTGCGGGCGGCCCCGGAGCGCCTGCCAGGGAGGACCCCGCGGTCTCGCTGCCACGCTGAGCCTCGCTGACATCGCCTGCCCCTGCCAGAGCCCTCCCTTCGGCCGGAGGTCCCTCCTGGCCCGGCACGGCCAGAGGAGCCTGCCAATGTGACGCGCCGGGGGCATGCTCCGCAGCCGCGCCGGCGCTGATTGGCAATGCGTCTCCAAACCCGCCAGCGGCGCTGCCTTGCGCATTTGCAACGCGATCACCAGCGCCCGCCTCAGCCGCAAGCAGCGCGCTCGCCTCCGGCACCGCGGGCAGGCCGCCCGGCGCGGCCCCGCCCCCCGCCTCGTGAGAGCCGCGGAGCGCGGACCCCGCGCCCTGCAGCAGCTCGGGCCCCACGTCCCCGGCCGCGCGGCTGCCGCTGTGCTGGCAGCTGCAGGCAGAGTTGCCGGCTCTGGAGTTGCCCGTCATAGGGGCTGTAATGTGGCCAGTCACGCCCTGCCGCAGCGGCTCCCACCCGGCCGACACGCACGGGCCCTCGCACTGCGCGCTGACCGCGCCTGTCGTGTGCGCGCCGGCTGGCGCTGCGAGGGCCGCCGCCCCGCTGTGGCCCTGCGACAGGGGCAGCAGGCCGCCGCCGCTCACAACACTCCCGCCGGCGTGGTCTACGACGGACGCTGCATCCGCCCTTTTGGCGTCTGGGGCGGCGACAGCAGGCTCCAAGGCGGAGGCGTGAGGGGCTGCCAGGACATGCTGTGGAAAAGGCGCGCCGGCAGTGGCGTCCGCTGGCAGCGCAGCCCCGACCAGCGAGTCTAATCCGCTCGCATGTGCACCGAGCGCCACGCCGCCAAGCTCGCGGCCGGCGCCCTGCGCGGCCGCCGCAGCGCCGCCGGCAGGGTCCCCGGCATGCGCGTGCACGCCCACGCTGCCGCCTGCCTGACCGTCGACGCTGTCGGCCTTGCCGCCGCTGCTGCCTGGCGCCCCGGCAAACGCGCTGCCCGGCACCGGGACCGGCCCAGCAGCGGCCGGCGCCGGCGCCGCCTGCGCCGGCGGCGCCGGCAGCGCCGCGGCCGCACCGCCGGCCGCGGGCGCACCCGCGGCGGCGGTGGGCTCCTCGTCGTCAACCGGGTCGGCGAACGGCGGCGGCGGCGGCCCGGGCGCGCGCGCAGGCGGCTCGCCGGCGGGCGCCGGCGCGTCGCTATCCGGCGGCGCCGCGAGGCGGGACGCGCGCGCGGCCGCCAGCGCCTCCGGCAGCCCATCCATGAGCCCGGGCATCAGCAGCGTGGGCAGGCCCGGCGTGAAGCGCACCACTTGCACCGCCGTGTTCAGGAAGCACATGTTGCCTGCGCGCGCGCCGCGCGAGCGCTTGTCAGCTGCGCGGCGGGGTTAGCCGAACCCTAACCCCACTGCCACTGCAAGAGCAGGGCAGGCTCTGACACACATTCCTCTTACCCCTCTCCTGCCCTGCTTGCGTAGAATCGGCACCAGGCTGTCCTCTACCCCAACTCGCATCGCGAACGCTGTGCATGGCAGCCGGTGCGCTGTACACAGAATCAGGCAGCGGTGCGTCGGGCCGACGCGCCGTGGTTGCGCAGCCCGACGGCGCCGACCGGCAGCGGCGGCGGCGGCGGGACAACCTCCTCCTCGGCCTCCTGCAGAACAGTTACACGTCAGACTGACTGCATCTGGTTGCTTCTTGTGCTTCGTCCTAGGGAAGCAGACAGTGTCGGCTCACGTGCCCCCTTTTTGCACTTGACCCTCGCATGCAGCTCAAGGCCTGACCAACCTCAATTCTGTCGCACAGACCTGCGGAGGCACGTGTCTCACAGCACTTTCGTCAGACACGTCAGACATGCGCGTGACAATCAAGAGTTCACGCCTGAGCGCGATCAGTGCAGCGGGCCGCGCGCGCCTGCGCGGCCGCGGGCCGGAAGCAGCCCAGCGCGCCGCCGGTGCGGCTGCCGTGCGAGGCCAGGGCCTCGGGCGCGCGCGCGGGCTGCGGCAGCGTGGGCGTGGCCGGCTCTGACTTGCTCAGCGCGCCGGCCGGCGTGCGCGGCGTGGCGGGCGGCGAGGCCAACGCGAGCGCGCTGCTGGCCTCCTGCGCGCCCAGGGGCGCCGACCGTAAAGCGCTGGGGCAGTACGGCTGGTGCCCGCATGCCATCAGCATCCTGCTCGGCGCCCCTGGGCGCGCAGGAGGCCAGCAGCGCCTGACCTCCTGCTCGGCACCACTACCAGGGACAGGGCTGGCCGAGGCCCGACTCTACACCGGCAACCTGTCAACTTTCCGATGGTGCCAGACTTCTGGCTGCTCCATATCTACTCTAGCTACCCTCAGGCCCTTTTGAAAGCAACCCGTGAGCCTGCATGCAGACCCCTGCCGGGCCGCGCACTGGCGCGGCACTCTCGTCATCCGGCAGCGCGCCCGACGCGCTCCGGCCGACCAGCCGCGTCAGCCGCAGGGGGTTCCAGGAGCGCGAGCGCTTGTGCGAGGGCGGCGCCGCCGCGGCCGATTCTGGCGCGCTCACGCCCGCCCCGCTCGCGCTGCCCCTCGACACCAGCGCCGGGCCGTCCACGGTGGGCTCGGCCGCGGCCGCCGCCGCTGCCGCGCCGGCCGTCGCCGCGCCGGCCGACGCCGAGCTGCCGCTCGATCCCCGCTGGGGCAGGCTGTAGCCCGCGCTGGTGCGCTGCAGCGTCGGCTGCAGCGCCGGTGCCGCGGCCGGGGACGCGCCGTGCGCGCCGGCGGCGGGGCTGACGCGCGCGGCAGGCGCGCCGCCCACGGCCGCCGCGCCAGATGCAGCGCCATCCAGCGAGGAGTTGCGCGACGAGAGCGGCGTGCCCGAGCATGTGCTCGCGCTCGCGCGCGCCACGGCCGCATCGGCAGCGGGCGCCGCACTGGGCGGCTGGTCGTCCGGGTACGCGCCGGCCGGGCCGGCGCCCGCCGCCGGCCCGCGCGCGCTGCCGTGGCTGCTGCTGCGCTCGCTGCCGCTGCCGCCGCCGCCGCCGCCGCCGCCGCGCGCGTCCTTGGCGGGGAAGCAGCGCGAGACGGCGGCCGCGGGCGAGGCCGGCACCTCGGGCAGGCCGCGCGGCGCGTCAGGCGCAGCGTCCGGCGGCGCCGCATCGGCCTGCGCGGCGCCCGCGCCGGCCGCCTTGCCGCCCGCGGCACGGCCGGCGTCGGGCGCGCGCTGCGTGGGCGGGCGCGCGGGCCGCCGCATCTTCTGCAGCAGCCCGTTGAGCGCCCCGGCGGAGGCGGCGTCCCCCTTGTCGGCGGCCTCGGCGCCCGGCGCGGCCTCGGCGGGGTGGGGCCCCTCAGGGCTGGCGCCGCCCGGCGCGGGCGGCCGCAACGCGCCGTCCTCGCCGCGCTCGCGGCGGCCGCCACCCCACAGCTTGGCCAGCCACGTGACGCCCGCGGGCCCGCCCGCCGACCCCTGGCCCTCCAATACCGGGGCCGCAGCCGGCGGCGGCCGCAGCGCGCGCTCGGACTCGGCCTGGCTCGAAACGTGCTCCCACTCGCGCACGGCGGCGGCGGCGTGCGGCGCCGCCGGCGCGAACGGCGCCCGGTCGCTAAGGACCAGGTTGCTGTCTGACCCTATCCGCCGGGGCCGCAGCGCGCGCCGCGGTGCAGCCTCCTGCCGCGCAAACCAGACACCTCTTGAGGCCAGGCAACTGGGCCGCCTGCTGCGGCGGTGGCTGCTCTGCCACTGTGCTGCATGCGATTCAGCAGTAGCCGGCTAGCGCCCCGGGCGCTGACCCCGCAGGCAATACCGACAGACACATGCCTCGGTGCGCCAGCGCGCGGCAGCGCACCTCCTGATGCGTGTCGCGCTCGCCGGCCATGGGGCGGACAGCACGCGCAGCGCCTGCGTGCTCCTGCACCGTTCCGCGCTGCCGATCCTGCACCCGGGCTGCGCCGCCTCAGCGCACCACTGGCAACCGTGTTTAGTGTTGGCATGCCAGAGGCGTGCGGCTTGCATTGTGCCCCGTGCTGGCAAGCGCGGTGCCCTGGACTAGGGCTTGCGATCACGCGCTTTAGCCAATGCCGACTGCCCCCGCAGCATGCCAGGCACAGCCGAGCAGCGCAAGACGCCAGGCTCTGGCTGCGAGCGCGCACCTGCGCCGCGCGGTGCACGGCCTGGAGGGGCCCTCCTCACGAACTACGACAGCCGCCCGACGGCGCCTGCAAACCTCGCCCTTCACACACCAGCATAGCTGGCTCCCGCGCGCCCGGCCCTGTGCGCATCGGCGCGCGTATGTGAGCTACCTGGCTCATGCTGAGGCCCGTGTTCTGTCTGCCCCGGTACGCCACACTAGGTCTGCGAAGCAAGGGAGTTGCTGCATGCAAGTACACCTCGTCGGAAACTTTTCAGCAGTCCCGACTCGGCCGGAAGCTTCACAACCTCGCAGCCGCCTGCCTTGCCAGCACCAGCACGAGCTCGGGTCGCTCGCCTGCTTAGCCTGCGCACGGCCTCCAAGTCCCACCGGCTCTGGCCAGAATTGTCTTGCTCCCTCTCACGTCCTCCACCGCAGGCGCTTGACCTCTGGCACAGCGAGCTGGCGCCTGGTGCCTGCTTGGCACTGGCCTTCTCTCTGCTTGGCACTGGCCTTCACCGTTCTGTTAGGCAATTTGCCTTGCAAGGCGGGCCCGTGCAGGGCCAAGCAGGGTCTGTGGGCAAGAGCCTAAGCAAGTGCCCTTAGCAAGTGTGTAATGCAAGGGGTAAGCCTGCGCTGTACCAATATGAACGCTGTGCACGAAGCGCAGGGCGTTAAGCTGGCGATGGAGCCAGGGCTGCGGGAGGCGCTCAGAAGCCTGGGCGCAGACTCCTCGCTTGCAGAGGTGGGCCCTCCCTGCGGCTGGCCAGCAGTGCTGCTTCACAGACAGGGCAACACAGCTTGAGCGAGCTCCGCCGCTGGGTGCAGGATGTTCGGCGGGAGGCAAAGGAAGTGGCGGAGGCAAAGCACGTCGCGTGGCAGCGCCTGCGGCCCCTGTACTTCACTGCCAGGCAAGGAGCCCAAGCAGCTGCTGAGCAGTACCAACATTAGCAAGCAGAGCTTTGTAGTTTTTTTTCCTTCTGCTACTCAAACCTACTGGTTGCCTTGCGCGTGACCTGATGACGCCGTACGGCAACAAGCGCGCCTCACTCACGGAGCCGCTGTTGCAGGGAGAGGCTGGGCGCCGACTTCAGCCTGCAGAGGGTGTGCGCGGAGGGAGGCGTGGTGCTACCAGCGCTGGCGCCGCGCGAGCGCAGCGCTGCGCTGGAGGCGCGCTGCGCGGTGCTGCGCAAGCGGCTGGAGCAGCAGCGGTATGACGCGCTGGTGCACGACGTCACGCAGCCGGTACGCGCCCCGCCCTGAGCTGTGATTAACAAACGACTCTGGGCAAGTTAGAGCTGAGCTAGGTCCGCGCGTCACGCACGGGCACGCATGAGCAGGCTGCAACCGGGCACAGCCTCTGGCCCAGGCAGACGCTGCCAGTGCGGTCCGCTCAGTGGCACACGCCGCGGCCTGTGGCGCTGTGTGCCTGTGCTGCTGCCTGCGCAAAGCTGTTCAATCCTGCTGCGAGGTGAGGCGTGCGGCGCGGCTGGCGGTCGGCGGTGCAGACCGGCCGCTGTTCGATAGCAGCTGGGTCTTGCAGCTGAGTTGCGTTGCGCTGGGGCAGGAGCGCGACGCGGCGGCGGCCTCAGAGGGCGGGCTGGTGACGTTCCGGCAGCAGATGGGGTACGGCGTGCATGTGCTCGTCATGATGGGCACCTTCTACGCGCTGGGGCACTACGCTGCGGCGCACGTCTCGCGCAGCGCCGCGCACGTGCGGCCCCTCTCTCTGCCTCGGCGAAAGGAGTCGTGCGTGGCTGCATGGCGCTAAGGGTCATGACGGGTGCTTCAGGAGTTTGTTGAGTGCTTGTGAAGTGGCCGACGGTGCGTGAGACGAGCAGCTGGAGAGCGTTGTAAAGTTACAAGCCAGTAGAGGCCGTATTGCCCGGAGTGTTACCCAGCAGCAGGCTGCGTTTGCAGCAAGGGCTCGCCGGGGTAGAGCGCTCGACATGCGAGGCACCGCGCTGGGCCATCAGGCATGCAGCAGAGGGCGCGCCGCGCGCGGGACCGCCGCGCGTCAGCGCGGGCCGCCGCGCCGTGCTGACAGGGCGCGCCCGGCGCGCAGCACGCGGCGGGCGGGCTGGCGGGCCTGGTGTTCGCGATGCTTATGGAGGCCGTGCTGCTCATCATCCGCACCAGCGTGCCATACGAGCTGCCGCGCCGGCCCGCACGCGCCGGCGTCGGCGATATGGAGCCTGAACAGGCAGTTGCGGCGCGCCGGGCACCCGGCAGGCGGCGCGCCCCGCGGCAGGAGGCCGCGCTGAAGAAGTCTCAGTAGGCGCGCCGCCCATGTGTGCCAGATTCATGGGGCTCGCAGCAACTGGTGGCCAGTTTGCGCCGCGTCTCTGCAGCGCGGGCGGCCCGCAGATGCTGCGTCGGGCATTCTGTGTGTGCGCGGCCTGTTTGTGCAGCGCGCCCAGGCGCGCCTGTAACCAGTGTGTCCCTGTGTGTGCATGCTCTTGGCGGCCTGTATGCCCGGAGCCAGGGTGTGTTTGCAGCTGGGTCGCGTGCGTCCCGGGCGCGGCTACGGATAAAAAGGCCCTGCCTTTTTACACAGGCCTGTAAGGTGGGCCTGCAGCAGAGGCTTGCAGCACGCTGTGTCAACACCTACATCGTCCCAGCTGGTCAACAATCTGGCCACGTTCGGGAGGGCATCCTGCTGTGTCGTGCTGTGCGGCGCTTGCGCTGCAGTGGCCACTCCCGCCCGCGGCCTCTGTTGCCTCAGAGCCCCCAGGCCCACCAGCTCCGCGGCGTGCGTGGCCGTGGCGCAAGTCCTTGGCGCATGAGTTGCACGTCTGCAGGCCCCTCCGGCCTGCTTGGCGTTGCAGAGCTTGGGTGCGGCGTGCGGCCGCTTCGGCGGCACCGGGCTCTTCAGCGCCCGCCGCCCCTGGGCTGTGGCTCTGCCGCCAGGGCTGCAGCTGCTTCACACACGGTTGGCCTGACCGCCCTGGCGCCGCTGGTGGCAGCTCTGCAGCAGCGCTGAGGTTGCCCTCACTGCCCTGGCACCTTCGACTGCTCCTCCACAGCGGAGGCGCTGCATCACCCACACCCTCAACCTGGTCATGCTGCATGGGCGCTGCCCCACGGACGCATGCAGCCGCGCTCGCCTCGGCGGCAGCATCAGAGGACACGCGGTCCAAGGCCTGCCTGTCTGAGGCCGCGTGGCAGCGCGCCGCGCTGCCGGGCGTGAGCTGGGGGCTGCCCTGAACCTGAGCAACGGCCACTGCCTGGGCAGGCTGAGTGGTCGCGGCGGCGAGGGGCGCCGCGCGGCGAGCAGGCGCAGTGCTGGCGTCCCCAAACAGCTTGGCCAGGCGCTGGATGCCGCACTCCTGCCGGAGTACCCAACAACGATCATGCACATGTCATGTGATACGATCATGGGGGGAGGCCTGCACGGGCAAAAGCTACCCTTCACATGACCTGGTCCTGCCTTGCGGCTCAGCATGGCGCCGCTGGGAATGCGCGAATGGCTGCACTGCACCACGCATGCCGGGTGCCATCAGCGCTGTTTGACCGCATCCGCACCTGTTCATACGGCGAGAGGCCCGCGCAGCAGGCTCCGGCGCTGCCGCGCGCGGCCGGCGCTGCGACGTTGTCCGCCGCTGCAGAGCGCGGCTGCAGCGGCGCCCACACGGCCTCCGCCACCGGCTCGCCCGCCGCCTGCCGCCGGGCGCGCGCCGCCGCCAGCTCTGCGCGCGCGGAGCTGCGTCAGGCGCACAGCCGTGCAGCAGTGCCTGCGTCGACACAGGTGCGGCTGGACATGCTGACACGGCAGGTTCGTCCGCAAGGTTCTCGACACAGGCGACAGCATGGTGCGCCGAGCGGCTGCCGCGGAGCCCACCTGGCGGCTCCGCCTCGCCGGGGCGCGCGCTGTACGTGGCCAGCCTCGCCCGCGCGGCTGCCAGCTCCTCCGCCTCCCCCTCCGCCCCCTGCCCGGCGCGCACACCGACCTGCCCGCCCGTCTTCTACAAGAGGCAGGTCCCCGGGCGCGCCAGGCGTGGCAGCTTGCCGCCGTGCCACTCACGCCAGTTTCCGCCACCAAACATCTGCAGCTACTGTAGCGCCAGTGCATAGCACGGCTGGTATGCTGCACGCTGCCTGCTCGCAGTCCTGCGGCTGACGCGGTACATGCAGACCCGTGCGATACGGCTGAGCTGCGCGGCGGACGCGGTGGCGCACCGGCTGATTTTCTGCCTGCTCGCCGGCGCTGCCGTCGAAGAAGGGGTCTGTATCGCCTGGCGCCAGGCCCAGCACCTCGCGCCGCTGCCGCGGCGCCATCCCCGGCAGGTTTGAGGGACGGGGCCTCTCCAACACTACATTCCTTCAGCTCAAAGCCAACTCAAGCTCGCAGATACGTGCAGGCGCACTCGCTTGCTCAGGCAAGTGTCAGACTGTGGGCCCGTGCGGCACCTTACGGAAGCCTTCGCTGCGCATGCGCTGCAGCGCCTCAAAGTTGCGCCGCTCCTGCGCGGCCTCCTCGCTGCACGCGCGCTCGCGCTCGGCCCGCTCGGCCTCCGGGCCCCCACGCGCCCTGCATAACCCACACCGCATGCTTCGTCAGCCCCCTGCCGCGGAGGTCAGGCATGCATGATGTGGGCTGCCTGTGTTGGCCCACTCTCGGCAAGCCTACGCGCCTCCGTCCCTGGTGTGGCTGGTCGCAGGCGCGCCGGCCATGCGCAGGCTTGCTTGTTCCTCCTTGCGCTGCAGACTGGGCCAAGCAGGCCAGCAGCAGCGCAGCCATGCGGCGTGTTTGCTCGGTCGCGCGCTGCTGCTCGGTCCCTGGCGCGGGCGCCAGGGAAGCAGGGTGCTGCCGTGCAGTCACGATCGCGCACTGCGCCATCGTCATGAGCGCCATGCCCCACGAGCAGTGGCGCCCTGGCAGTGGCGGGGTAGGTTAGGCTAACCCTAACCCTCCACCCACCAGGCCTCGGCGCAGCGGCGCTCGAGCGCGAAGACCGGCCGGTCGTCCAGGTAGGTGAGCCCCGGCAGCGCGGCGACCAGCGCGCGCCGGTACTGCGGCACCGCGCCCACCAGCGGGTTGCCCTTCAGGTACAGGCAGCGCAGCTGGGGCAGCTGCTTGAGCATGTCCAGCACCTGTCGGGGCGCGGGCGTCACGTTCTGCAGGCCGCCGCAGCGAGCGGCACTGAGCAAGCCCGCCCGGCGGGGTGCTACACACACGGTCACACCCATGACATGTGTGCGGCACTGACCTGGGGCTTTGCTGCGCCTGGAAGCGCACGAGCACAGCTGGAAAATGCAGGCGCACAATAGATGCACTCTCCGAGGGCCCACATACACTTGCGCTTTCTGCGACAGCTGGAGGAGGACATGCGCTCGCGTGGACTCTGCCGTGTGATTATGCTAACAGGCAGACCGCGCTCTGCGGGATACCGAGGAAGCGACCATGTGTAGGGCCACGTTTTCACACGGTGGCTCGTACGCCCCGGGCGCCAGGCCTGCGGCACCGGCGCAACGCACGCTGCATGAGGAGTGGGCAGCAGTGGACGCAAAGGGCGCCACGGCACCTGCGGGTCGGCAAGCTGGTTCTCCTGCAGGTCGAGCGTGACCAGCGCCGCGCACTCGGCCAGGCGCGCCACGTCCGCCGCGCGGACCAGGCGGTTGCCTGCGGCCAGCAGCGTGCGCAGCCGCGTGCAGCCGGCCAGGCCCTGCCCGCATATGAACATTCTCATGGGCGACTTCCTGACTGTGTTCCAGGTGCAGCTGCTTGCAGCCAGCCGCGAGGCGCTGCGGATGATCAACCCTCAAAAGCACCCAGGCAGCAAGCGAGCGAGGTGTTGCCCTGTTTGTGGCACCAGACGCAGATGTCAGGGAGCGGGCGCGCGCACATCGAGGGTGGACACGCTGTTGTTGCTGACGTTGAGCGTGTCCAGGTTGCCCAGCCGGCTGAGGCCGACTACGTCCATCAACATGTTGCACTGCGCGTACCTGCGGCGCCGGATAGCACTCAGTGAGGCAGACGCGCCGGGTGGCCGGGTTCGCAAAGCATGCTACTGCTTGACGTTCAGATGCTATGCACGGCGAGGCGCACAGGCAGCGCAGCTCTGGCAGAGCCGGCACGCCGTCAAGGGTGTCCAGGGCGTTGTTGTCCAGGAAGAGAGCGCGCAGGCCGCTGTATGGCTCAAGCTCGGCGACGCTGATGAAGCCCCGGTGGTTGCAGTACAGCGTCTCGTTCAGCTCGGGCGTCTCGTACAGTTTGTTCTCCTTGCAGATTGCGCGCAGGGCGGCGCCTGTCATCTCCATTGCGTTGCGCAGCCGTCCTTGGAAAGAGAGTGAGTGGAGTGTGCGGCGCCCCCTGTCACCAAACGCATGCATGCGCCTGCTCCAGGTTCAGGGCAGCAGGGTACTGGCAGTCTTGCAAGGCGCTGTTGTCAGGGAGCCAGGCTGGGCCCCTGCAGCCGCTGGAAGAAAGTTTAAAGCCCTGTGAAAGGCCAGAGCAGCACCATGAAGGTCACCTTCAAGACGGTGACTGGGGCCAACTTCTCCCTGGAGCTGCAAGGGACTGAAAAGGTAGGCTGGCCGGCACACATAGGTCTGCAGTAATATTGCCGTGCGTGGACTGACTGACACCGCCTGATGTGGCCAGATCGCGGCCGTAAAGCAGACGATCGAGGAAAAGCAGGGCACCGCCTTCCCGGCCGGGTCCCTTGTCGTCATTCACCAGGGCAAGGTGGGCAGGCCGTGCCCGGGCAGCCTGCCGATCGGGGCTTGCTCCCATGCCCTCGTGTCTCAGGCCCGGGGTTGGCTGGTGTGGCCAGGTGCTCAAGGATGAAAGCACGCTCGCGGACAACAACGTCTCTGAGACCGGCTTTATGGTGGTGATGGTCTCCAAGGCGCGCGCCCGCTGCACGCCTCCGTGGTCGCGCAGCGGAGACACCGCCGCATCTTGGCCAGGGCATCAAGCGTGACCCTGGCACCCGCGCAGGCGAAGAAGCCAGAGGCTGCCGCGCAGCCGGCGGCGCCTCCCCCGCCGCCTGCGCCGCGCGCTGCGGAACCCGCGGCCGAGCCGGCGGCGCCGGCGCCGGCGCCGGCAGCGGCGACGCCTGCCACGCCGGAGGTGTGCGCATAGCCACGCGAAAGCCCACCTTGTCCATGGGCTCTGGGGTGAAGCGTTCCGCGGCGAGGCAGCGTAGAAACAGGCACTTTTTTGCAGGCGCTAGCAATCACACAGCACGTGTGATGCTTCCAGGTGTTTGCAGCGCGTCCCTCTGATGCTGCTACGCCAGGACGGCTGATGTGACTGCTGAACTGCTCGCTGTCTTGACAGCCACACTCACAAGGGAGCTCGCCCTGAGCTGAGCTGGGGACCGCTTGCGCGCAGGCTGCGCCAGCCGCGCCGGCCGCGCCTGCCGCGGCTGCTGAGCCTGCGGCGGCAGCTGAACCTGAGTGCGTCCCTGCTGTCCTCCTGCTGTCCCCTACGCTCGGCCGCACTCTGTGTGTCTCACGGTGAGGAGTGCCACACTCCGAGGCGCGCCGAGGCTGGCTGGGCCGGAGCGCAGGCCGGCGGCGGCGGCGGCTGGCGGCGCGTCCGGCACGGGCAACGTGTACTCCGATACCGCGTCGCAGCTGTCCGTGGGCGCGGTGCTGGAGAACCACATCAACCAGGTGAGAGCGCGTGCGGCAGGCGTGCCGTTCCAGGCTCGCCGCGTGCGCCAGGCCATGGTCACTGAACCCAGCGTGCATTGGTGTATCCAGCCTGCGTTGCACATCACCCCTCTGTTCGCTGACGGTAAGCAGCCATCGGACGCAAGAGCCATGCGTGTGAGTGTGCGGAAGCAGACCAGCCCACAGGCTCCGTAGCGACACTGACAGCGAGATGTGCAAGCAGCTGCGCCACGGTGTATGGCTGCCCACAGGCCGCGTGGCACTGGGCTATGCCAAAGGAGCAAGTGAGGCGGCAGGCCACGCAGCGCGGGGCTGTGTGAAGAAAGCGAGCGGGGCGGCAGATTGTGGAGATGGGCTTTGACCGCGAGGAGGTCAAGCGCGCGATGCGCGCCGCGTTCAACAACCCGGACCGCGCGGTGGACTACCTGATGAACGGCATCCCGGAGTCCGCCGAGCCGCCGCCGCCCGTGGCCGCGCCCGCGCCCGCGCAGGGCGGGCCGCCGGCCGGCGGCGCCGCGGCGCCCGCCGCGGCGGGCGACGCGGCCGCGCCGGCGTCGGAGTCGGCGCCCGCGCAGAGCGGGCCCAACGCGCAGCCGCTCGACATGTTTGCCCCGCAGGTGGCCACCTGTGCCCTGTCTGGCTCTGTGCGCTCACAGGCCGGCCATGCGGCCTGTTCCAGACGCCGCTCGCTGTGCACTCCTCCTGAAGAAGCACACAGCGCACCCGCTCTGGGGGCCCTGCAGACGCTGTGGCGTGCAAAGAAGGCTGACGCTCTCCCACACACGCGTATATGAGCGAACGAGGAACGTGCCTAGAAACGTGCCGCTGTCCTCGTGAGTCGTCCACTCATTCCCTGATGAGGTGACAGCGGCCTGCCTGGTGCAGCCGGCCGGCGCGGCGGGCGGCGGCGGGCCGGCCGGGCCGCTCGACTTCCTGCGCACCAACCCGCAGTTCCAGGCGCTGCGGGCGATCGTGCAGTCGCACCCGGCCATCCTGCAGCCCATGCTGCAGGCGCGCGCGCGCCGGAAAGCCGCCAGGCCTGTGGGTCACCTGCGTCGCATGCGGGCGCAGCTTGCTTTCGGTCAACGGGTTGGTGCGTGCGGCAGCGTGCATGCGAGCGCAGACCTGGGGCCAGGGGGCCCGCACTGCCTGGGACGCCAGCGTTACGCTCACTGCTTGCTTGCGCCTCCCGCTGACCAGCACGCAGAGTGCGTGCCTCATCCCAGCCCTGCCTGCTGTGCTGCAGGCGCCGCAAGCAGGCTGTCCTGCAGCTCGGTGTAATCATGTCTCCAGCTGCTGTGCCATCATTAGGCGGTCTCCAGCTGATGCGCCGCCGCAGTTGGCGCCGAGGCGGGCGCTGCGGCGCAGGAGCTGGGCAAGTAGAATGTAACCCTACCCTACACCCGGCGCGCAGGAGCTGGGCAAGCAGAACCCGGAGCTGCTGTCGCTGATCAACAGCAACCAGGCCGAGTTCCTGCGCCTCATCAACGAGCCCGCGCCCGCGGGCGGCGCGGCCTCCGGCGACCTGGCCGCGCAGCTGGGCGGGCAGCTGGGCGGGCAGCTGGGCGAGATGCTGGGCGCGGGCGCCGGCGGCGAGGGCGGTGCGCCGCCCGGCTCTGTACAGCACATGTGTCGGGTGGGCGTGGGGGTGAGCGCAGGACCGGTGCTGGGCGGAAAGACGGCGCCGCCGAGCGTGGTCAAAGGTGCTGCTCGGAGACTCTGCGGCGGCCCTGAATGTGCGTAGCCTTCAACAGCGACCAGGGAGGGGAGGAACGGTCAGGTGGGAGGCCTGGGTGCTGCTGTGAGCTGCACCTTGCGTCCGGGGCGTTCTCTGCGGACTGGACGGGCTGGGTTGTGATTCACGTGCCCTATGCACAGGCCTCTGCCGCCCGGCGCGGCGGCGGCGGCCAACTAAGCGGGGTTGGGCGGGGTGCCGCCGTGCGCACGAGAGGTCAACGACCTTTCTGGTACGTGCAAGTTCAAATGGAAGGCAGCTGCTGTGCCTGGGGCTCCCGCACCCAGAGCAGCCGCGCGCGCCTGCGAAGAAAAATGGCCGCGCGTGCGCGCAGGCCTGCCGCCCGGCGCGGTGGCGGTGCAGCTGAGCGAGGAGGAGCAGGCGGCCGTGGGCCGCCTGGAGGCCATGGGCTTTGACCGCCAGGCCGTGCTGGAGGCCTTCCTGGCCTGCGACCGCAATGAGACCATGGCCGCCAACTTCCTGCTGGAGAACGCCGGCGACGACATGTGAGGCGGGCTAGGGTAGGGCCTCTTGCCAGCGGGCCAGCGGCGCGCCTGGGCGCCCGCGCGCGACGACGTGTGAGGCGCGCGGGGCGCGCCCGTGGTGCCCGCGTGGGCCGCGGCGGCGCCGCGGCCGTCGTCCCGTGCGCGCGCCCGCGGCGCGGGCGTTGCAGCCGCGTCCTCGCTGCGGCGTGCTGGCGGCGGCGCCTGACGCGCCGGGGCTGTGCGGCGCCCTGCGGCTGCGGCCTGCGCGACAGCGGCGTGACAAGTACAGGTTGCTGTGGCCGCAGGCACAGAGAGAGCCGGCGGCCGCGACAGGCGCGCGAGCGCTAGAGCGGCACCCACTGGCTGCAGAGACCCCGGCCGGAGTGGCTGAGCCTGCCGCCCGTTTGTGTGTCCCGCGCTGCGCTGCCGGGGCTGCCTGCGGATGCGCCGTTTGCGCCGGCTTCGAGGGCAGGCAGGCGAGGGTGGTAGCCCTGTTGGAGGGATTACTGGGCTGGGTGCCAGGCGCAAGAGCGGGCGTGGCGTGGGGCGCTGCGTGTGTGTGTGCTGAGGCTGGTGTGCCGGGCTCTGCAGCCCTGGCCTCGCGAGTGCCCCCGCCTGGCCTTGCTTGCATGCGTCCTGCATGCGGCTCCCATGTGTAGCGAGGCTGCTGGCGGCTTGCCTGCGAAGGGCCGGGGCTGGAGCTGCTTCCTGGCACGCTTGGCAATGTCCGAATGTGGGCTGGCACCCGTGGTGCCAGCGGGAGCGTGAAGGTAGGGGGCGCTGGGGCCAGGCTGCATCGGGCTGCACAGTGTGCCTGTCGAGGGGGCGGCGGCATGCCATGCAAAGCCGCGTATGGGCTGAGGTTGCCATGGGAGCGTCGAGTGGCGCTACGCACCCATTGGTGGGGCCCATGCGCCGGCTGTCGCTGTCCAAGAATACGCATGGCGTCGCACAGGCAGAGCGGTGCGCCCTGCTCGGGCAAGGCTTTTTCAGCTGTTCTGCTGGTTTGGGGGAGTCGCATGCGCGCATGCCTGCTCGGCTCTGATTTAGCCGGGGCATGGGCTGATGGCTGTGCTCTAGTCCAGAGCCAGCCAAGCGCAATGCATCAAGCTGCAGACCAGTGTAAGCATAGTTGCCAGGCACGGCCAGCGTGACAGTGCATGTAGTGTAGCCTCAACACCGCAGGGCCTGCGGACGTCAGCGCTTCAGGAAAAGCCACCAGCGCACATGCATGACAACAAGGTTCCAGGCCGCCACTGGCGTAGCCTCAAGGTCGAATGCCACCAGCGCTGTATGCGTCGACGCTCGACCTTGTGCGCCAGTGCAGCATCCGACTGTACCTGGTACTTTGCCAGCACTGTGCACCTACCTGCTAGCCGAGGCCATCACCCTCATCGATACCACCGCGAGCGCCCTGACTCGTGCCATTGCGGAGAGGTGTACGACGACTGCCAGCCAGCGACAAACGCACAAACCCAGGTAGGACACGGTTGCGGGACTGACGCAGGCCAATGCTCGCCTGCCATCAGCAGGCGTATCCTGTACAACGCGATCAGGCCGTGGCACAGTGCTCATTTTATGCTTATGGTTGTACTGGCACAGGCAGGCGCAATGTGATGCCTTCGCATGCGCATGTGAATAGATTGCATCTTGTCACCGCTTTCAGAGCAACAGGCAGAGCGGGGCAACAAGGAGCTACACGGCGACTCATGCTGCTTACCTTGAGCTCTGCCACTGCGGCCCTGCAGGCGCCACCCACATTGCGAGATGACCGCCGCGCACTCCATCACGCTCAGCCTCGTGCTCTGGCTGCCTGTCCTGGCGCTGGCGGCGTCAAGCGCGCCCGTCCTGCAGCACCCCCACCATGGCGGCGGGGGCCAGGGCAACTGCCCTAGTTGCCGCGATCTGTTCCCGCAAGGCCAGCCTGCACCCATCCCGGGCGAATTCAACTTCTACTTTCTGGTTCGGTGCGCGCTCCACCCTGGCACGTGAGCGTGGATATCCCCGTTATGTGCAGCTATTATTGTCAGCGTGCCCGCCACACTGTACCGGCTGCCACGCGTGAGGCTGCCCGGAGGCTGTTGAGCCTGGCGAGGGGCGCGGCAGGCAGTGGCCGAATGAGTTCTGCAAGATGCAAAAGCCCGACCAGTGCTACATCGACCCCAGCCCCAGGTTTGCGCCTCTTTGGGCCTGCCATTGTCCAGACGCTTGCCCATGCCCTGTCACATTGCCAGCGCCATGTCCGGGCCAGAGCTTAAGCACTCTGGTCACTGCTTGAGCGAAATCCAGGCCGAGCTGCTTATGTTCACGTTGCTGCAGAACATGGGGCATACATGCGCTTGACGCGCGTGCGGGTGCAATCTCCATATGTGCATGCGTGCAGACAACCTGTCATGGTGATCCGGTGCCCGGCCACTGTCGCGCACGGCGTGCCTGACAACGCATGCATGCAGGAACGGCTTCACGCTCCACGGCCTGTGGCCCAACCTGGACAACGCCTGCCCCGATGACTTCCCCGAGCACTGCATCGCGCGCAGCAGCAGCTTTGAGCCCCTGGACATGGGCAGCCTGAACCAGACCGTGCTGTACGGCCTGCAGAACAACTGGATCAGCTACACCAGCTGTGCGCGCGCCACCCTAACCCTAAATGCGCCCTGTCTGGTCCAGGCTGCCTGCTTCAAATCACCTTAGCGCTGGCACCCTGTGCGAGATGTGAAACACTTAGGCATTCGCAGCCGGCCGCGCAGCTGACTCGGCGTGCTGCGCTCGCAGCCCAGGAGTGCTTCCTGGCGCACGAGTGGGGCTGCCACGGCACGTGCAGCGGGCTGAGCCAGGAGGACTACTTTGCGACGGTGCTGCAGCTGCACGCCGACTACAACCTGCTGGCGCGCTGCCGCTGCAGGCTCTTTCAGGACATCACTAATCAAGGAATCGTGCTGCGTTCCGACAGGCCAAGGATCAAGGGGTGCTATGTTTTGAGGGTCAAAGTGCCATGGAATGTGACATGGTGTCAGGATGTCCAGACACATGCCAATAATCCTGCCTGTGGCCACCCGGATATGGGATGCTGGACTGGTCGGCACACCCCTGCATCGAACGCAGCTCATGTCACTGTTTCCTGCAATTTGCACAGGACGCCATGACAGCCGCCAACCTGCAGCCGGTCGGCGACGTCGACCGGACCGACCTGCTCGACGCCTTTGAGAAGAGGTTCGGCGCCGGCGTGCGGCCGCTCCTGCAGTGCAAGAAGCAGAGTGGCGGACGCTCGTATCTGAGCGAGGTGCGCCCCTTGCACCACCTGCTGGCACCATTGCCTTGGCACCATCACCTGTGGGCGTGTTACGTCAGCCAGTGCAAACATTCGCTCGGCTGCACCACACCAGCATCGCCACGCACCTCCGGTCCGGTGGCAGGTCTGGATGTGCGTAGACCGGAGCTTCAATGTCGTGCCCTGCGACAACGTCTGCCGCAACTACGCCTGCCGTCTATCCACCCCTGCGGCAACACAATCACATTCGCTGACGACAACTTCGACCTGGTCAGCGGGCCTGGCCAATGTCAGTTGGGCCCATGTGCGCCCCACACAGGCACCTGTAGATTACCCTGAGTGGCGCTGTAGTGAAATGCCTGCGATGGCAGTGCAGCGTTGCAACTTCTGCTCATGGTCTGCAGCTTTCTATGCGCTTGGGGCTCGTGCTGTGGTTTGTGCCCGTCAGCCCCAATTTTCGCAATTTTGTTGGCTAGCACAGGCTTTACTTAAGGCCTGTGTCATGTTCCACCAGCAAGGGGGTACATGCCTGCTGCCAGCGGATGCGGAAGGTCTTTCTTTGCTCACACTGATTGAAGGATTCATTCTGTTGTTTTTTGGCAAGGCTCAGTCATAGTAGTGCTACGCACCCGCTGGTGGGGCCTGTGTGCCGGCTGTTGCTGTCCAAAATTGCGCATGGCGTTGCACAGGCAGAGCAGAGCGCCCAAGCTCGGGCGAGGCTTTTTCAGCTGTGCTGCTGGTTTGGGGGAGTCGCACGCGCGCATGCCTGCTCGGCTCTGTTTCAGCCTGGGCATGGGCTGATGGCTGTGCTCTTGGTCCAGGGCTGGCCAAGCGCAATGCATCAAGCTGCAGACCATTGTAAGCATGATCGCCAGGTACGGCCAGCGTGACGGTGCACCTAGTGTGGCCTCAACACCTGTGACAGGCACTTCCAGGGCTGCGGACGTAAGCACATCAAGAGGAGGCCTCCAGCGCCCATGTATGATAACAAGGTTCTAGTGCTCACACATCCGACTGTACCTGGTACTTTGCCAGCACTTTAGACCTACCTTCCAGCCGAGGCCATCACCCCTCATCGGTATTGCCTCGCGCGCCCTCACTCGTATTATTGCGGAGAGGTGTACGACGACTGCCAGGCAGCGACAAACGCATAAATCCAGGTGGGTGATCGCTGCGGGACTGATGCATGCCCATGCTTACCTGCAACATCAGCAGGCGTATCCTGTACACCGAGATCAGGCCGTGGAATACTGCTCATTTCATGCTTATCGTCTTACCAGCACAAGTTAGCAGTGTGATGCCTGCGCATGCGCATGGGAATATTGCGTCTTGTGGCCGCTTTCAGAGCAATGGGCAGAGCGGGGCAACAAGCAGCAACACGGCGACTCACGCTGTGCTTACCATAAGCTCTGCCACTGCGGCCCTGCAGGCGCAACCCACATCGCATTATGGCCGCTGTGCATTCCATCATGCTCCACATCATGCTCTGTCTGTCTGTCCTGGCGCTGGCGGCGTCGAGCGCGTCCGTCCTGCAGCACCCCCATCACCACAGCGGTGGGGGCCAGGGCAGCTGCCCTAGCTGCGACCAGCTGTTCCCGCAAGGCCAGCCTGCACCCTTCCCAGGCGACTTCAACTTCTATTTTCTGGTCCGGTGCGCGTTCCACCCTGGCACGTGAGCATCATGGTTTTCCCTATGAGCCGCTCCTTGTTATCAGCATGCCAGCCACACTGTACTGGCTGCCGCGTGAGGCTGCCCGGCGGCGGCTGAGCCGGGCGAGGGGCGCCGCAGGCAGTGGCCGAATGAGTTCTGCAAGTTTCAAAAGCCCGGCCACGAGTGCTACATCGATCCCAGCCCCAGGTAAGCGATGTTCTGGGCCTCGTGTACAGGCCGCCTGCCCATGCCCTGTTTTGAAGTAAACGGCATGTCCAGGCCAGTGCTCAAGCAGCCGGGGGTCACTGCTTGACCGATCTCCAGACCAATACTCAGCTTGTGTTCACACGCTATAGTAAACCATGCAAGCATGCGTTTCGCGTGCATACCTGGACAAGTTGCTGTTGTGCATGCCTGCAGACAGCCCAGTGCCCAGCCATGCCCCAGCCAGCGCCATGCTTTTGTGGCGCACGGCGTGCCTGACATGCATGCATGCATGCAGGAACGGCTTCACGCTCCACGGCCTGTGGCCCAACCTGGACAACGCCTGCCCCGAGGACTTCCCCGAGCACTGCATCGCGCGCAACAGCAGTTTTGAGCCCCTGGACATGAGCAGCCTGAGCCGCACCGTGCTGGACGGCCTGAAGAACAACTGGATCAGCTACACCAGCTGTGCGCGCACCATGCGCCTCGTCCCAGTGCAGGCCGCCCGCTTCTGCACCTCCGTGCCGGCACCGTGTGCGAGACTTGAGACAGCTGGCATTTCCCAGCCGGCCGCGCAGCTGACCCATCATGCTGCGCTTGCAGCGCAGGACTGCTTCCTGGCGCACGAGTGGGGCTGCCACGGCACGTGCAGCGGGCTGAGCCAGGAGGAATACTTCGCGACCGTGCTGCAGCTGCACGCCGACTACAACCTGCTGGCGCGCTGCCGCTGCAGGCTCTGTTAGTACACCATGTTAATCACAAAATTGTGCTGCTTTGCATCGTCTGTCAGGGTGCCCAGCGACATGCTAATGATCTGGCCTGTAGCACTCCAAGCCGTGCCAGCCTTTACAGCGCATCCCATCGACGGCGGTCGCATTCCGTGTCACTGGGTCTCGCGGGCCGCACAGGACGCCATGACAGCCGCCAACCTGCAGCCGGTCGGCGACGTCGACCGCACCGAACTGCTCAACGCCTTTGAGCGGAAGTTCGGCGCCGGCGTGCGGCCGCTCCTGCAGTGCAAGACAAAGAAGGGCGGCCCGTCGTATCTGAGCGAGGTGCGGTGCTTGCACCATGCGCTGGCATCATTACCTGTGGCCATGCTGCGTCAGCCAGAGCAAGGTGCCTGCCCATGCGCATCTCATCAGCATCACTACATGCTTCTGCGCTTGGTGGCAGGTCTGGATGTGCGTGGATCAGAGCTTCAACGTCGTGCCCTGCGACACTGTCTGCCGCAACCACCCCTGCCATCCCATCCACCCCTGCGGCAACACCATCACATTTGCCGACGACAACTTCAGCCTGGTCGAGGAGCATGGCCCGTGTCAGTTGGGCCCATGCGTGGCCCACACAGGCACCTGCCACAAGTAAACCATGACTGGCGCTGTAGTGCTTGCTTACGTCGGCAGTGCAGAGCTGCAACTTCTGGTTATTGGTAAATAAGTTTCTATGCTGCTTGTGGCCCATGCTGTGGTTTGTGCTCATCATTTCCAGTTCCATAATGTTTTGAGGCCAGCACAGGTATCACTTGAGGCATCTGCAATATCCACTGGCAAAGGGGTGCATGTCTGGTGTCAGTAGATGCGGTAAGAATTCCTTTGCTTACACTCATCAGTGGTTCGATTACCTTGCTTCAAGGCAGTTTTGGCAAGGCCAATTCAGGCATACTCATGCTCTGGCCAAGCGGTGTTATTAGGAGCCATGCCAAGGCAATGTGCTCCATGCAGTGCCTGCAGTCAGGCGGCTGTATGATTTTTATATAGATGTGCTGAAAGCACGTTTGGCCCCTCATCAATACGGATTACATCCAGGTGACAGATTAAGCGCTGGCTTGTCAGGAGGCAGCACTGTACAGGACTGCGCAGCATGCTGATCATAGCACAGTTTGCCCGTCGTTTGAAGAGAGTACAAAGCCTATTTAATTATGATTTGTGATTTAATGTGAAGCCCAAATAGGATCATAACACGGTGGGACATCAGCAAGCGTCTATTCCCACAGCGCTGCTAGCACGCACAATCTACCTCATCTATGCAGGATCATCGCCCAAATTTATGTGCCCAAGTTTGCAGTACTATTGCATAGCTCACAGGACAGCCTAAATTTATAAAAGCACGACTGCACCGTCAGAGAGACGGACCTTCCTAGCAGACGCGGCAGGCGTCCATGCGGAGCAGATGGAGATTAAATCGCCGCGCCAGCGACCCTCTGTGGACAGGGAGGCCGACCCAGACCACCTTGGCCAACGCGTGCCGCCCTTCCGCTTTCCGGTGGGCACTGCCCCTCCTGCACATTGTGGCCCTTCACATCTGCAAGTGGGGGCGCGCGCACTAGCTGTATCTCTCAGTGAGTTCCACACCTTTTTAAGTAAATACCCGCCGCCTGCGTCTGAGCGCATGCAGTGTGGCTCACACAGCCTAGCTGCAAGTCTGCTATACCTGTGATCCAGTGACAAGATCCCCGCCTGGTGCTACATCTTGCTATATGGCTCCGCCCCTTCGCACTGCTTGGTGCTGCATGGAGGTCACGAGCTGGCCTTCACTAGCGAGTGCACAGTGATACGCCTAACAAGCCTTCCAGGCACGTCAAGTGTTGTGCTCAGGCTGACGGAGTCTGGCCATGCTCTCTGTGCCTGCATGCTGGCTCTCTGGTTGCTGCCCGGCACCGCTAACTTAAGCGTAAGCTGAGCCCACAGACGCGCCTGCTGCACACTGTCTTCCTGGCTCAGGCGGTGCTTGGCTGCGGGTGCAGGTCGCGCCGCAGGAGTCCGGCAGCACGCCACAGGCACCAGCGTTCCAGGCAAACTTTCACGCTGATCTCACTTCATAACACTGACTATGTGACTGATGCGCGGCACAGCTGTATCAAGGAGCAATGAGCAAGGAGCAAAGGGGCAGGGAGCAGAGAGCAGGGAGCAGGCGTCTGGTTAGCCTAACACTGCGCTGTGCATTGCTCTGATTCCCAGGCAACGCCGCGAGGCAGGCTTCAGGCCCTGTCCAGAGCGCTGGAGAGGGTCTCAGGCCCTGACCGGGCGCCGCCGCACGCGCAGGATGCGCTGCTGGAGGCGGGCACCATGCCGGCCACGCCAGCCTTCTTCCAGGCGGGCTTCAAACCCTTCCCAGATGTCTGTAGGGTCTAATACCCTGTTCGGCCGCCGCCACGCGCGCAGGACGCGCTGCAGGAGGCGGGCAGCATGCCGGCCACGCCCGCCTTCTTCCAGGCAAGCTCGCTGCCGCTGCCGGGCTTCGGCAGCCTGCACAGCGTGGGCTCGCTGGACGTGGACCAGGCGCGCGCGACGCAGCGCTTCGCGTCGCCGCGCTCGCCGGCCGCGCCGCCGCCGCGCGCCGCCTGGCCGGCCGCCGCGCTGCCGGGGCTGGCGTACTGCAGCGGTGCGAGCGCCCGCTGGCGCTCCCGCTGCTCTGCATGCTGCTTCGCCCCGGTTGGGGGCGACTCCTGGCTCTGGCGCGTCGCAGCAGTGCTGGACATGCATGGTGGCCGTGGCTGCCATGCGGCTGCCGAGCACACTGTGTCAGTGTGGTCGTGCAGATAGAAGCGGGGACTGCTCCCGCCGCCCTCACGTGGCGGAACAAGCAGTATACCGAGACCCAATGGTTGCCCTTGTTGAAGCACTGTTCTGTTGCTGAGGTCGACAGGACGGACTCGCATGTGGGCGCTCCTGCGTTGTCCTGCCGCCAACACAACTCCCCCCAGTTGCAGCTGCTGGCCCATGCCAGGCGCGCCAGACGAGTGACAGAGCCGTCGGGTTGTGCGCGCAGCGTCCACCGCCATGGTCCTCTTCAACAAGGTCGCGCTGAGCAGCCACGGCTTCCGCCGCCCGACCGCGCTCCTGCTCCTCCAGTTTGCCGCGTGCGCGGCCCGGCTCCGCAGCGTCCCTGCCTGATGCCCTGTTGCACGCTAACAGGGACCGCTGTTCCCCACACGAGCGCGCCTGCGTCACACATGCTGGTCCTGTTGCTGGCGCCTGTGCAGCCTGCAGGACCATGTCCAGGGGTGATGAGGCATGGTACACTACCAGAAATCTTCAAGCATTACATGCGCCACCTCAGTGATAAGTGGTAGGTCAGGGCACTGCAGGGCGGCTTCCTGCTTCAGGACACCTGACCACGGCTCGCCGGTGTGACGCGGGGCGGCCTTGCAGCACGAGCGGGCGGGCAAGGGGACACACCAGGCTTGGCCAGGCACCTGACCCTACCCTTGTCCAGGGCAGGTGCGTGGCCGTGGTGCTGGGCCTGCGGCTGGCGCGCCTGGGCGCGGTGGAGCCGCTGACGTGGCACCTCGCGCGCGCCTGGCTGCCCGTCAACCTGCTGTGCGCCCGCAGCCCCGCGCGCGCGCCGCCCGCCGCCTGGCAAAACCCGCCCGGTCCTTTTTCGGAGACCAGACTCCGAGGAGTGTGTGGTCGGTGCGCGGAAGAGGGCGCACGCTGTACAGCCGCCATGCCCGGCACAAGTTGCCAGAGCATGCGCCTTGGATGTCGACCGGGGGCTAAGCACAATCAGGGGTGCTACACGCTGCCCTCTCGCGCCAGCCAGCTTGCCTCACTCGACCCGCCTGCCATATTAGGCCGTGCGTTGCATCTCTGAGTGCAGCATCGGCCGGGCTCCGGGGTTTACCGCAGATCATGGCAAGCCCAAGCCACAGCTTTCAGTCGCGCCATCCTTTGCAGTGGCCGGGCATGAGCTCCGGTGGTCTCTGCGCGCTGGGTTACGTTTAGAGCGCGCTCAGCTGGTTGCAGGCGCCGCGCAGGTATATCGGCATGACGTGGACGTCCTTCGCGGCCCTGACGCGCCTGTCGGTGCCCACTGTGGTCGTCCTAAAGCAATTGACGAACATGTTCATCATCTGCGGCACGCCCCCCTCTTGTGGGACACCACTGCGCTCGGGATCTTTCTGACCTGATAAAAAGTCATGGGGCCGCTCAAGCAGCCAAAACGGCCACGGCACCAGACGGCGGCGCTCTGCCCTGCGAGGCTGAGGCTCACTTCATGCCTTGAAAGGCTGGGGCTGACATCATGCCTTTACAGCCTGTGTGGTGCCGCACGTGTGCACCACGGATCTGACACGAACACACCCTGGCTGTCATGCTCCTCTGCTTGTTGCGCCGGCTCACAGCTTTCAGCGCTTGTAGCAGCAGCAGTGCTGACCTTGCGGCTGGGGCCATCCGCGTTGGGCAGGCGACCACGCAATTTACGGCAAGGCGCACGGCCTGGGCGTTTGGGGCGCGCTGCTGCTCATCGCCGCGTCCGCAGCGGTCGGCGGCGCGTTCGACCTGCAGTTCGACGCCACCGGCTACGCCTGGCAGTTGCTGAACTGGTGCGCTGGGGGCAGTATGGGTTAGGGCTATAAGTAGGGTTGGGATGGGGAATGGTGGGAACGAGGCTCGCCTGCCTCGGGGATATGCAGTGGGCCTGCCACTACTGGGGCCTGCAGCCTGCCTGCTCAATGGCTTCTGTATGGATTCCGCACGGCGAACGGAGTGAGGCCGCGCCTGCTTGGTGAAGCCAGACAGTCAGCCCTGGCGCGTTCTGGCAGCGATATGGCCCGAGGTGGGGAAGGTGCGATCAAAAGTGGCGCGCTGCATGCCTGCTGGTGGGCGGCGCCGACACAGCAGAGCTGGCCTCACAGTGGGGCTGTCCATGTGCTGTCCGGTCAGTGGCAGTCCCGCTGGGCGCGCAGCGTGTTCGCCGCCGCCTACTCGCTCGTCTGCCGCGGCGTGATGGACTCTGTTGCGGCCGCGCGCGCGCGCGAATGCGGCCTTGGCGCCGGCGATGGCGGGCCTCCCGGCGCAGACCAGGTGCGGAGCGCTGACAGTCGTGTGGCCCCCATCGCCACCCGGACCCTGTCACTCTGTCTGACAAGATCATGACAGGACACAAGGTGAATGCAACAGTCGTGCCCTCCCGCGTACTCCAGCTGGCGGGGCCCGCGACGCAGGCTGCTGGTGGCGCACCTGAGCAGCCTGTGCCTCCTGCTGCTGTCGTCAGCGCTGGCGGCCCTGACCGCTGTGCGCGAAGCGCGGTGCAGCCTCCGGGAGCCGAGCGGGCTCTTCGCAAGCGGCAGCGCATGACTCGCGGCTGCGGGGCGCAGGGCCGGCTGAGCGAGCTGTCGATGGTGTACCTGAACAACCTGCTGTCGCTGCCGCTCGCGGCCGCGCTGGCGGCCGCGACCGGCGAGCTCGCCGGCGTGGCGGCCGACGCCGCGCTGCGGCGGCCGGCGTTCGTGGCGGCGGCGCTCGCCAGCGCGTTGCTCGCCTTCTGCATCAGCTTCACGGCGCTGTGGCGCGCCCCCTCGGCCTCTTACCCTGTACAGGGTCACACCCTGCGCCTGCGAGCAGCCGGCCAGGTTATTCAACAGTATGTGCATGACCGACTCGCAGCATGCTCACCAGCTGCCGCTCCTGGACAGCACAGCGGCATGCCCTGCTGCAGCCGCCGCGCCCCAGCCGCGTGTGCCGCGCGGCCGCCCTGCGGGTCCGTCACCCTGATCGCCCGACAGGCACGCGCCGCGGCGCAGGTTCCTGAGCACCACCACGGCCACGGTGTACAGCCTGGTGGGGAGCCTGAACAAAATCCCGCTCGCGCTTATCTCCATCGTGCTCTTCCGCCTGCCCGTGGACGCGTTCAGCCTGGGCAGCATCCTGGTCGGCCTAGCCGCCGGCGTGCTGTTCACCATGACGCGGTGACGGCGGGCGCGCGCGCGGGCCGGGGCTGGGCGCGGCGCTGCGGGAGCGGATGTTCAGAGTGTTCGGGCGCCGGGGTGCGGGGTTGAGGGTTGGCCATGCGCACCAGCCCGCCGAGCGGCCGTGCATGGGGGTGTCAGAATCTGCCGCTCAGCGCAGTGGAGAGCTTCTGGAGGAGTTGACGGCTTGTGCAGTGGGAGCCCCTGCTGTGCGTCTGCTACGGCTTGCTGTCTTACATCCTCGTGTGCATGTCAGAGGATGGCAGCAAGGAGCATGCAGCGCCAGTGTCACAACATTGAGCAGTCTGCATACTTCATAGAGTGCCTTGCAACAAAGCACGGGATGGTTGATCCGGTGAAAGCATGCTGATGACACGGAGCAAGCTAGAGCGTCGCAAAATGCAGGAAGGCATGTCGTCCCCGCTTCACGCCCGGCCCTCTTGTGCTGCATTCACTCGTGACACCCTTCTTAAAGCAGACTTATGTTCTTTCACACATGTAACTTCCGGCTGGCCATTGCTTGCCCATCCTCTGTATTGCCTGTGCTGCAAACATGTGACGACACGATGTCATGACACTCACCTCTATAGAGCCCAACATCCCATCCCCAAACTTAGCGCTGCTCATTGCAGCTATGTGTCCGCTTACCCCGCATGCCCAAGCGGTGATATAGAAAGCTCTGTACATGGACTAGCACATGATATAGCGATACAATGCATCCTCACGGGCATAGTAATACACGCAGTATTAAAACCTACAAGAACTCGTCGATCAGTACCAAATATCAGAGGACTTGTGGGTAGGAGGAGTGGCCTCTGAACCCTACTCGCCAGCTTTTCCCCCAGTGCATGCCCGCTCACGACACACGCCTGCCCCATGGGCGGCTTCACTGGCAGCATGTCGACGCACTGCCAGCCCAAGCCCACTCCTGCAAGTGCGTCAGCCTGAAGCTTGCAACACATATACCTACACAAGCCAACATGATGCGCACCTTCTGGGCTGCATCCTGGGTGGACAGCGGGGGGGAGAGGAGATGGCCTGCCTACACGCCACAATTTCCGACACAGCGATTTTCCCACCTGCCAAGCTGCACTGAAGCGGAGCTCTGCTTTCTTGTGGTTCCCCTGCCTTGCCTGCATGCGCTCACAAACCCCCAAGGCACCCCGCCCATGCAAAGGGCTCAGGGCCAGGGTCAGGTACCCGGCCGCCAGGGCAGCAAAAGAGTAACAGCAAAATCGGAGTTGTGCCGGATCCCGCAGCCCGGCCACGCATGGTATTTGAACCCCTGTTGAAATCAAACAGCTAGGTGCAAGCGTCCGCAAGAACACGCAGCGGCAATGTTGCCATGCGGGCCGCCACCACGCATGAGCACACACAGAGCTGCCACGCCAGCGCAACGGGGGAGCTCCTGAAGTGCAGCGCCATGGCTTCGGGGCTACTCGATGAAGGCTGGCCAGCGCCCGCGGCCGCCGAGTCAACCGCTGAGCTTGCCAGCGCTTGCCGTCGGGCAGCCCACTGCCACCGCCCATGCCATGCTGTAGGGGGTGAAGAGGGGTGGGTAGGATAGGGTATGGTATGGGCTTGCGATACCCTGTAGCGCAATCCTCAGATGTAGTACATCACCTCCGACGGCACCTCCAGCAGGAACTGGCTGGCGGCCGCGGCGGCCGACATGAGCACGTCGCCGTCGTCGCACACCGCGAGCGGCGTGCTTGGCGACAGCGTGCGCAGCAGCGCGCCGCCGCGCTCGGCCTTGCCGCCGGCGCCGCCCGCGCTGGCGGCGAGCTGCACGGCCGCCGGCGACCCGCCGGGCCCGCCCGCGCCGCAGGCCAGGCTTGCAGCGCCCCCGTCTGGCAGCGTGTCCGGCACAGCGGACAGCGGCGCGGCGGGGATGGCCCTGGGGCTGGGTATCGGGCTAGCGCCGCCCTCCAGGTGCGCCGCGTACTCGGCGACCAGCGCGGCGCGCATGTCCGCGAACACAAAGTCCGAGACCGGCAGGAAGTGGTGGATGCGCTCCTGCGCGCCCTGCGCGCGCCCGAACATGCCTGGCTCAGCCCTTAGCACATCGTGATGCGCACTTATGCCCGGCAGGGACTAGACTGGTACTGCCTCTTTTATAACATGCACGAATGAGCACCCCTGCGCCCACGCTGCTAGACTTCCAACTTGTGACTCGTCTAGAGTGCACACCAGCATGCCAGCGGCAGATGCAAGTGAAAACAAGCGTGTGCCTTGCCTGCATGCACAGTGAACAGCTAACGCAGAGCATGTACCAAGCGCACGACGTGCGCTCCCAGGCGGCTGGCTGTGTTAGGCACGCTGCATGCAGGCGCATGCGCGGGGCGGGGCTCGCCTTGTACTGCATGTACGGCCAGTGGATGGAGTCCTCCTCGCCGTACTGGAAGCCTGCCGGCGACACGGCACGCTCCTCAAGAGCTTGGTACCTCCGGGGCTCATGACGGCGCAGGGTACGCGTCGCGCGCAGGCACGCAGCACAAGGCCAGGGCTCCTTGTGAAACCAAACAGTTGGGAATACGTATACGTAATACCACACGATGATCTGGAAGCCCCGCGGCTCGGGCCGAAGCAGGGCACGCGCCGCGCGCAGGCACGCAGCACGAGGCCAGGGCTCCTCCATGTGAGGACAGCCGACCGGGAAAATGTGTAACACCACACCATGGCTCACTCCGCCGTGCACCTTCCGACGCAAGCTACCGCGTGGGAGGTTGAGGCGCACCCTGGATGGTGCAGCAGAAGTCGTCGGTGTGGTTCTCCAGCTGGTGCTGCGCGGCGCACGCGCACACGCGCGTCAGCCGTGGCGCACTAGAGCCTTGCACATGGTGGGCCGTGCGACGCACGCGCCCGCCCCGCTGCCGTGCACGCTGCAAGGCGCTCCAGCCAACAACATGACGCTGATGCAGACACCCTGCACGGCGCCTGGCTACTGCGGGGCTCGCCGGGGCCAGGCAGTCCCATGTTGCGCACGGCCAGACTGCGGACAATGGGCTGGCCGGGGCGGCGGCGGCGGACGGGTGGGAGGAGGGGCGGGGGGCGCGCGCCGTCTGGTACCAGTTTGGGTCGAACCAGGTGATGTCGCCCGCGCGCAGCACCATCTGCGTCAGCGGCTCGTGCTCGCACAGCGCGTCCAGGTGCTTGTTGTAGATGCGCGCTGCGCGCCGCGCCGCGGCCCCCGCTGAGGGTTCCAGGGCAGGGTTCCAAGCCCGGGCCTGGCCCGCCTCAGCTGCTCACTCGACGACGGGTGACAGGCAGACGTGCATGGTTCTCTAGACACCCTCCAGGTGCTTTGGGGAGGCTCCTCTGGTTGCCTGCTAGCTCTACACCTGAACCTGTTCACGCTTGTTGCGCAGACAACACACAGGCAAGCAGGCAGAGAGGGGAGCAGGGTGCGCACCCGTGATGTCGCCGTGCAGCATGCGCACGATGCCGTACGCGTTGCCATGGTTGTGGATCGGGCTGCTGTGGCCCGCCGGCCAGATCTCCAGCACGAATGGGATGCCTGCACGCGCGCGCGTGTTTCGTGTTGCAGCCCATGATGCGGACTGCAGGTTCGCACGCTTTTCATAGACACAAGTGACCATCGCATTTCGCATTGGCGCTGCCAGTGTCAGGCCATGCGCTATGAGCACTGCTGACCCTCTCCAGTGAGGCACTAGCAAAGACAGCCGGATAGCCAGCGACAAGGTTAAGCACGCCGGTTGGCAGCGCAGGGGCTGTCCCAACGCGCTCTTCACTTCCTAGCAGGAACGTCGCCGAGCCGGGCGACGCCTCAGCGTGCAGCCATGGCGTGGCGCGCGGGCCCGCACCGGGCGAGCGGCCCTGCGCGACGCCGACGCTCACCCGCAGGTAGCTCTGCGTCGGCGGCGCGCCGCGGAACACGGAGCCCGCCTTGGCCTGCGCAGCGGTATAGGGTTAGGGTTAGGGTTGAGATAGGGCCTTGGCCTGCGCAGCAGGGCACGCTTTACTCGCGAGCTGTGCAGCGGCTGCTTCGCTCAGCAGGGGCGCCTGCCCCTGCGTGCTCAGCGCCAGGCTCGTGGCAGCAGGGGAGTTCGCCCCTGCGTGCTCGGCGCCGGGCTCGCGGCAGTGGGGACGCCCGCGCTCACACCTGGGCATGAGCCGCCTGCCGCAGCCTGCGAGGCGGTACGCCGCACCACCTCGCACCCAGCAGAGGCTCAAGGTCCCACCCCAGCCCCGGCCGTGGGCGCGCCTGCAGGCGCGCGTGCAGCAGCGCGCCGGGCGTGCGCAGGCTGTGCCGGATCGCGTCGGTCAGCTTGAAGCCGGGGCCGTCGGGCGCCCAGTTCAGGTCGATGTGCGGCTGCGACAGGTGCTGGTACAGGACCTGCGCGCGGCAGCGACCAGCGGTGCGGTCTTGGACCCCGCGTCAGCTGTACGCGATCAAAGCTCCGCGACATGCCTGGCCCCTGGCAGTGGCCGACAGGAACCAGGTCGGCGAGCTTGCGGTCTCGCCTCATGCAGTGCGGCATTGGCTGGGCAGGCTGCAGCTTGACTTGAGCGGCTCCGGCCCCAGCGGTCCAGTCCAGCAGGACCGATGGGGCGTGGTGGGGTGTGGGGCAGGGCGGGCGGGGCGGCAAGCGCGCCTGGGCGGCGGGCGGCAGGTTGGTGGAGGGGGTACATGATGCCGCGCCGGCCCAGGTCCAGCAGGGGTGGGTTAGGGTTGGGGTTTGCATTAGCAGCTGCGGGCGCGCCTGGGCGGCGGGCGGCAGGTTGGTGGAGTACATGAAGTCGCGCCGGCCCAGGTCCAGCAGCGTCAGGCGGCTGCAGTCCAGCACCAGCGGCGGCAGGTTGGCGATCAGCGGCAGCCGGTCGAAGCACACGGTCGCCGACTGCGGCACGCGCAGCGCCGCTCAGGCGCCGCCGCAGCTGTCAGACATGCCTGAGCGTGCTGTGAGCGTACTGGCCTGGCACTTCATTTGCCAGACCGCACAGCAGGTGCTGAAGCGCCTCTGTTCTGTGGCTCGGGGCACAAGCACTGCCGCGCACACGCTGCCCAAGCGCTCGGTTGCGCCCGGCTTGCACCCACTGCTCCGCTGCCGGACCTGGAGCAGCGCCTGCAGGGCGGCGGGTGCGGAGGGGCACCGCTGAGCCACCATCCGAAACGGGGGCGGTGCTGGCAGCGAGGGCTCGGCGCCCTGCTCAGGCGGGTGACAGAGACCGGCTGTGCTCCCCCACCCCGCCAGGGGCGCACCGTGTCGCCCACGAGCTCGCCCAGCTTGGCCTGGAACGCGCAACGCTCCGCCACCGGCCCGGGCGCGCCGTGCAGCGCCACCAGCTTGGGCTCCGGCCCGAACAGCGCGTCCATCTCGCGCCGCACGCTCAGCGTGCACGCCGCTGCGCGCGGCGCGTCGGGCGCCGTCGGCGTCCCGGGCGCGCCTCCGGCGCGGCCCCGCGCGCCGCGTCCAGCGAGGGCGGCGCAGTGCATGCGTGGCATGCTTGCCTCACGCGGCGGCAACCCTTGCAGGGTGGCCATTGCAGGAAGGAGGCACGCGCAGTCACGGGCGACGCCCCACCCCCGCAGCAGCGGTGCATGCTTGCGGACCATGGCAGCCGCGCCCTGGCCTGCGGCGTGGCGTCTGAACGCAGCGCACGAGGAGCGGGACGGCATGGGCGCTACAGGCTGGGTGCGGCGGGGCGCACTGCCGCACGTGAAGGTGTGCTGGAGCAGGGTGCTCTCCTGCAAGCGCACAACCATCGGTCACGAGACAGCAAGGCCCCTCAAAGCACAGAAATGGTGTGCCGTGTGGAGACACATGGGCTCTGCAAGCGCGCACTCCTAGCGAGGGCGGACGGTTCGTGGCGGGCACAGCATATGTACGATCGCCAGGCGCACGCAAGATTGTGACGCCAAAGGCAACGACTATGTTGCGCTGAGCATGGCATGGCCCACTCCAGACGCCGCCGCCAGACAGGAGCAAGCACGGGTCATGCCGACAGAGCCCTCACCAGCAGGCACCGTGGCACAGGGCGCAAGCGTCTCACAGCTGGGCAGGAGCCACTCGCTGACAAGCGCAGGCGTCCCCGCTTGCAACAACCAGCTGTACTTTACTCACTACTCCTCGCACAGGGGCGCGCCTCCATGTGGTGGCCCTTGCCGTACTTGACGGTCTGCGCGTCCGGGTCGAAGCTCACCCAGAACGACAGGCGGCGGCCCTCCTCATACCCTGCGCGCCCCGCCCGCGCGCGCTCGCCGCGACGCCTCTCGCCCCACCGCGCGTGCGGCCGGGAGCGCCCCTCACCCGCATGGCTGTCATGCACCCTGGCGCACTCCTCGTTCCCTGTGACACGCGGGTGACGGCGTGCAGGCGCGCCCCAGTCGCTGCAGACGCCCAGGCGTCACCCGCTGTGCCCCGCCTGCAAGCCACCCGCAGTGGTGCTCCGCTGCCCCGCCCGCGCGCGTCAGACACCCGCGGGGCACGTCCGGCGTAAGGCCAGCGTGAGGCCTCTGGCGCGCGCCAGCAGGGCCGCACCCGCTTTCGCGCCCTGCCGGCACAGCACCTCCGTGGCGCCGCCGCGGCTCAGCAGCAGGTCCGCGCCGCGCAGGCCCACGCGCACGCCAATCCAGTCCGCGCCGCCCGCCGCCGCCACCAGCGCGCTTGGGCTTGCGCCTGCGCACGTTTGAGCTCTCCCAATCGCTTGCTGCCCAGGCGCTCTTGGCGCGGTGGCTTGCGCCTGCCCTTGCTATGGGGTGTACCGAGGCTGAGTCGTACGCCGGTCAGCGCAATCCCGGGGTCCTCAGCAAGTCCTAGCAGCACGACGGCAGTGCTTGCGTTGCAGTGACAGGCAGCGACAGGGACACTCGATGCGCACAACCTTGGTGCAGAGCAAGGAGCACCAATGGCACGGCTGCCAGCGAGCTGTTGAACGCGCGCTGACACCCTGCGCACGAGCTGACAGCGACAGGTGCAGCACGGGCGCGCCTGTGGCCGCCAGCGGCGCGTCGGCGCGCACGCTTATCATGAAAGGCGCGCGCGGCTGCAGCGTGAACGTGGCGACCCCGCCGCGCACGATCGGGAACCGCCCGGCCCACGCCACCTCCTCGCTCCGCACCGCCGGCTGCTGCTCCTGCAGCAGCAGCAGCAGGATGGGGCTGGGTAATCTACAGCTCAGGTTGTACCGCAAATTGGGGGGAAGCACTCATAAGCACACCATTGTTCCAATGCTCTGCTTGGCAACTCCTGAAGAGCACCGCTTTTGTTCAACTAGCTTGTATACGCCTGACCCAGCTCCGCAGGAGCGCTTCATGGGACAACAGGGCGGGCCGCGGACCATTGTCTGAGCTCGGTCCGCCAGACGCACTGTGAGGCTTTCTGGGAGTCGCGCGCCAAGGAGCCTTTCACGTGCGGGGAAGCTTAGGGCAGCTTTGCACTGCTCGACGACCTGCGCTTGAATATGGGTTAGCCGCTTTATGCTACTAATACACGATTTCAGAACACCATTGCTCATGCGATGCGGGGGGCAGGCCCGCTTGCGAGGCAGTTAATTTTTTGGATTTTTTTTTGGAAAACAGTTTTTTTTTCGACTTCTTCCTAGGGTATAGGGTTTTGAATTTAAATTACACAATTGTCTTGCAGAACTGCCCACGGCCTCGCCGTCTGGAAAGAAAAGCGCCATGTGCAGTCAACAAAGTACCACCGGCATGCGGTCATGTGTGCACTAGCTCAGTATCGCCTGAAAAATATGGTGATACCTGGTACGGCCCGCGCCCAGGCGCGCCGGCTGCCTGCCCTCCTAGTGGCGCATGCAGCACCATGCAGTCCTAAAGCACCTTGGCACACATGAAAGAGTCACGCATAACTTCCTCTACCTCACAGCTTCCTCTGAAGGTCAGGGCAACACACAGAGCGCTGTGCAACATGCGTCTTGCAGTTAAAGCCTGTGCCCGCAGCATGCACATACAGCGGGTGACACTGAGACGCCCGGCAACCCAGGCCCAGCCCAGCACTGCATGAAATGCTGGCCGCCTGGCGACCTAGCGTGCACCAGTGCAGGCTGGGGCGCCTGCGACCCATTCTGCTCACGTCACCAACTACAGCCCATCATCAGACATCCGGGCTGCTCGTGGGCGAAAAAATGGGGGAGGCTCCAGGCATGGCACCATCCGCAAGGCATGCAAAGCGGTGGCATGCCGGGATTTCCTGGCCGCAAAAGCAGCATGACCAACTTTGCGACTGCCTGCAAAGGGGCTAAGTCGCATTTATTGCAACAGAGTGACCGACCCATGACCTCCGCGCCGCAGCATAACGCGGGGGCAGGTTATCGGCCTTTGCGGCGGCGCAGCTGTTGCGCTTGGCAGCACAAGCGCGCGCGCTGGACGAGAATGGCATGTGCGCGAGCCACCGCAGTGCAGGCGCACACGTGACCAAGCACCCTCCCAAACCCTTGATTTGAGCATGCTGCAGCTGCTGCAGACGGCTCCCACCACCGTGCAATCCCACCTGGTGGCCCTGCTGTAGGGGCCTGCCTGCTAGGACTTCCTTTAAAATCACTGCATCTTGCTTGAGCCCCCCCCCCCCCCCCCCCCCCCCCTCCTCAGTCCTGCCCCCTTTCGCATGCTACTGAGCCACGCAAAAGGCCCAGCTGCGCGGCTGCCCCGGCCCCCTGCACCCACTACCACTCTGCGACAGGCGTCCCGGGCTGCCAAGACATGAGCTCTGGCCCATACGCAGCATGTCCCAAGCCGGCTCGGCCCCATGCCTCCGCTCCAGCGACACGGGCGCTGTGGAGCAAATAATTCTGCGCTGGCATGCCGCCAGCACGGCCGCGCGTGCATATGCACATGCTACACTACGGCGTCTGTCCTACGCGCTCTGCGAGGAAAGGTGCAGCTCGGACAGATGCCGCATGCATGCACCCGAGCCAGCACCACATCTTGCTCACACCTCTGGGCAGCGGCCCGTCCTGGGCTCTACGTGCGGCAGTCATGGGCAGGGTGCTGAGTCGCGCCGTGCGCCCCGGCGCGGCCTCTGCCGCGGTGCTACGTCGTGTGGTATTCCATGCGCTGGCGCTTGGCGGCCTCTGCGAAGGCCGCGTGTGCGGGGTCTCCGGGGCGGCTCCTGCAGACAGTGTGAGACACTTGGCGCGTGCTAATGAGAGCCGAGGTCAGCAGCAGGTCTGTGCAAACAGCCATCTGAGGATGTGCCACAGCAGGCAGCGTGCCTGCTCCTCTGCCTTAAAGTACCGCCGGTATTAGTCTGGCAACCATGGACCCATCCTGTAAGCGGTTCCTGCCACCCAGGCGTCGGGTGGGCTAGCGCCACGAGTAACTGTTACACATGGTACCGCAGACTAACTACATGCACCGCACTGCGTATGCACCACCCAGCAGCCGTCGCGGAATGCAGACGGCCTGCAAGCGTGGTGGCGCGTGGCAATGGACCCTGTGCGCACCGGCCACAGCCGGGCATGATGCCCAGCAGACGCGCGGCCACCGCCGCCGGCGCGCTCGCAGCGCGCAGCAGCCCGTGCGCCGCGCCTCCAGGGGCTGCCGGACCCCGCGCGCCGCCCGTGGCGGCGCGGCGCGGCAGGGCCTGGACGCATGTGGGGCAGGCTGGGCAGGGCGGCGCAAAGGCCGCGCCGCCGTACGGCGTCCAGGCCGCGCCGTCGGGCCCGGCGCCACGGCCGGCCCTCGCGTCCCGCGCGGGCGCCGCGCCGGCGGCCTCGCCGGCGGCCCAGGCGGTGTCGGGCGCCTGCTCGTCCTCGTGCGCAGGCTCCTCGGCGGCCGCCCGCCATGCCCCAGGCCGCTGCGCCGCGCACGCGGCCCCCCCGGGCGGCGGCGGCGAAGCGGCCGAGGCGTGCGCGTCCGCGCCGGCGGGCCAGTCGGCGAGCAGGGCGGCCAGGGCGCGCAGCGGCGCGGGGCAGCAGAAGGGCGGCGGCGGCGAGCGGCGGCGCAGGCGCGGCGGCGCGGCGGGCCGCGGCAGGCGCTGGCGCTCCGGCGTGACCGGCCGGCTGCACGCGGGGCTGCTCGCCTGTGCGCGGAGACAGGTGTGGTCAGCAGTGTCACACTTGTGGCGCAGGCGAGCGAACAACTTTGATAGTCGGAACGCACTGAAAAGCCTTCACTGCGGCTCGCCATCTGGCTGCCCCGTGCCACACGCCGTGCTTGGGGTGGTAGAGGGAAGATTGGCTCAGCGTGTGCAGGTGTCCGGGTGAAATGCCAAGGGACTGCCGGCCGGCAAGGTGGGCTGCGAGTCCAGCTCGCTGGCAGGTCGGCACTGCTCAGTGGACTGTGCACCTGGTCAGCAACGGGTGCTGCCGAAGCACCGGTCGTCAGCGCGCGGCGCATCACAGGCGCGTCCGCGATCAGGCTGCGCCGCGGCGTGGCGGGCAGGCACGCGGCATCCTGCCAGGGCTGCGCGTGCACGGTGCTCGCCGCCATGTCGTCTGGGCAGCGCCCAGCGCCGGGGCACCGGTGTTGTGACGGGCCCGCGTCCTTGCACGGCGCGCCTGTGCAGGGCAAGCGGCTGCTTAATCAGCTGTGCTCATGTCCTTGAGGCAGCTGCCCAATCCTGCTAAGCCAGACTTGGCCACGTACAGTTGACAGGAGCATGAGCTGCGTGATCAACCGCAACAATAGCACAAGATTGTAACGCTCGGGCCACCAGGCTGCCGGGTGCTGCTCGACTACGCCCCGCATACGCTGCTTTGGCTGCATATGTACAGAGGTGGACTGGCAACGGTGAGCACCGGAGCAGGGCACAAGGCCGACACACGATAGGCGCTGTCGCACATGGAGACCATGCACGCCGGCTCACACAAACGAGGCAGACGAAACACTGCCGAATCTAGGTTGCAGCAGAAGTGTAGTTACTAGGAGCTAGCCATCGCGCAACTGCACCGCGCACCTGCATTGGGACCTAACTATCAACGGCTCGTGCTAGCCGTACACGCGGCCTGGTTTGCACCTGTGACGGGCGCACAGCAGGGTTTGCACCTGTGACGAGTGCACAGCAGGGGACGCCGGTGGCATTGGCGTTGGCCGGCCCCGCCTCACATACGTCCATCCATGGGCAAGAGTGAGTCAGAGTAAGCCCACTCTGGTACATGCTGGCAGTCTGCACCAGTATGCTGCCCCTCGTTGTCCCCCTCTGCTCAGCGAGCTTGGATTCATGACCGTCAGTGACGAGAGCACGGGAAGCCACAACTGTGTACGAGCCCAATTCCTGAGGGTTCCTGCCATCCCGTGCCGCAGCCCTGTGCCGCGCTTGCGCACAAGGCAATGCAGTGCAGAGCTTGCGCAGGCAGTGCCCAGGTCCCGATGCATCAAGACCACAGGCCTGGCGCAAGTGGCAGGAGTGCTGGGCGCATACAGAGACGCATCTTGTAATCAGATTGTCGGCGCAAGCCGGACATGTATCGCGCCACTGCCGCGCTGTACCTGCGACTCGTGGGCCTGGTGTACGCGATAGCGTTTGCCAGCCTCTATGCCCAACTGCCTGGTGCGTGCAGCCAAAGCGCTGCCTCCAGGCATGCAGAATCTGCAGAGCCCCTGCAGGCCCGGAGGGCTGAGCTCTATGGCATTGTGCAGCACACATCTTCTGTAGCACACCTCTGCGCGCTGAGTACACAGTAGAGGTTGTCGTTCAGCCAACTCCTGTATGCTGAGCACATGATCATGTGCTCAGCATGCAGCACTCCATCATGATGGAGTGCGCACCGGGATCCCACGTGGCAGGGACGGCCTGTCCGGCCATGTCGGCTTGGACAATGCTGTTTGCAGTTTCCAGCTTGCCCGTCCCTCCGCTGACCTGTGCAGCAGGCGCGTGCAAACGCAGACAACTGTTCCAGTTCACGCCGGCAGCCTCAGGCAGCGCCGCCCGCCGCCCGCCGCAGGCCTGTACGGCCGCGGCGGCCTGGAGCCCGTGGCGGTGCACCTGGCGCGCAGCGCGCCGTTCCCCGCCGCGCTGCCCAACTTCCTGCGCCGCCCCAGCCTGCTCTGGTTTCATGCCGCGCTCGGCCTCGACGTGGACGCCGCCCTGGACCTGGTCGCAGTGACTGGCGGCGCGGCGGCGGCCGGCGCGGCGGCCGGCGGCGCGAGCGCGCCGCTGCTGGCGGCCGCCTGGCTGTGCTACCTCAGCCTGGTCAACGTGGGCCAGGCGTTCCTGTCGTTTCAGTGGCGCGCCGCCCGCCCCCGGCCGCGAGCGCCGCGCCGCGCGGGCGGCCCTGCTTCGGCGCGCATGCCCTGGGAGCGCCCCTGCATGGCGCCCTGCAGCTCGGCGGCGCCGCAATGCGGTGCGGCGTCGCAGCTGGCGCCTGGCCGCGCTGCCTTGGGCCGCGCCGCCATTTGCAGCCAGCCGTGACGTTTAACGCCTCAGTGCCGTGACGGCCGTCCCTGCCTCGGCTGACGCGTGCTGGCGACAGATGTACCCGCAACCTTCCACTGGATGCCCCAGTGGTGCATGCCTGGCTGCGCATGGCGGCCGGCGCACCGTCGACTTGCCCGGGCACTCCCGGCTCTGGGCCGGCGGCCCAGCCGCTGCCCGCTCTGCTCCTGCAGCACCCGGCGGCGCCAGGGCAGGCTGGATGTGAGGGACGCAGGGACATCCTGCTGCTGGAGGTGGGCTGGGCGGCGCTCTGGCTGGCGCCGCGCGGGCGCGCGGGGGCTGCACGTGAGCCGGCGCGCGCGGCCGTGTGGCTGCAGCGCTGGGTGCTGTTCAAGCTCATGTTCTGCTCGGGCGCCGTCAAGATCCAGGCACGCGGCGACGCGAGCCGGCGGCCCGCACTGACGAGTGTGCGACCTGCAGAGCTTCTAGAGAGCGATGCAAAGCCAAGCTGCCAGAGACACTTCCGCTGTGCATCAGTACCATGGGTAGCAGGTCACGCACTTGATGATGAGACGTGCAAGTTGTCCCCTTCGCATTGCTGTTTCCCCAGCGCCTCACAGTGCATGCCAAGAGTGCAGCAGGGCGCCAGGGCACCCTGTTGCGCGCATGCGAGCGCCACAGATCAACGTCGCACGCGCCTGCCGCAGGCGCGCTGCCCGACGTGGCTGCACCTGACGGCGTGCCACTACCACGCCGCGACGCAGTGCCTGCCGACGCCGCTCGCGTGGTACTTCCACCAGCTGCCAGGTGGGCAGCACCCCGCGCGGCCGGCGCGGCGCAATTATCCCCTGCAATCCTGCCCTGAGCGAGCTTCAGTGCATGTCACCATGATCACATGTCCGTCCATTCCTCGAAGCACAGGCTGCGCAGGGTTTCACGGTCATGCACCCAGCCGGTGCGCCATGCATGTGGGGCGCCCTGTCGCGGGCAAGCCTTGAGTCTGAGCGCGGCCAGGCGAGCAGGCACGCTGCTGAAGCTGACGGTCGCGGCGACATTCGTGATTGAGCTGCCGGCGACCGCGCTGATAATTGCGCCCTGGCGCCCGCTGCGCGTGGTTGGCGCCGCGCTGCAGGCCTTCCTACAGGCGCGCCGGCAACGCGCGGCGGCCGGGCCAAACAGATATGGGGTTAACAACGCTTCCAATAAGAGCGTTTGCGCACTGATGCTTTCCCACCACCAGCTGTGGGCGCCCCGACGACCTGCCCCCCCGCGCGCTGCTCGCAGCCCACCGCAGGCGGGTAGGCCTGCGACATGCTGACGGCCATACGGCGCATGCGCAGGTGAACATCATCGCGACGGGCAACTACAACTTTTTCAATCTGCTCACGCTTGCGCTGTGCGTGCCGTTGCTGGACGACGGCTGCCTGCCAGCGCGCGCCGCGGCCTGGCTGCTGCCCGGCGAGGCGCCCGTGCGCGCCGCCGGGCCGGCGGGCGCGGCGGCGGGCGCGGCCGGCGGGGGCGCGGCCGGCGGCGGGCGTGGGGCGGCGGCGGGCGCTGCCGCCCGCCGGCTGCCGGCGCGGCGGCGCGGCGTGTGGCTGCTGGGCGTCGCCGCGGGCCTGGCGCCGGTGGCCTACGCGAGCCGCCGCATGGTGCGGCAGGGCGGGTGAGGCGCTCGTGAGGGCGTGCTGCAGGCAGCTATGTGTGCGCTATGCAGAGGACACTGTGCGCCTGAGCTGACGTGCGTCGTGCGACTCCTCACCCTTTGCATGTGTGCTGGGTGCAGTGGCGGTCGAGGGGCGCGCTTGGGGTGCGAGACCTGCACGTGAGCGTATTTGACTTACCTTCGCTCATATGCTGAACACTGTCCGGCTCTGATATCATGCTGCCTGTGGCGCAGTTCACGACAGCGCCAGGCGAGGGGCAGGGCGACGCGCGGCGGCTGCGGCTGGCGGCCACGCCCGACGAATTCCAGGCCTGGCTGGCGACGTGGCTGCCCTGGATCACAGGTGCAGAGGTGGCCCGGCGCTCCACTCTGCGCGCTGGTGCCGCGGAGGGTGGCCGGCGCGTGTGTGAGTTCATAAAATTTTTGGCCCTGCAAACCAGTGCGTAGCTTCCCCTATGGGTGCCGAGCGTGCTGGGCCAAGCGAGGGTGCGGTGAAGAAGAGTACTGCATGTCCTTGCGCTGGGCGCTGCCTCAGGTGAGCATGTGCAGAGCAGCAACAGCTGGCTCCAGAGCATCTGCCATGTAAAGGCTGTGACGCAGACGCATCCTGATGGCTGCAGCGAACGCGCGCGTCGATGTGGCCAGGGCTGTGGGGCGCTGCGCTGCTGGGCGCATGCGCGTTGGATGCTGCCCAGGCGCTGCGGCCAGGCGCAGCCGAGGCGCGGCCTGCAAGCGCCGCCAGCGCCGCAGGCGCCGCAGGCGCGCTCCAGGCTGGCATGCGTGCGCGCGATTCCCTCGCGCATGCTTCTCACCCCCAGCGTCCATGCTAGCCGTCTCTGTTATCTATTTGATGATTGGTAGCCTGTGAAGTCATGGCAGACTTCTCAATTCCAGCAAGAGCGGGCAGGGGCCATTGGTGTTGCAAAACTCCGGCAGGTGCCCCGGCGAGGCGCCATAATGTGCAATGCGCTCACGCGCATGCGGCTGACTGCCGGGGCGCCATGGCCGCAGGTATGGCCTGTTCAGGCGCATGACGGGCGTGGGCGACGGCGGCGAGGGCTGGCGCGTGGCGCGCCCGGAGCTAGACTTCCAGGGCAGCGACGACGGGCAGGACTGGCGTTCGTACGTGTTCAGGTGCCTGTGCGCTGCCAGGTATATAGGGTAGGTATAGGGTAAAATTACCTACCGTGAGCGCGCGCATCCCATCAGCTGCCAAGACAAGTGCCATGCGATGAACTTTCACCTCGCACGCACCACAAGCTAGCAGCATCCTAAGAGTCTAGCATTGACTGCCGCCAGCAACCAACCAGCGGAAGGCAGCCGCATGACGATTACCGATACGGCGCTGCTAGTGCCAAATTGCACCATCACATGGCGGCTGACGCCTGACGCCCAAGGGCGCTGGTGCCACGCCACAGCGCTTCGCATCGCCAGTTTGTATGCGCCAGCCTGAGCGGGGGGGCATAGTGGCGGGGCGCGGCGCGGCGCAGGTACAAGCCTGGCGCCCCGGCGCGCGCGCCGTCCTGGGTGGCGCCGCATCAGCCGCGCCTGGACTGGCAGCTGTGGTTTGCTGCGCTGGGGTCACCCGAGGCGCGCTCCCTCCTCTGCACCTTGTAGCGGCATTGCGCCGGCCCGGCGCTGCAGTGCATGCGCGCTGGGTTCCTTTCCAGGCACGCGCTCTGCGCGCGCGCCTGCCGAGCTGGTCGGAAGGACGCTGCGCGCCGCGCGCGCGCAGGGCAACCCCTGGTGCGTGCACCTGGCCTGGCGGCTGCTGACCGGCGCGCCGGCAGCGCTGCGCCTGCTGGACGACGCATCGCCGTGGCGCGGCGCGCCGCCGCGCTACGTGCGCGTCATGCGCTGGCACCAGGACTTCACGCGCGCGGCCTGGGGCCGGCCGCGCCTGGGCCCGCGCGGCGGCGAGCTGGCGCCCGCAGACGCCGCTGCCGGCCTCTGGCGCGCACCCGCAGCCACCGCGCCTGCGTGTGATGCCGTGCATGCGCTGCTCCGCGCCTACAGCGTGCCCAGCGCATGGGTGCTCACATCAGGCATAGCGTCAAGCGCGCGAGCACGCACAGTCCTGGGGTAGCTTGACACCCGCGTGCTCCGCCGCGATCCAACCTCTTGCCTGCTCTTGCATGCCCGTAAGGTGGTTGCTGTCAAGGCCACCTGCCTGTGGCATGCGCTGGCAGCCGAGCAGAGGTGCGCACGACGACCAGGCGCGGCGTGCCCTGCGCTCTGCAGGTGGACGCGCGCGCCTGCGGGCCAGTGGATGATGGCGCTGGAGGCCAACTCGAGCGCGCTGCACGCCTTCCTCGCGCCGCATGGCTGGGGCCCCGCGCAGGCGGCCCACGCCGCACAGGGGCTGGACGCGCCAAGCAACGCGGCGGCGGCTGCGCTTGCGCGCGCGCTGGCCGCGCTGCGCTCGCTGGCCGGGTCGTACGTCTGGGCCACCGGCGTCATGCACAGCGCGTTCTGGACAAACGCGGCGATGCTGGCTGGCGGCGCCGCGCTGTGCTTGGCAGCGCAGCGCGCGCGCGCGCAGCTGGGACATGTCATGTGCAGGAATCGGGGCCGTGGACAACATGCCAAGGTAGACTGAGAAAATCTGCAAGGTCCGTACATACTTTGCATGCTTGCTTGTAGACAGGTCACACAATAATTACAGACTCCACAGGTGCAGCCAAACTCAGGTGCAGATGGTGTGCTTTTGCAGCCGCCGCATTGTGTCTGTGGTTGTGCATTTCGTTTGTCAGCTGCTGCTCGACAAGTAGAAGCCGGCCTTGAGCTGCATGCTGCTGATGCCATCTCACCATTCATCAACCCTTAAATGAATGCGAGCTGCCTCATTCGACACTACCATTTCATTTCATTCATTCAAGTTTCCACCGCCCCCCCTGCTTCAACTGTGCAGGGACTGTAAAACACGTTTAAGGAACAGAGAGCTAGCCACCATGGCTTGCACCCAAAGTGTTGGCGACCTTGCACTGCTTAGGGCTGAGGTCTGCAAGCACTGCCGCAAAGACGACTACGCGCCTCAGGGCCCCAGGCAAATGTTTCTCTGCGACTGCTGCCAGATTGGCGCGGTGCGTGCTGACCTTGCTGCCAGAAAGAGGGACTGGCCTGCAAAGCTTTGTCAAAGGACTGCCGCACTGCGCAAGCAGAGCCACCTGGAGTGCGAGGAGCGCGCGCTTGGCGCAAGCCTATCCAACGTGGAGGCCTACTCCTGGTTTTGCTGCCCGGTGTGCCCTGACGTACTTGTGCAGTATGTCATCTTAGAACATACTTTGCTGCCATCAAGGAGGCTCCTGACGGTGGTGTGCACACACGACTGCCCAGGCGTGCGAAGCGGTACGATTGCCTCTGTAGCAGCAGCAATTGCCTCCTTGAGTGGACGTTCCGTCGATGGTGAAGCGCGTGTGCTGTTGAAGGTTTACCAGCAGCTGGCAGCCCAGGAGGGACAGCGCAGGGCCCTGGACGATGGCTACAGCTTTGAGGTCGCTGCGCGGCACGACAAATCGTACAAGGGTGCAGACGAGCTCTTGCCGCGCCTGCTCTTGCCGCGTGCCTGGCCCTCGCCACCCTCTTGCTGTCAACTGGGTCCGCGCTCGCTCAGGCAGCGGCACAGTGGACGCTGGGTCTAAAATCCTGCGCAGCGCTTTCGGTGCGCTCTGCACTGCCATGCCCTAGCTGTATCTGACACCACCACAGTCATATGTTCACTGCCTCCAAACAGACATCGTGCTGGACAATGGCAAGAGCATGGTGGACCTCGTCTGCCACTCGTTTGAGACTGATGACGACCCGGACGACGCAGCTGAGCAGTACAACTACTGTGCGCCAGGCCCCGCAAGCCGATAAGCTGCCTGCCTGCCCGCCTTGGCGGCAGAGCACTCACCGTCTGGTTGCGTGAGCATGCTATGATTGCCCTGGCGAGCTGGGTATGCGCACTGTATCGCGCCCCGAATCACCCACAAGCACTGAGGCTTGCTCGCCATGTTGCAGCAAACTTCCGCGTCGCCGTCCTGCGCAAGGGGCCCCAGGTCGTCACCGCAGCAACCCTCAGGTGCTCAGCATCCCCAGTGTCCACGGTGTGAGTGTTTGTGCCGTCAACATGAGCATGCTATGTGTAGTTTTGTGCATTGCACTGGATGGATGTCTGCCCAAGGCCAGGGTGTTGGCGCAGGGTGTTTGGGCGTGCGGTCGCTGAGCTGCCGTTTGTAGCCACCAAGGACGGGTGCGTGCCTGCGTGGGCATGCATTGCCTTCGTCATGCAATGACCTATCTGCAACATCCAACAGGGCCTATGCAGTCATCTTGCCGCGTCTCGCAGGTACCGCAGGGAGGGCAACCTCCGCCGCTTCATGAACGTGCGCGGCATGTTTGCTACGCCTGAGGGCACCCTGTGCGACCTACCTGCAAGCGCGCCATGCCACGTCAATACATCACAAAACAGGCCATCACTCATCAAGCAACCGATTGTAATCTACACATCAGCAGCTGTACATGCTTGACAGAATGTAACAGCAGCTCCGCTCGGGTCTGCACGCGCGCCACAGGCAGTGGAGGCGCTGCTGCGCCAGCTCCAGGTCGAGCACCTCGTGCTGCCAGCCCTGCCCAGCCTGCGGCCAATGTGGGCGGCCTCATTCGGCTACCGCGCGGTCAGCATGGCCGAGGCCGCCGCGCTGGACCCCTTGGTCATTACCCTGGACACCTCCTCGGCGCGCCTGCTGAAGAAGGCCCTGCGCGCCCTAGCGCCGTGCGCCCGTGCAACCTGTCACATACCTAGTCGGACGCCGCTCGACGCATGTGCTTTTGCTGACCCAAGCTTGACCCGAGCTTGGCTGGCGGGACATGGCCTGTGGCACAGGCCCAGTGCTAGGTGGCTGCATGTGGTGTAACCGAGGGCAGGCCTGGCGCGTCTGCGCGCTGCCACGCGCTTGGCTGACTCCTCGCCGCGTGCAGGCCGGCGTGTGCTGCGCCAGAGGCGCGCCTGCAGGCGCCAGCCCAGGCGGCAAGGTCCCAGCCCGAGTCGGGTGAGCCACTCCCTGAACCAAGCAGCGCTTGCTGCACACGAGGCACATTAGGGCTAGTGTTGAGTGCTCGCGGGCCACACGATCACACAGGCGCCAGTGCCGGCCATGCATGTGATACTGCCATGCATGCCATGCGGCACAGGCGCGTCCACACCCAGGGTCACATAATTCATGCTTATTACACGTATTGCGATATCCAGGGTGTTGCAAGTATGGCTGCATTGTGACGTAGCTTGCATGCACCAGGCCCGCCGCCGCCGCCAAACCTACCCGATAAAGAGGCTCACAGCGACACGCCACCAGAGGGGCCCGGCCGCCCTGCACGCGCGGCTCGCGCATCCAAGCCGTCGGCTGCCAACCTGCACGCGCGGCCGCCGCGACCGCCGCGGCCGCCGCGGCCGCCGCGGCCGCCACGGCCGTCGCAGCGCTCACCAGGTGCCGCTTCCCGCGCTGGCAAGCGCGCTCTGACCTTGGCAGGCATGTCCGAATAGCAAGCGCCACCAAGTTCCTTGGCCACAGCTGCCCATGCCGAAGTGTGTGGCGCGCCAAGCTCGGTGGCGCTCACGCTTGGCGGCGCCGGCAGACGCGCTGGCGCCGCCCACGCCCCAGGCGCTGGTCGCGTGCCTCGATCTCGCTGCGGCAGAGGCGCTGGCTGGTGGGCGCCCTGCGGCCCGCCCTCTGGTTTGACATGCGTCACATTGCAGAGTGAAGCGCGCTGACTGTTGCTGGAAGCAGATGGGATTCGGACCTATGTCGACGCCAGCGCAGCGAGGGCGCTCATGGCCGCCAAGCAGGCAGAGGTGGACCTGGCGCGGTGCGCCTGTGCGGGCCGGTTTGGCAACCCCGTGTCGGCCATCAGGCTCTTTGCCAAGAAAAAAGGATGCTCAGCGAGCACACGCCTGCACGTTGCTGCTGTCTGCGCAGGGCGCGCCTGGAGGTCGCAATGCGGACAGGCAGCATGTGCGAGCCTTGGGCATCACCTGGCGTCCACACGCGCCGCTCTGGCGAGGGCGGCTACCAGCCCAGCGGCGGCGGCCTGCACGACGCTGGCTCTCCTTGTGAGTGCCGCTTCAGCGTGACTGTCACGCGTTGCACCGCTGCGCGTGCTGCCGCTTATACACTGTGCTTGCGGCATGCGGATCGCGCAGGCGGCCCCGCGATTGCAGAGCGCGACAGGGGGTGCAGCCCGCTGGACGGCATGGACATTGACACGCCTGCGCCGGGCACGGGCCTGCCTGCGCATGGCCCGGCGCCCGGCACCGACTGGCGCGCTGCAGCGGCGCCCGCCAGCGCGCCGGCGGCGGACGCGCCCGCCATCGGCGAGCTGTCCTGGCCGCGCGGCGCCGCGGCCCCTGCTACCCAGAAATGGACCTGCCCGCAGCTGCTGCCGCCCGCCGGCCTGACCCCATGCGAAGCGGCCAACGCGCAGGCGCGCGCAGCCGCTCCGAGCCTGTCTCGCGTGCTGCAGCTACGACTGCTGCCATGCAAGCGGCTGACACGCGTGCGGCCAGGGCCCTCGCAGGGCGATGGGGGCTTTGTGAGTGCGGGCGCTGGGGCGGCGCGCGCGGGACTCATGGCGGTGGCAGGCGAAGCGCGCGACGCACTGGCGAACGCTGCAGGTCGCCTGGCGGGCCTGTCAGCGGCGGCCGACCCTGCACTGCGCGACGCGCTGGCAAGCGTGCATGTGCGCCTGCAAGCCAAGCCCATCCCTTGCTGATTTGAAAGCTGGGAGATGAAGGCTGACGAGATGGGCCCTGGAGGGCATCCTGTATGGACCTGTTATATAGATCTATTGCTTTCCTGTTATATCGTTCTCCTCCTTGCAGGGCCTGCTGGAGCGCCAGGCGCAGGCGCTCTCGCTGGTGCTGCCTGCCAGCATGGACTGCCACGAAGCCGAAGAGCAGTCACAGCGCCGGCATTTCCTGTCGCTCTGGAGGTCGGTCAGTGCATGTCACTCGTATGCTGGGCGCCCTGTCCTGTCCTAACATGTATGGTCGCGCACGCTGCGTGCCCTGCATGCTGTGCTGTAGTACATGACATGCCCAGCAAGTACCATGCCTTTTCTCAACTCCCACAGGCTGAATCTGTGTCTGGGGTACAGCGGCGTCCATGTCCCCGACATACTGGCGCCATCAGCACTCTAGATTGCAACCAGCGGATGCGGCCCAGATACATCACTGCACTGCACCGGCGGAGTCACGTGTACACTCAGCAGATGCAAGAAAGGCAGCACCAGCACTAGCAAGCTCATGGCAGCCCTGCATAGGCGGCAATGTTGTAGATGTTACACCTGTATGTAATCACGTCAATATCAGCGGGTCTCGTCACACGGCTGGGCTGCAGCATGGCGCATCGATGCATTACAAGCTCCGTCAACTGCCCAACAATTGCAGAGCCAACTGAACGGCTGCACATACGTAACTAGAGAAGTTACTGCACAGCTTCTAAGGGAAAACAGTGTCGTTGGGTATGCAGTGGCTAGGTAGTTCACAGGCAGGACACCTAAACATCTTGGTTGGAGGCGAGGGACACGGTGCAGCCCGCCGCGGCTGCGTGCTGCCCCTGCACGGGGTCGCGTCCCCAACACAAATGCGTTTCACGGCCAGCTCGCATTCCTGCTGCCACATCTAGTTCAGCACCACATTTCCCAAGTTTTTTACTGCGCCCTGCGGCGCCCCGCCAGCCCCCTCGCAGCGGAGGGCAGCGAGCGGGGGGCACCCTGAACATCACTGCGACCTGAACAGTGCTGCAAGCGCCGAGTCACAACCAACCTACGCCGCTGCTTTTACCTCAATGGTGCCGCCCTGGCTTGCATGTGGACATTCATGAAAAACGGAGAGGGTGCGAGGCAGCCCGCAGGGCTGCCTGGAAGTGAGCATGGCAGGGGGGTGGGTCGCCCCTGGGTAGATGCCGCAACCCTGGGCCCAGGGCCGCCCGGCACAACCCATGCCCCCCCGCCGCATCAGCGCGCCCCCTGCTGCGGTCAGTCTGGAAATGCAGGCCGCACACGGGCGCGGCAGCACGGGCTGCCGCACCCTCGCGCCAGCCACAGGGGAGCAGAGTCGGATGTTAGTCTACACATGCGCAGGGGTTCTCAACTGGTCGTGTCTTCTCGGCTGCCATCCTGCATCTAGGGTGTTCACGCTCCCCCCGGGCTTGTGGGGCTTCACGGTGCTGCGGGCCAACCCTAAAGGTTGCCTTCCTTGGGTATTGTTGCCGGCGCCCCCAAAAGCGTACATGAACTCGGGGGAGGGCCTGCACATATGTATAGGGGCCTGTGCCGCAGCGACAATTGGAGCAGGTTTTGCGGATGCGTGACGGGCACCGCCCCTTGGCAAAGAAAAAAATAAAGCGCAGCGCGGCTCGCGGCTGCCTGCCCGCACGCCCCGGTCGGGCGCAGATGGCCCCAGGCGCGGCGAGCGGGCGCGGGGCTCCACCCGCGCGCACAGCTCCCGCAGCGCCCAAAACTGCTGTCTGGCAACCCAACAAACTCGCCCCTTCCGTGCGGCAGGGGCGCACGCCCATGAGGGCGTGGTGCCCTAAGCAGGGCAACCCGCCCCATTGCGCACGCACCAGCGCTATTCCCCTGACAGATACGGTTCACAACCGCCGCACTGCCCTGTCCCTTGGCTGTAGCGCAGAGCATGCGGGGAAGGATAAGCAGCACGCACTCCCGACATGCTGAGCCATGAAGGCGCTAGGGGGGTCTGCATCGCGCCCTAGCCCCCAACCCCAGGAGGGCCACCACACCGCGCACAGCGTGCTCACACACTACGTGCACACTCCTTTCTGACCCTGCCAGCTCCACAGAAACCTACCCAGCGCAGAGCATGCATGCCCTGCCAGAGAAACCACATCACTAGTCCCCCTGCATGTACGACTGCCCACATCCTGCATCTACACCCACCCCTACTTCGCACGGTGCGCACGCGCTGCACGCGATGAAGCGAGCACCAGGCTCCTGCCGGCGCTCTTGCAACTCGCAGGCCGCCAGAGCATGCGACGGCCTCGCTCGCGCAGCACTCCAGCGAAGGGCACCGCAATATAGCAGCACGCCCATCGAGGCACGCCAGCGCTCTTAGGGGCGCGCGACGCGCGCGCCCGTGCTGCCGCTTCCTGACTCCGCAGACCAGAGTGCCCGGTGCGGTCGGACTGCGCGCCGCCGGCCTGCGGCTAGGCCCGCCGCGCGCAGCCAGGCCGCGGCGGCAGCTGCCGGCCCCTAGCGCGGCGCGGTGCGCCCGCCCAGACCACCCGCGTTCTGTGCGAAAGCTGCCTGCAGGCCTGGGGCGTAGCTCAGCAGCCTCGGCGCCACCGCCCTTCACATAGGGCACCCCCTACCCTACCCTATACCTGCCCCTCACACCAGGCCGCCCATGGCGCCGATAGACACGGTGCGCTGCGGCGCACTTCCGCCAGGCGGGCTCATTGTGCGCAGCATGGCCGCGCTCGTGGCCGCCTCGGCGCCGGGCGCGCCCCCGGCGCCCGCGCCCAGCGGCCCCGCAGGCGGCCCCGGGATGCGCAGGCCGCCGCCGCCGGCGTCGGCCGCCAGCGCGGCGGCCACCGCGGGCGGCGAGCCCAGCGGCGGCACGCCGCCCAGAGCGCGCGCGTCCAGGCCGGCCGCCGCCGCCGGGCCGTGCAGCAGGAGCGATGCGCCGTCGGGCGACTGCGGCGGCGCGCCGTTGCTCATGCGATGCAGCATCTGCGCCTGAGCCTGCGCCGCGGCGGCCGCGACGCGCACTCAGTCCTCACTGTGGCAGCGTTGGTAAAGCACCACAAACACCCTGCACAACGAATCGGGGTGCGCAGCATCAATAGCCCCCAAAGCTTGATGCGCCCAAGCCGCACGCATGCACTCGCCGTCACGCCACAGCCCCATGGGCGGAGCGGGAGGCGCCTGCCGCGGCGCGCGCGCGCACCTGGGTGCTGGCGGCCATCTGCGCCTGCGCCTGCGCGGCCTGTGCAGCCTGCGCTGCCTGCGCCTGCACCGCCTGGACATGCTGCGCGGCCTGCGCCTGCTGCGCCGCGGCCGCCGCCGCCTGCGCCTGCGCCTGCGCCTGCGCCTGCGCCTGCGCCTGCGCCTGCGCCTGCGCCGCTTGCGCCGCCTGCGCCTGCGCGGACGCAGCGCGGGGGTCGGGCGGGCGGCGCGCGCGCGCGCGCCAGGATGGCGCAGAGCGCCCAGCTCGCTCTCCCGCACTGGCAGGCGCTCTCATACAGGCGAGCAGAGGCCAGGCAGCAGGGCAGCGGGCTCGCGACCATGGGACGATCGGGGGTGCTGCCGCGGGCGCGCCTGCGCCTGCGCCAGGTTCGCCGCCGGCAGGCCCAGGCGCCCCAGCGCGGGCAGCCGCCGCCGGCGCAGCGCGTCGGCGCACTCCACCGTCGCGCGGAAGGCGCCCGAGGTGCAGTCCTCGTAGCCTGGCCGCGTGCGCGCGGCGCCGAAGTCAGGCATCGTCACCTTTCTAGATTGGGCATGGCAGAGAGTTATGCTGTTGCAGCAGGGCCAGGCAGTGCACGGCAGCCGGCGGCCGAGGCGCGCGCCGTCCGCCCTCCAACGAACGCAGCGGGCAGCCGCTCAGCGCGCAGTCGCTCGCCGGCCACACCCGGGGCATGACAACTGGCTCGATGCAGCGCATTGCGCGGCATTGCTATTGAAGGCGCGCACCGGTGAGCAGCGCCAGCGCGGCCGGCCAGAAGGGCCAGGCGCCAGCGGCGCGGCGCGCGGACACCAGCACGCCGGCCGCGACCAGCGAGACTGGGAAGTCCAGGAAGCCGGTGGCGTACACGGCCTCCTCCATCATCGCGAGCGAGTCGCCCGTCACGCGCTCCAGCGTGGCCGCGTCCTGCGCGTCAGGGGCTGGAATAAAGATGCGCAGGACGCGCATCGGGGGTTGAGATAAGGACTTCGGCCCGCCGCCAGGCATTACTGTTGCCCCGACCTCAGCTCACTGTGTTGACAACTCAAGAGCCGCTGTGTACGACCTCAGTCATGTCACCGCACTGCAGCGCACCCAAGAGGATACCCAAGCCTTGAGGGCCTCCTGCACAGGATGTCAGTGTGTGGGTGCACACAAGAGGACGGGCGCCGAGGCGGCCCGCGGCCCGCGGCCCGCGCCTGCAGGCCAAAGTCGCAGCCCAGGCGCTGGAGGTAGAGGTGCAGGATGCGCCAGGCGGAGATGGCGCCGTTGTCGCCGCCCAGCATGTCCGCCAGCCGCCGCACCGGCTCCTCCAGGCCGCCCGGGCCGCAGCCGGTCGCGCGCTCCAGCGCCTCCTCCGCCGGCTCCGCGCACTTGCCTGCCAGGGTTCTGAGGTTAGGATGCCGCACGACCTTGGTATCAAGAACGAGCCAAGCATGAGCCTAGCTGATTATGGTGCTTATGATGTCGAACACACTGCGATGACAAGAGCCAAGCATGAACTTAATCGGTCATGGTGCAGCTTCTGCTGGCCGCCCGACTCGGGCCAGGCGCGTCAGGTCTGGCGCCGGCACAGCGCCGATGCGGCCTGCGAGCGCCAGGAGCCGGCAAGGCCACAATGAAGCCAACAAGCCCGCAGGCCTGGTGCACGCTGCGCATGTCAGCGCGCCGGCGCCAGCAAGCTGGCGTCTAGTCCGTTTTAGGGTACCCTACCCTAATCCTATATTGGCCTCCGCGGGCGCGCGCCCTGCTTGGTGCTGAGCATGGCGATGCCGGCGAGCGCGGCCGGGTTGGCCGCCTCGCTGATGTCAGGGACAGGGCACCCTCCCTGGACCCCGGGCGCGCGCCCTGCTTGGTGCTGAGCACGGCGATGCCGGCGAGCACGGCCGGGTTGGCCGCCTCGCGGCCCAGGCCCAGGCGAAGCAGGCGGTCGAGCAGCATGACCGCGTCGTGCACGTTCTCGTCGGCCAGGCCGGCCGCGCGCGCGATCGCGACCAGCCGCCGCACCGCCTCCGCGCGCCGCGCGCCGCCGTCCTCGTCCTCGGCCGCCAACTTGCCGCCGCCCTGCGGGTGGCTGTCCTCGTACACCTGTCCGCCGCCGCGCGCACTTCACACTCAGCGCCGCGCGCCCACTTGCTCTTCTATGACGGCGCCCATAAGGATTGCGCACAAGGATCGCAGGACCGCCCCATGCGTGCATGCAGGGGTGGAGTGGGGACGGCTCAGGCATGCGTCACGCAGCCGCCGCCCCGCCGACTCCCCGCCCAGGCAGCGCGCTGCGCAGCGCGCGCGGCCGGGCGGCCCCATCCTACAGCGCCGCGGCGGCCGGGCGCGGGCGCGCCTTGACGGCCTCCCAGGCCTTGGCGCAGTACTGCGCGGCGCCCGCGTCCTCGCCGCACAGCACGTCGGAGGGCAGCTTGCGCGCGTGCGCGGCCAGCAGCAGCGCGGCCAGCGCGTCCAGGCCCTCGCCCTCCAGCCAGCCGCCGGCCTCCACCTCCACGCGCACGCCCTGCCCGCGCGCCACATGCGCTCAGTTTGCACACACACACTGTGCATCCGGGCCGCACGGTGTGCCCATTCGGTGCGTTGTATGTCGTGTGGCGTGCGCCAAAGTGACAGGCGCGCGCTTTTGGTTGGCTGCCAGGCCGCACGCGTCATTACAGCGCATACCAAAGCGCCCCGCGCCGCATGCTGGCAGGCCAGGCCGCTGCTTCACCGGGGTAGAGGCAGGGACCAAAGCCACAGAAGCGCCCCCGCCAGTCAGTCAGGAGGCTGCCAGGCCCAACACGCCTTGCTGCGCCACACAACATGCAGCGCCTGCTGACGCCTCTGAGCAGGCGCCGGGCAGCGCGCCAGGGGCGCGCACGGCCAACAGCCCCGGCAAGGGTAGGTTAGGGTATGAAAATATGGTAGGGCGATTACAGTGGTAATTTAATCTTCAAAGTGGCAAGGTACCCTATCCTTTGACCGCACGCGCCAGGCGGCCCACCTGCGGCGTGATGGCCGCGGCGCCGGCTAGCTGCGCGGCGGCCAGCAGCGCGCCGAGCGCGTCTGCGATCGCGGCCGGCGGCGACTCGGTGCGGCCCGCCTTGCCCTTGAGCAGCAGCAGCGCCGGGCGCTCCGGGCTGCCGCCCGGGCCGCCGCCGCCGCCGTAGCCGTTCTTCTGCACCTTGGCCCTGCGCGCGGCGCGGCCCGGCAGGTCGGCGCGCGTGCTCGCAGGCTTTGCATGCATTACACATGATTTACAGCAAGAGCTGAGCTGAGCTGAGCAAGCAGCATGCACGATGGTGTGTCAGGCAGCAGGCGTTTCGCACGCAGTGGTGGAGACAGGAGCCAGCGGTTCCCCAAGCGCGCGCGCGCGCGCACCGCAGCTCCAGCAGCCAGTGCAGCACGGCGAACACGGCGGTGCCGGTGGTGAACGCAATGCACGACACGTCGCTGCCGCAGGGCGGCATCATCCTGCGCGGCGCGGGGCCGCATCGGCGTCAGCGTCGCGCTCCCGACCTGTCCAGGCATGTCGGGCGGGTGCCGGCGGGCGGAGGTGCACACAGCTGCGCGTGCAAGTGCTGCGCAGGGGAGCAAGGTCGCCCCGATGCTTGCAGACGCGGGCAGAGGTGGCTTGCTTCAAGCGACACCCAAAACTGACACCCAAAGCCGACACATGGCGCATCAGCCCTCGCCTCTGCACAGGCTGCCGAGCAGCACAAGTGCACAGGCGACAGGCATGGGGCGGCCCGCCGCTGCGGCAACCGTCGCAGCAGTGGCACGGAGCGAGTTGCAGGAGGAACGGGTCCAGGGCGCGCGCCGCAGCTGGCTCTGGCGCACGGCCGCCTGGAACGGCTGCGCATTTGGAGGGGGGGAGGGGGGCAGGCGGGCGCGCGCCGCAGCTGGCCCTGGCGCACGGCCGCCTGGAACAGCTGCGCGGCCTTGAGCTGCAGCAGCAGCACGCCCGAGCGCGACAGCGCCTCGATCACGACGTTGTACACGCCCACGTCCGGCCGGTGCCCCTGCGCCTGCATCTCCTCCAGCGCCTGGCCGCGCGCGCGGGCAGCCAGTATTTCAGTTCATACGGCCTCTCTGAGAGTGCACACGTCCGCCACTGCCCAGATCGCGGCGCCTGCGTCTGCTGTCGGTTGGCCAGACTCCAGCATGCGTCTCACAGGCATGCGCAGCGGCGTCAGGCGCAGGCAGGGCACACCCCGCTTTTTGATAATAATACCAATGGGCGCAACAGCGCAGCACGACAGGCGGTGGTGGCCTGCACAGCTTGCATCCAAACCCAGTCCTCTGAGAGAGCACGCTGACCGTGTCACGCGCCCTCCGAGACATGCGGGGCACCTTGCGCTCAAGCGAGGCAGCGCCTGCCCATAGGTAATGCAGGAATTTGGCGTGAGGGAGGGCGCGCCTGCAGCGCGCGGCACCACTGACTGCCGCGATCGAAGGCAGCGATGAGCGCGCCGTACGTGACCGCGTCCGGCTTCACGCCGGAGGGCGCCATCGCCTCAAATGCGTCCAGCGCCGGCTGCCACTGGCCCGCTGCGCAAACCGGCCCAGGGATCAGCCCTTCCACTCATCCTGCGTTGTGGGACACACCGCAAGGATACAAGCTGGCGTGCGGCACGCAGAGGGCCTCTTTGGCAGCTTTGGCGGCCTGCACCGTCTCAGCTTTGCATGACGGGGCATGGTGCATGCCTGCACCCGTAGGCCCCAACAGCATCTGCGCTTGCGCCGTGGAGACCACTGCACTGCATGCACCCCACCGTGTGCCCCCCCCCCGCACCGCCGCCTGCTGGCAGGCGCCCGCACAGCAGGCGAGGCGCACCCTGGCCGCACGTGGCGATGAGCGCGTTGTAGACGGCGGCGCTTGGCTTGATGCCGTCGCGGTGCATCTCCTGGAACAGCTCCAGGCCCAGCTGCCAGCGCCCGGCCTTCTCGCAGGCCTGCAGCAGGCTGCTGTACGTGATGCCGGTGCGCTCGATGCCGCGCGCGCGCATGTCGTGGTACACCTGCAGCGCCTCGTCCGCCTGCGGCGCAGGGCTAGGGTTAGCCGCATAGGGAAAGGGTCAGGCGCTTCTCTCAGCGCTCCTCTCTCAGCTCAGCCCGCGCGCACGCCGAGCGGGCCACGAGGAGCACTGCACCCTTCGCAGTGGGGCAGCGGCCCGCGGCGCCGCCCAGCGCGCCGCACGGCGGTCTGCGGCCCCCGCGCAAACGCGCCTCGCCCTCTGCACTCAACAAGCCGCGCTTACGCAGGGCGCGGTGGACGGCAGGGCCGGGCGAGGGCGGCGGGGCAGGGCACGGGCGGGGCGGCGGCCACCTTGCCGATCTTGCCCCAGGCGGTGATGAGGCCGGTGTATGTGCTGGTGGTTGGCTGCATGCCGTCGCTGAGCATGCGCTCGTAGACACCCATCGCGCTTTCCGGCTGCCCGGCGCGGTTGCAGGCCGTCATTATCGTATTGTACGTCCGCGTCTCTGGCTTGATGCCCTGCGCCGGGTTGAGATTAACCCTGACTTAAGATTAGCTGGGCGCGCACGCCCGGCTCAAGTGCCGGGCGCGTGCTGTAGGCCGCAGCCGGCCGGCCGTGACCCACCAGCACCCTGGACAGCCACGGGCGCTGCCCAGCAGAGCCCCCTGCCCCAGCGATTACATGCGTAGCAGGGTTGCTGATGTCAGTTGGGGGGGCCTGTGCCTCGAAGGGCCTGCATGCTGCAGAGGCAAGTGCGCGCTCCAGCAGGCAATTACTTCGAGCAAACAAGCGCGAGGCCTCCCGCTCAGCATATTGCCACTGGTACACAGAGCACCACAATGGCGCCTACGTGCCGCTGCAAGGGCTTTGGCATGGCCTCTGACGCGGAATTTCGTGTAACCGTTCCGCGTCTGGACCGCGTGCGTCCCTAAGCACTGCATGCGAGGGTACACACGAGCCCCGGCCGCCGCGCCTGCGCCTCCAGCGCGTCCAGCACGGACACCGCGTCCTGCCACGCATTGGTCTTGGAGTAGACCTCGATCAGCGTGTTGAACGTTACCAGGTTGGGCGTGCAGCCCTCCGACAGCAGCGACTTGTACACGTCGGTCGCTAGCTCCAGCTCGTTCGCCTGCGCCGGAAGTCACTTTAAATATACCTCAGACTTCCATGCTCCAGAATAAAGCTGCTAGATAAAAAACATCAATATTGACCTCGTGCTCAGCGGGCGGCACCGTCCACCTCCACGGAGATCTGCTTGCATCAGCACATGCCCGTGCAGCACGCTGGCACGCCTGTGGAGGCATATGCCCCATCACATATGACCCCTGCTGTGCCTACACGCGAGCGCCGGCCCGCGCGGGCGCCGCGCCTTGATGCAGACATTCATCAGCGCGGAGAAGGTGTGCACGTTGCGCGGGATGCCGCGGCTGCGCATCTCCGCGATCATCTCCAGCGCCTTGCGCAGCTGCTGGTGCGAGCCACACTGCGCCGCGCCGCAGCGTCTGTGTAAGCAGAAGCATCCCCTCCGCAGGCCCCCGCCGCTTCCTGATTGGGCAAGGCTGGCGCCCCTGCCGCAAATGCTTTGCCACTGGTGGTGGGCCTGCACGTGTGCTCGGTTTTTGGCCTGCACACGTGCTCGCCACTTGCACAACTCGCTGGTGCAGTATTGAACAGTGTTGGGGGTCCGCACGTGGCTGATGGCCGTGGTGTAGGTGTATACGTCGCACAGGTGCGCCAGCTCATGCGTTTCGGGCAGCTGCCGCAGCCAGTCGAACAGCTCCGCGGCCCTGGCGCGGCAGCGCGGCAGGTCTTGCATGCTGCCCGGGCGCTCTCACGGTGTGTCTCGTGAGCAGCAGCCCGCGCGGCGCGCGGGAGGCGCCCACGCTCGCCAGGGCCCAGCCAGCGCGCCGCACGGTCAGGCCGCCACGCGAGGGGGTACTAAGTGTTCAGGCAGCATCTCCAAACAAGCGTTGTGCAGTGGCAACCCCCGTTCTTAAACCGCCACGGACTAGCTAACAGAATTGTCCCGCCGGGCTGGGCCGCCGCACCGGTTGACCAGCCCGATCTTGCTCAGCTCCTTGAGCAGCGCGGCGAGCGCGCGGCTGTCCAGGTAGAGCAGGCCGCCGCTGATGGCGGCGACCGCCGACTCCTCGCCCGGCAGCGACCGCACGATGCCCAGCAGGTCCTCCACCGTCATGTCCGAGAAGGGCACCGCCTCGCCGCCCTCGCCCAGCTTCTGCCCGCGGCCCACCTGCGCGCGCGCGCGCCCCGCTCCGCCCACATGCCCAGCTTTGCATCTGCGAGCCCGGCCGTGCAGCGAAAGCCTTCAAGAAATCAATGCTCGCTTTGCAGTCCACTAAGCGCCGCCCGCATGCCTAAGCGCGGAGTGGCCTGCGACGGTGAGGGCGCCCTCAGCCAGCGGCGCGCCCGACACGCCCCCATCGCTATCCCATGGAGTCACACAAGGACCTGCCGCCACTGCCCTGCTCCCACGGTCCCAACCGGTCCACTCACGCGCGTGCGGAGGCCGCAGGCGAGCGGCGGCGCGCGCCGGCGGTGCGCGCCTCCGAGATACCCGCCTCACTAGCCACACAGGTGAGCAAGCAGGGTGCGCAGGCCTGTCCCCCCTCACCATTGTGCAGCGCGCGAGAGCAGCCAGCGCCGGCCTGGACAGTGACGGAGGCGAGCACCGGGCTGTGCCGCAGTCCCCAGGCGCCGGCGGGTGGGCCGGGGGGCAGCGCAGCACCCCGCGGCCGCGGGCGCGCGCCTTTGTCACCTGCTGCCAGAGCTTGCGGTAGCCCTGCCCCCGCTCCGGCTCCCCTCCCCGCCCGCCCTGCCGCGTCAACCCCACGGGTCAGTTGCCTCTTAACCTCGCGCTCACCCTATCATGCCCTTTTGGGCAGGAGCACTGTAGCAGACCCCAGGCTGCATCAACAGCAGGTACTCAGAGCTCCTCTTTGCACGGCCTGCACTCGCACCCCCAGTCTCGCCGCCAGCCACCCAGTGCTGCAGAGCCCAGCACGTGTGCACCACAGCACCAGCGCCCAGTGTCTTGCGTCCGCAACGGTGCTCTGGCTCCTCCCTGTGGTCTCTGCAACCACGAGCGCAGCTGAACTTCAACACCCAGCGCCAGGCGGAGCCAGAGCGCAGCGCAATGATCACATGGACAAGCACCCTGGCCCTCCTCGCCCCACTGTACGAGGTAGTGACAATGGCCAGCTCGCACTGGAGCCGCGGGAGCCCTCCCAGATCGCATGCGCGCCCCGCCCTGCTGCAGCCCTTGAGTGAGGTGCACTGCTGGCGTAAAAGAAGGCGCCGCTCCTCCCCAGAGCAGTCACGCAACCCTCGCTGGCCCCCGCTGCGGTCCCACTCCAAAAGCCCCATTTGTGTACCGGCGCAGCGCAGTCACGGGGCACGGCCTGTGGTTGCAGCGCCTGCACAGCCCACCCACTGTCCGCGCTACACCCATCCACCTGCCTCCCCACTGCTGGTGTTTCCCCGCACGCGCAGCGCCTGGCGACCGGGCAGGCCCGCAGTCTAACTGGGTTCTAGCTGCCCGGCAGGCCAGATGCAGCCGGCCGCCGCACGGGGCGGCACTGGGCGGCGCCCGGCAGCGCACGGTGCAGGCAGGCGCGCCCGGCAGGCTTCCATGCCGCCCCATGGGCCTGGGTCAGGCCGGCTGCGCTCATGCATGTTCTAGCATTGCTTTGCATGCCGTGCTAGTGCGGGCTGCGCGGCATCCACCAAAGCATGCTGAGGCCAAACAGCCACCGGCGGCGCAGGCTGCATCCCATGGCACCCGCGTATGGCAGTTGGGGCCTTGCACGCGCCCTAGCCAACCGCCCGCCTCCCTGGTGCTACGCCCAGCTCCGGCCCGCAGGCTGCCAATGCGGGCAGCGCCCGGGCGCGCAGGCGACGGGCCCGGCGCTGTGCTGCGGGCATGCATAGGGTTTAGCGCACGCGCACCATGCCGGGTGGCCCGCGGCCGCCGTACGGGCCCCGCGCGCCCGGGTACATGCGCGGCTGGTAGCCTCCCATCTCCCCGGCGCCGCCGCTGCGACCGGAGTAGCCCGGGCGCGCCGGGTGCGGCTGAAAGCCATCGCTGCGCTGCCTGTACACGGATACCGGTACACGCCGCGGCGACTCGCCCTCATACGACAGCCCGCTGCCCGCCGGCGCGAGGCTCAGGCCGCTCAGCTGGGAGGACAGGCCTCGGTACATGTAGTGGGGTGCATCGGGTCCAGCTTGCAAGCTCGCTGAGCCGGCTCGGGCCGGCTCGGGAGCATAGTGCCGTTGCTGGCCGTGGGGCATCGCCGACCCAACGCCATTCGGTGGGTAAGGGCCGTCTAGCGCGGGGCTGCCGCTCGCGTGCGCATAAAAAGGGGAACGCGACGCGTGCTCCGGGAGCTCGGAGGCCTCCTGCATCGGTGGGCCTGCCCTGCAATCACCCTACCATCGCGTGTGGCCTCCTGCCGTGCTCGAGCAACTCGCTATGCTCGCAAACCCTGTTAACCTGATGGTGCAAACAAGGGGGCAGCCTCATGAGGCTGTCACTGATCAGTGACACTGACTCAGTGTGCGCAGCTCGCAGTGTGCGAAGCAATACCTAACTTTGCAGACTATTCGTCTAGGCTATTCGCCTGCACTTCAGAGCGGGATTGCGCTGCATAATCTGCACATCGGACAGGAGGCAGTACTAGGTGGTTGACGCTGTTGATAAACGTGTGTCCCTTGTTCAACCGGCAGGAGACGACGTGAGCCTTGACTAGAAGAGGCGCACACAGTGTGCGCTAACCGTGTGCAACAGCAACCAAGGGGCTGCTTTACAGTGTGTCACGTTGTTGCGCGGGTAGCAGCAGGAGCGAGTGTGGACAGTATAACAATTTGCGTCCACACTGACCTGTCATTATGTATGATTAACAGCAAACAGTGCAGATGTATCGCAACAAGCCGGCACACTACGGCATGCCCGCCTTCCTGCGCAGGTGAAACCAGACCTCTAACCCACTCTCACACGAACAGTGCACTGCCTCTTCATATATATGTTGACGATAGCGGACACTGTCGCAAACTAGCGGTGCGACCAAGCTGCATCCACGCGCATGGACGGCACTTCGATCTGCACAGTCTGCTGGGCCCTGCGTGAGGCGTCCCGCCCTTGACGGCCCTGCCAGTTCAGCAGCAGCGCTTCGGTCTTGATACAATATGAACACATCCATGACCTGAGAGGGGGGTTTGGGCAGTGGGAGGCCTCGTGAGAGTGGCCAAAAACGACACGTCCTGCAGTAGCCTGGAGATGACGCCGGCTGCCCTCGCACGCAGCAGCGCAGCAGGCAGCTTGCTCAGCCCCGCGCGCTCCGCCCCCCGGCCGGCGCGGCAGCCTGCGCGCGCGGCGGCGACCCCGCAGCAGACCGCGCCGCCGGCGCACGCCGCCAACGGCGCCGTCAAGCCCGACGGGAGCGTGCCTGAGGCGCTCACGCAGGGCGTGCCGGTCGGAGAGCAGGGCCCCTCGGGGAGCGCGCAGCAGGGCGGCCGGCGCTACACGCTAAACCGCATTGCGCACTCGCGCTGGGAGCACGGCATCCCGGCGGTCATGGGCGCGCACCTGATGGCTTCGGGCGCGGTGTCGCCCATTTCCACGTCCAAGGGTGCGCGCTTGGGGCTGAGCGCGGCTGTGCTGCGGCTCCTGAGGGCGGTTGGGTGGGGACAGGTTTGCTAGGGGGCGCAAGCGCGGACACTATTACGGCCGTCTCAGCGTCCAAGGTTGCGAGCATATCTGCGTCACATGTGGTTTATGGTGTGGTCTCGGCTGCCGGACCAGTGAGTGACAGCTAGGGAGGCTTGGTTGTCAGTAAGCACAAGCTTGCGTGATGTGTGCGTATTGTGTGGCGCTTGCACTAGCTTTACCCAGAGTATGGGGGCAGCTGCGCGCCCAGTCGCGTGTAGCGTCCAGCTGCAGAACTGGTCGAGCAGACTCGTGCGCTGGGCAGCTCGTGTATATCCCCCCCCCAGGCCGGTCCACGCTGTGGCTGCTGGACACCAGCAGGCGCACTTATGAGCGACATTATTTAGCTTCCTATCGCCCTTGCTCTGTGACTGTGTGAGTTGGGTGGAGGCCAGTGCAGGCTGATTGGCGCGCGAGTGTCTGGGCACACGCTTGCTGCGCTGCGTCCGGCACGCGCCACGGCTTCTACCAGTATTGTGACACGGTTGTGCAGTAGTGCAGTATTGGCGCGCCGCAGGCTATAACAGATTCGCTCCGACGTAGGCAGTGAACAGTGCGCGATGGGTGTGGGCGTGTATACTAGTCGTACGTGGACAGGTTGCTGCTCAGCAGCGATGCAGCTAGCAAGGCCGTGCCGAGGGCCGCCGACGCGGACGTTGGCACTGAACCAAGTCCAAGGCCAAACGGCAACATATGACGCCGTCAGCGCAGTCTCTGAGCGAGGCGCGGCGCACTGCGGGCGCAGGCGCGGGCTCGGGCGCGCCGCACCAGTTTGCCTACCCGGACAAGGACGCCGACAATGTGGCCGTGCTGCAGTACGCCAACGCGGAGGCCGGCGCGGAGGGCGTCGCGCAGCTGGTGACGGAGGCTGCTGCCGCGGCAATCAAGGTGCGCACTGTTGCGTAGTGCGTGGCAGCCGTCTTCAATGTGGGTGCGGGAGGCGGTTGCTGCAGGCCCCGCGTGCGCGCGTGTGTTAACATTGAACCCAGGCTGCGAGAACACTCCACCCGCCAATGGTTCACACGCCACTCGCCAACAGGAAAGCCTGAAACAAATTCCACTGAGCCCGCGCCGGGCGCGCGGCCACAGGAGCGCGGCGCATTCACGCTGGTGCTGTCGGGCGGGTCGCTGTTCAAGGCGCTGGCGCCGCTGGTGCATGCAAATGCAGAGTGGGCGCGCTGGCACGTGTTCTTCGTGGACGAGCGCAACGTGCCGCACAGCTCGTCCGACTCCAACTTCAAGGGCGCCGACGAGGCGTTCCTGGGCAAGGTGGGGCTGCAAACCGCAACCAAACCCTATGCATGGGTGTTTTGCTCGACCCGCGCTGTACCGTGAGCCTGCTGCGCTGTGAGCTGTGCTGTGAGGCCTGGTTCGCAGCTGTTCCAGCCTGCGTCATGTGGATGCGCAGCTCGCGCCTGGCAGGCGCTGCAGCTGTGCGTGTCCCCGTTTCTACCGGAACCAAGACCTGTGCGTTTGCGCGTGTCGAGTGCCCAGTGCAGGCTGGGGCAGCCCCGCGCCTGTCAGGCGCCCACCGGGGGCTGGCGCGCGCGTCCGCGCAGGTGCCCATCCCGCGCGAGCAGATTCACGCGATCAAGGAGGGCCTGCCCGTGGGCGAGGCGGCGACCGAGTACGCCGGCCAGCTGCTGCGCCTGGACGCCGGCATCCTGCCGCGCAACGCGCAGGGTGCGGCCGCCCGGCGGGGCCACCAGCTGAACATGGGCCGTAGCACAGCAGGCATGTGTGAGTGCGAAGCTAGCTGCTTGATTGTAAACCTTGCTGGACGTGCGGCAGACCATTTTCGAGTATATGAGAGAAAGTCAAGAGGTTACGACTGTTTTGCGGGCGGCGCAGGGCTGCCCGTGTTTGACGTGGTCCTGCTGGGCACGGGCCCGGACGGCCACGTCGCGTCGCTGTTCCCCAATTGGCCGCAGACCGCCGCGCGCGAGGGCCTGGTGCTGCCCATCTCGGGCTCGCCCAAGCCGCCGCCGGAGCGCATCACGATGACCATGCCCGTCATCAACAGGTGCGGCGCGCTGCAGGGGCGAGCTAGTTGTGTGCATTGTGCCTTGCGCTCGCATTGTCATGCACATCGTCATGATGGTCGAGCGCATTGGCACGGTTACGTGGTCTTGTTAGTGATGCACACAGAGCAGGAAGTCAGCAAGCAGGGTTGCAGCATTCTGAAATTTTTGGTGTAAGATTGCGCGTGACTCGCGTGACGCCCTTCCATATGTGAAAGCGCGCGCGCGCCGCCGCGCAGCGCCAAGGAGGTGGCCATCGTGGCGTTCGGCGGCGGCAAGGCGGAGATCGTGCAGCGCTGCCTGGAGGTGCAGAGCCTGCCGGGCGCGCTGCCGGCGCAGCTCGTGCGCCCGGCCGCCGGCCGCCTGAGCTGGGTCCTGGACGTGGCGGCAGCGCAGGCGCTCAAGGCGCAGGCCTGGCAGGACGGCAAGGCCTTCCCGCGCAGCGCATGACGGCCGGCGGGGCCGCCGCGCGCGCCGGGCGCGCCCCCGGCGCCGCGCGCGCGCATGTGACAGCCGGCGGCGGCAGAGCGCGACCTGCGGCGCAGCCGCGCTCACAGCTCTGCGCGTGCTCGCGCTGCTCGCGCGTGCGCCGCGCGCGAGGGTGCGCCGCGAGCGCGGGCCCGGCTGCGCGCCATGGCAATGCGCAAGAGCGCGTGCGCGGGTGCTGCACGCGTGCACGTCTGCGGCGGCGAGGGCGATGTGCAAACGCAGTTTTCATGCGGTCAGCAGAGGTGCGCTGCGTAAAGAAGAGGCGTTGCGCGGTTGCACACCGTGAAGTTGCCAGCCTGGCAGCTCAGCGGGAGGGCTGCAGCGTCTTCATGCAAAGGCTGGCGAAGCGGAGGTGGCGCTTCTGCGCGGCCGTGCGCGTGCAGCGGCGCCAGGTGTGGCGCCGGCCAGGTCGTGGCGGCGCGTCTGACGCGCACTGACCCAAAGTGTGTTGTGTAAGATGTGCTGGTGCTGCAGGACTGGCGAGCATCTGTGAACGTGATGTGGCCGGAGGGAAGCGAGTCTTGTCAGGGTTGCTTTGGGCGTCTGCCCTCTGGGTCAGTTTGTTGGACTGCGACGACTTTGCAGCAATATATTTGAGTTTGTGAAGGCGAGGGATGCGTGGCGGAAGCGCTGCAGCGCGCTCTGATAGACTGTTAAGAGGCGCTGGAGCTGCAGCCTGGAAAGTCTGTTTGTGGTATGAAGGGCACAGCTTGGAGCAATGCACTGCGCTGCGTCCTCATAGCGTGCAACGTTACGTTTTGATACGATGCGGGCTGGCAACCTCGTATAGATTGGCAGCAGGCTTGTTGGCAGGATGCATGGCAGATTGCGTGTGTCTCGCTTTGGCAAGAGTTTTGTGTGTAAGGCAGGCAATGCGGCATGCAATGCCCACAGATCCTGTACCAATGCCCCCGAATGGCCTCTGTTCACCTCACACCATTACATGTGTGCTCAGTACCAAGGCACGTGCGTGGCCTTGGCACTGCCAGCACTTTCAAAACATTGGTGCACCCTTTTCCAGCCTACTCAGTCATCAGTCAACAGTTGGACCGTCCGCGGCAAGCCCGGCAGCGCGCCCTGCCGCCGCTGCGCCGGGCGCGCCGCGCGCGCCCGCAGCGCTGCTGACCAGCACCACGCGCGCGCGCCCGGCCGCCACCGCGGGGCCGACGTGCGCCCACAGGCGAAAGAAGTCGCGGCGAACGTCCGCGATGTCCATCAGGGACCTGCGGCGTGCGAGCACGATATCAGGGCCCTGCAGCGCACACACAGGGCATGAGGGACCTGCGGCGCAGGACAGAGCATCAGGGACCTGCGGCGCAGGACATCGGGGACCTGCAGCGCGCGCGCAGGAGACCGCACGCTGGCCTGCCCGCCCATGCAGCGAGGAGACTACCTGTACTGATCCTGCCTGCGCATGCAACGCCTGCCGCGTCAACAGCCACATGATTCCCGGAAACAGGCTGGGAGCGCAGGCGCAGCGGACCCAGGGCGGCCAGCCGGTGCGGCGGCCGGTCCACTGGCCGCCTTTCCGCCACAGGCCAGGCGCAGCCGCGCCCAACGCGCGCTAGCAGACGGGCGCAGGGCAGGCAGGGGCGCACTGCTGCTTGTCGTTGGCGCGCACGTCGACGACCAGCAGGCGCAGGCCGCCCACGCGCAGCGCGCCCAGCGCGGCCAGCTGCGCCAGGCGCGCCGGCGTGCCCGCGGCCATGCCAAAGCGCTCCGCCGCCAGCAGCGCCCGCTGCGCGTCCAGCTTCAGGTGCTTGGCGAACGCCTTGAACACCGGGCGGTCCTGCGCGCCCCCGCGCGCGCTCGTCCCATCCCGCCCGCAGCGGCCTGGCCTGCTGCGCCTCATTCATACATGGCATTCCTCAGCAAATCAAGCCTTCTCTCAAGCCTTCACACTGACTGGGGCAGTCAAATTGTGGGCGCGCAACTGCAAGCTGCGGCATGGCTCGGCCCAGGCTGACAGAGCAACGCAGCACGTCAGGGGGAAGACCGGGCGGGTACCGGCGAGAGGCCGCGCAGCTGGCGCCGCAGCTCCTGCGCGTACACCGCGGCCGGCGACACCAGGAGCGCGGCCGGGCTGCCGGCGGACACGGCCTCGCCGCCCGCGCCCGGCCCGCCCCGCCCCGCCAGCGCCGGCAGCAGCTCTGGCACTGCGCTGCGCAGCCGCGCCTCCAGCGACGGCCCCGCCGACAGCCGCACCATCACCTCGTCGGCGCGGCCTGCGAGAGAGGCGCGCGCGTCTGCACAAGCGCCGGCCTCGCGCTCGCCCATGTGGGCTGGGCGGGGTGCCGGCACCGCGCCCCCAATGACGTACCCCCGGCCCTTCATATCACATGCGCATCGTTCAGTCATGCCGGAACGGTTTGATTTCTCTGCATCACACCGCTCGTCAGAAAGAGTGCGCGGCAAGATGTGCTGCGCCTCCGGCGCAGCCCCCGCGCCAGCCACGCCTGCTGCCTCCTCAGCCCTGCACCTGCCCGCAGCTCCCGGCGTGCGGCGTCAGAAGCGGCGCAGCCCCTCACGCCTAGCCCCGCTGCACGAGCGCCGAGCGCGCCTGCCAGGTCGGCGATGCGCGGCCCGCCCGCGCCGGCCGCCGCGGCCTGGTTGCGCGCGAGCCAGGCCAGCTGCGCGGCCGGCGGCGCGCCGCCGACGGCCGCCGCCTCCGCGCGCCGCGCCTCCCACTCCTGCCTGGATGGCTTGGCGCGCGCCTGCACGGCCGATGCCGGGCACGTTTGACACCACCACGCCGCCACCCACCCTCTCTTGCACTGCATCCGCGGCATGCATTCCCCCGGTGACAGACAGGGCAGAGGCAGAGCCAAGCTGCCGGTGTGTGCTCGGGCTTGGCGCATGGCGGCTGTATCAGTTCAGCCGCATGCGGCCGGGGCGCAGCACGCCCAGTCAGGGCACGGCACACGCGAGGGGCGCTGGCGGTGCCCGCGGGGCGCACGGCCGGCGCCGCGCGCGCGGCCGCGGCGCGCTCCGTGCGCGCCTGCGCCTTGAGCGCCAGGCGCATCGGCCGTGGCAGCGGCTTGTCGCTCGGCCCGCGCGCGGCGGCCATCTGCGCCACGCGCGCCAGCCAGGCCGCGCGGCGCTCGGGGTCCGCCGGTACGCCGCCGAGGCGGCCGGTGTCAGCATCGGCCTCGTCTGCCCGTCGCCTTTCCTTCTTCTCTTTCCTCCTTGCCGCCCGCTGCTCCGCCGCCGCCTCCGCGGCCACGCCCAGTGCGGGCTCCTCGCCGCGCCCGGGCGTGCCCGGGCTGCCAGAGCCGGCGCCCTTCGCTGCAGCCCTGCGCTGCTTCTTCGCTGCCGCACTCAACTCCGCGGCGGCCCCTGCCGCGGACCTCTCCGCCGGCGCGAGCGCTGCGCCGGGCCCAGCGGCGGCCGGTCCGCGCCTTTTGCTGTCTGTGCCAGCAGCCCCGGTCTTCTGCAACTTACGGCTCTGCTTTGCCGCTGGCGCAGCCTCCGCAGGCGGCGCCGCTGGCACGCCGCCGTCTGCCGTCGGGGCCGCCGCAGCCGGCGCCGCCGCCAACTTTCGCTGTTTGCGCTTGGCGCCGGCTGTCGCTGCCTCCACCTGCGTGCTGCGCGGCCGCTTGGCGGCCGCCTCCGCCAGCTGGGCGCTGGCCGCGGCGGCGGCGGCGGGAGCGGCTGCAGTGGCGGCTTCAGCACCTGATGTGGGAGGCACAGTGCTTTAGTACTGAGGCTCCTCCGCCCCTCTCCTCACACATTGTGCAACAGGAGCACAGCAAGCAAGCCTTGCTATGTGCAATGGCTACCCTTCAACACCAAGCGCAGCTGCAACGTGGCGGCCAGACGGCCAGTCTATACTCACCGGCGCTCCCCAGCCGGTCCGCTTTGAGTTTGGCCTTGTGGCCCTTGGCCAACGCTGCCTTGCGAGCAGGACCCTGTGGCACAGCCAGGGGCTCCGCAGCTCTGCGCTTCTTCATGCGCGTGTTAGTGCACCAGAGGCTGGCTAGTGTGCTGAGCTGCGGGTAGAGGCGCTCAACAGCAGTGGTGCAGGTGGGGCGAGCTGTGTCTGACAAAGCACAAGCAAGCTCGCCCTGTAAAAACCTATGCACCGTCGAGTTTTGAAAGTGGGCGCGAAAAGTCGCTGCTATTGACGGGCTTGACGGGTCAATTGCTTGCGCGTTGGGGCCAGCCGTAGAACGTCTCGCTCCAGCATAGGTGTTCCCGGCTGTGCAAGCCGTGATGCGCGCAGCATGCACGGCTCGCTCCTGCTGCTCCCACTGACCTTGTCAGCCCTGGCAGCGGGCGCTTTTGTTCCAGCGGGAGCCGCAGTGCAAAACCCGGCTGCGGGGGCGCCGGCTGCGGTCGCGCTCAGCGTCCAGAACTTCCCGTATGGCGCTCTTGCGGGGTTGGCTGTGGCGACCACATGTGCGTCCAAGGCCATCTCCTCCCTCCCAAAGAACACAGTGTTTCTCTATTCTGCAGCTACACCTGTCTCAAGTCCCGCGCCTTGGCTAAGTGCACTGTCATGTCGCACGCCAGGGTGTGCGTACGTGCTGCTGCACCTCCAGCAGGCTTGGTCGGCGCCCGCGTATCACGAACCTGCAGGTCTGCACGAGGTGCAGGTGTGCAGACGTGCCGCAAGGCTGGCTGGTTGTATCACGCCCCAGCCCCAGCTGCGCCAGCTGCACACCCACTGCCCTGCGGCTACTGCTTGCCTGCGCTCCCTCGTGGGCCCAGCTCAGCCAGTTAGCCACTGCAGACCAGACCGCGGTGCCTGACTCGTGTTGGGTGAGCAGGTGTCCGTCGAGCGCGGCGCCAACATCACGCTGCTCACGCAGAACACGCAGGAGGTCCAGAAGGTGCCCGCCCTGCCTGTTCCCCAGCATCCCCCTCTGCTTTGCGCTCGGCAGCGCAGGCAGCGGCGCGCTCGGCAGCGCAGGCCGCGACGCGCCGTACACGCGGCGCTGACAGCCTCCGTCCTGGCTCGCGCCCGGCAGCACAGCCCCGCCTCGCCGTGTGCCCCCGGCCCCCTGCCCGCGCAGGCCTGGGGCGCGGACGCGGCGTACGACCTGCACCGCGGCAGCCTGGTGGCGTACTCCGCGCTGCGCGACCCGGCCGACGGCTACGTGCGCGTGTTCCTGGACGCCGAGCCATTCCTCGCCCCCATGCTTACCTGCCACTTCCAGGCGCGCCGCGGCCGGCCCGGCGCCCTGTACTGGCAGCCATATACTGGGTAGCTCTGCGGCACACGTGCCAGCAGGCGAGCGCGAACGTGAACGGCGCGCCCGCGGCCTGCTGCGCTGCGGCGGCCGCGCATCCGCGCATTGTGCTGCATCGTGCATGCAGGGCATGCATGTGAGCTCTGTGTTCTGGCTGATGCCACCGCGGAGCTTGCCCATCGCTGTGCCACAGCGGCCCAGCGCCAGGTCCGACCACGGATTCGTCCTAATGGTCGCGGTTGGGGCGGCGCCGTGCTGATGCTGGCCTCGCAGCAGATCCTGAGCGACGGCCCCGACTTTGACGAGATGAAGGCGGTGGCGGCCGCGCCGAACCTGACGTGGCTGGCGCCCAGCCCGCACGCGCGCCAGCGCAGCACCTTTGAAGGCTACATGCTGCGCCTGGCCGACCCGGGCGTCAGGTTTGACGTCGTGTGGCTGCGGTGCGGCGCCCTCCCGCGGCCGCGCCGCACGCCGCCCCTTGCACGCCTCCAGCGCTGGGCGCAACGAGTGCGCACCAATGAGCGCATTACTGCCACTACTCTGCCCCAGCGGGCTCTCGCACGCCCATGGCAACGCTGCTCCAGCCCGCGCCGCGCTGCCTTAGGCCCTCCACCTCTGCTTGCCTGAGCAGGACGACTGCGACCTCTCACTCTCACTGTGACTGACGCGCTCGCCTGCAAGCTAATGTTGTGTCGCATGTGCGCAGGCTGGGCGCGGTCCCCTTGCAGCGCGTGCGGGTGGAGCCCGCGGCGGCCGCGCGCGCAGGCGCGGTGGGCGCCTGCCTCGCGCCCGTCTACACGCTGCGCGCCAGCCTGCGCCCCTGGCTCAGGCGCGGCCCGGCGGGGCGTGGGGCGCCGCCCGGGACCCTGCCTGGCGTGTGAAGACCGATACGCTGTGGCCGCCTGCTTGCTGAAAGCGTGTGCTGTGTGCCCGCAGACACCGGACGGGCCGTCTGCCACGACTCAGCATGATTGCGCATGTGCTGGGCGGTCAGGGGTCAGGGTCGCGTGTGGTAGGGCTTTTACCTTATTGTTGCGCGCCAGGCACAACGCGGCCATGGGCGTGACGGGCTTCCACGCGTACCATGCGTCGGTACGGCGCGAGGCGCTCGCCGCGCAGACGCTCGGCGTGTTCGCGTCGGCGGACCTGGCATCCAACCTCACGCTCTTCGCGTTCGAGGTGGGCGCCTCATGACACCGACTTTGCTCAGGCACAGCGCGGCGCTCTGCACTGACATGGGACATCTTGTGCAATTTAAGCAAGTACACAAAAAAAGCTCTGCAGGGGCATGCCCACATGTTCCTTCCAGGCAGTCTGTCCTTGTGCAGACCCGGCTCGCGGCGTGCAGGGCCTGCACTGGTACAGCTACGCGCCGCCCCGCCGGCGCTGGTACCTGAGCCAGAGCACAATGATGAACGAGTGCCTGTACCGGCAGCGCCATGCCTACGACTACCTCCTCTTCATGGACGCCGACGAGTTCCTGGTGGTGCGCGGCGGCTCCTGCAAGTTTGGCTGGTGTATTTGGGAGAGGGTTCGTGATTAGCACAGGAGCTGCTGCTCAGCCGCATGCGTGGAATTGATAAAAGCACAAGGCTTGTGCTGTGCATTGATGTGCGGCCCGCCGGTCCGGCATGGAGTAGCGCGCCTCTTCTTGCATGCTGAGCAGCAGAGCTGAGGATGGAGTACATGAGAGCGAAGGAAGCGAGCGTATACAGAACTGCAGAAGCTCACCAGGCAAATCCTGAGCAAGTTACTTTTTTGTCGCTAAGTGTGTAGCTGAGGGTGGGGCGGAGTTGCTCTTGAGCCGCCTGAATGCGCGCTTCACCACGCTGCAGAGTTATGATCAGAATGCATGTGCATTGTCCAGGAGACGCACACGAGAGGTGAGGCAAGGGCCAACGCATAATCCCCGCCGGTGCAGGTCCGCGACGTGGCGCGGCACCCGGCGCGCGACCTGCCCGCGCTCCTGGCGCGCGCGCTGCCGCCGGACAGCCCCGCGGCCAGCGTGCAGATCCAGACGGTCAATTACCCGCTGCAGGCGCGCCGCCCGCTCGGTTCCCGCCTCGGCCGATGCGCCGCGTCGCAGCGCCTGCTGGCCCTGCCCTGCTGTGACGACCCGCTCGTCGCCTCTGATGCCTGCACAGTGCGTCACATCCTGTCCACCCGCTAAAGGCATTGCAGGCCGCGGGGCCTTCGGCGCGTGCACAGGGCATGACGCACTGATGCATAAGATGCAGCACACACACAACGGCGCATTGCTGGTTCAGATGTATATTGAGCCACACACGCAGTGCCAGGCCGACGCACACTCACCAGCCCATCAATGGTTTTAAAAGTGAATTTGCCACATTCGCAGTGCCAGGCGGACGCCCACTTTGTGGACGCGCCGGTCGGCGCGGAGCAGGCGCTGCCGGCGGCGGCGCGCACCGGTACACCACGCGCGGCAGCGTCGGCTGGGCCGCGGGGCCCAAGTCGGCGGTGCGGCCGCGCGCGGCGCACCACGTGCTCGTCAACCTGGTCGCGCCGGAGGCGGGGTTTGAGCCCTACCGCGCGCTCAAGGTGCAGGAGGTGCTCATCAAGCAGGCGCGGGGCCCCCTTCACACTCTCCTCCAGCTGGCTGCGCCATAGGGCACGCGGCGCAAAGCCTGGGCGGTGGCGGTCATGCGACATGTGGAGCCGAAGTTGTGAACACCAGTCTTAATCGCATGCAGGGTGCTGGCTGTTTTGGCCGTGTCAGGTATGTCCAGACGCCCTGGCGCTTCAACAAGGCGTGCACAGTACAGCACGCTCTGTTGCCATCATGACATTGCCAAAATCACACCTGACGCACTTTGTGATATTCGCGCAGGTGCACTTCCAGAGTTGGGGCCGCGACTTTGACTGCGTGAACAAGACCTTTGACGACCGGGAGGCACTTGTCGCCGATGCTGTGCGGCGCTAGTCAGTGACCTCAGTGCTTCCAACATAGTGGCAGCTGCGGTGTGTGTTTTGATCGCTGTACAGCTTGCGCAGGTCGCGCGCAAGTGCGTTTGGCGTAGCTGCGCAGTGGTTCACTGGTGCAGTGTTACTTTTGTAACACAGAGTGAAGTGCTCGCTATGCACGCTCTGACATGGCTAGAGCAGAAAACGCGACACACCTCTTGTCTTGGTGTGTCCGGATCCGGACGAGTCCTTTCGTCGACGAGCCAGCCCTTCCACGGCTGGCGCCACCACAAGCACAGTCTGCTGACTGGCATGCTGCTTGCAGAATACAAGCAATGAGCTGTCGCGGTCTCGACTGTTCCCGCGGAGTGGCGCAAAGCATGTAGCTGTCAAGAGCAAGTTTGTAAGTCGAGCTAAGAGTCTTGCGTGGCACAGGCGATCTCCATGCGCGCCATGCGTACCGAGGCACCGATCCATACCTGGTGACATCCCTTCGTTCAGTGCCTTGCAAAAAGTGCTCAACGCATACGCACACACGCTCGCACAATGCAGCGCATCCTAGCCTCACCAGCTTCAGCCAGGCCCGCTGCGGCTTCGCAGGCACGGGCGCTGCCGGCGCGCGCACCCGCACGGCCGGCACCAGCGGCTCAGCCGGGGCCTGCGCCTGCCTGGGCGCGCCTGCAGACCGCAGGCGCGGCGGTCGCGCTATCCGCGGCGCTGGCGCTGGGCGGCGCGCCGGGGGCGCTGGCCGACCTCAACAAGTACGAGGCGGCCGCGGGCGGCGAGTTTGGCAACGGCACTGCGCTGCAGTATGGTGAGGCGCGCCCCGCCGCACAGGTCCCGAGCACTGGCCCTGGCAACGTTTCTGCATATCACGTAGCAGGAGGTACTGGTTGCGCGTCTCTGCAGAGTATTTACAGACACAGTGATGCTTCTGCCAGTGAAGTCAGACACATGCGCTGTCGGGCAGCCTTTTTAACTGTATCAGGCCGCGCAGGCCAGCATCGCAGGCAAGGACTTCCACGATCAGGTGTGCTGCAATGGCTGCTCTCGCACCACTGTCGCGTCTGGCAGGCCTGCTCACCTCTTGCACGCCATGCCCGTGGCACTTTGTCATGCGAATCCCTGACAGCGCCGTCACATGTGCAGGACCTGCGCCGGTCCAACTTCACGGCAGCCGACTGCCGGCTGTGCAACTTCAAGAACACCAACCTGCAGGGCAGCTACTTCATCAAGTCGGTCGTGCCCAGCGCCAACTTTGAGGTGAGCCCCCTGCCCATGCAGGGCTGTGCTGTCTGAGCAGGCAGCTGCGCCTGAAGGCCATGTCAGACGCCGTTGCGTGTGCGCTGGCGCTGACCCTCGAGGGTCGCTGACTCTCGGCGCGCCGCAGAACGCCAACCTAAGCGACGTGCTGATGGACCGCGCCGTGCTGAACGAGGCCAACCTGCGGAATGCGAACCTGCAGCGCACCATCTTCACGCGGTGCTGCCTGCCTCCATGTAGTCTTGGTGCACGCATGAGGCGGCTGTGGAGGCTGCGCGTGCGCATAAACACTGAGCAGCTTGACAAACGCATGCGGGGTGTGAAGCTTGCTCTGCTGACATGTGGTGGGGTATGCTGGAATGCGCCTACCCATGTTCATCTGCATGCACTGGCCTGTACGCACCTCGACAGCTGCAGCAGCGCGTGCAGGCCGGTGCCATTGACCACTCTTGGGCACGGCCAGCAAGCGCAGATTCCGCCTTTTCCATAAAGCACCTGCGCGCACAGGAGCGACTTGGGCGGGGCTGACATCCACGGCGCCGACTTCACCAACGCACTGCTGGACAAGACGCAGCAGATTGTGCGCCCGCGATGCGAGGCTTACCCTACCCTACTGCTGCGCTGGCTGGGCCTGCCCAATCAGCGCCGTGATCTGCATTGTGGAGGCGCTGCTCTGTCCGCTGTCTGTGCGTCTGCAGGGACTTTGCATGCTCCCCCGCGCGCTCGCACCATCCTGCGATGGCAGAGTGCTGTTCGCGCACCGCTCTCACCTCACGTCAGCAGGGCCCCGGCGTGTGTGCTGCTACGACCCTGCGCGAGCACGCAGCGTGCCAGCAGGGTGACGCGCGGCGCCGCGCGCAGGTGTTAGGGTGTAGGGTTCATGAAGCTATCATAGTTCACGACGCTGCGCGCATGTGTTAGGATATAGGGTTCACAGCGCTAGCATAGTTGGGGTATAGGGTTCACGACGCTGCGCGGCGCAGGCGCTGTGCCGCTACGCGGACGGCACCAACAGCGTCACGGGCGAGGACACGCGCAAGAGCCTGGGCTGCGGCAGCCGGCGGCGCTTCCGCGAGGCCTCGCCCAGCAACCCCGAGGGGCCGCAGGCGCGCCCCGCGCGCCGCGCTGTGCCGCACCACACACTCCTGCGTGCGCGTGAAGGCGTTTCGAGCGTTGGCTCGGGATCGCATGGAATGGCGGCTATGCCGGGCAGCACCTCGCCACAGCCTGGTCTGTGGCCAGCGACGCGCTCGTGGCAGCGCTGCCGCGCTGCGCGTCGAGCGGACCAGGGCTGCTCAAGAACAGCAAAGCACAAGTGACCGTCTGTGCCTGCTCAACGGCCATCCTCACGTGCATCCGCAGTCGCATTGCTGAGTGCGGGGGCATATGACCCATCTCACGGGCTCCTCGCCTGGCCGCCAGGTGGCCACCGAGGACAAGGAGGCGTTTGTCAAGTCGATGCCCATTTACAGGCAGTGAGGGTGCATGAACGTGTGCGCTGTTTGGAGACCAGATGTTGAGCCTTGGCTCTTACAGTGCCGGGTGCTGAGGCAGTCTGCGCGCAAGCGTTGGCTGCGCCTAGGGGTGTCTGAGCGTGTCGCTATGTGGGCGCATGTGTGCTTGCCCCACATGGGTCACATCATGCGCGGTGGCCGTGGCAGATCGCCACTTGAAGATCCACGAGGCTAGAGAGCAAAGAGCTTGAGTGTTGACACACATGCCAGAATGAACTCAGGAGGAGGGGGCACGACCTACACGACAATTTGCATCTATCCCGGCAAAGCAAGCTGCAGCAAGGCACATGCCGCATGGAGTCTATGGGCCCTGTCAGGGCCCAGCAGCGGCTGCACGCACTCATGTGAGGTCGTGGGGCACGTCCAAGAGCCTGGCCTCGCAGGCTTGCAAGCAGAAGCATGCGCTGCGAGCAAGCGTGCAAGAAAAGTTAAATCGAACAGAGCAGGTGTCCACACGCACGTCCTCACAGCCGAGAGCGCCCTGCGATTGCCCGGCAGACCAGCAGTGCCACCGCATAGGCGCCACGACCCGCCCTGCCGGGCGAACGCACAGCACAAAAACCACATCTGATTTACAAGCCTGTAAGCACACAGCGCGCACGCGCAGCGTGCCACGTCTGAGTTTCTCTCCAGGCAGCAGCCGCCGCTGCCATGCCACACCACCCCCGTCCGCATGAAAGGTCCGCACGGGGTGCATCTGCGGCGCGTAGGGGCCGCGCGCAGGCCGCGAACCGGCGCGCAGGCCGCGGCACCCGGCGCGCTAGCAGATGTCGCCGTACGCCCAGGGGTGCTCCTCCAGGTACTGCGCGGCCGCCGCGCGCAGGCCCACGTTGCGCACCACCTGCCCCGGCTGGCAGGGCTCCTTGGTGATCGGGTCCCAGTGGCCCACCTGCGCGGCGCATTAAAGCTGGGTCGCACGGCGCGCCTCTGCAGTAACGCTCGGTGCACAGCTCTGTGCACAGCCGCGCTGCAGGTTGCGCGGCCGGTCTCCCCAGGGTGACGCACTCAGCGCATGCGCGCATGAGTGTGCTCGGGTGGCGGCCCCTGGGGCGCGCGCGCCCTGCAGCCGCCAGCCGCCAGTGTTGCGGCGCGCACAGCAGTCCGCAGCGCGCGGCGCGTAGCAGGGCCGCCGGCCCGGGCGGCGCGCGGCAGGCGCGGGCCCGCCGGGCAGCCGGGGCCGCCCGGGGCTCCGCAAGGCGGGCAGTGCGCGCCCGCGCACCTTGGCCAGGTGCTCATGCAGCGCGCTCTCCTCGTAGCTCAGCCCGGAGGGCAGGATGACGGGTTCCCGGAACACCTGCGCCGGGCGCTAGGGTATGGGGTACTGACCTGAATAGGGGCATGTTGTCGATGCCGCGCCGCCCCGCAGCGGACCCTCCCGGGACATGGACGCAGGGCATGGACGCGCAGGAGGGTCTGCGCGACCCGCGCCCCGCCGCGGTGGCACAGACGGCTGCTGCGGAACTGCCGCGGAGAAATGACACACGCTGTGAGCCCCGCTCTCCCGCTGGACAGCGGCGCCGCGGCGCCCGCGCGAGCGGCCCCAGACTACCATGCCCCAGGCCCTGGACTACCCTAGACTTCCCTGCACCCAGGCGCCGCGCACCTCCATGGTCAGCGGGCAGGTGAGCGCATTGGCGGCCTCGCCGCCGCGGTCGCCCGCGGCCGCGCGCTGCAGCAGCGCCGCGAGCGCCTCGCCCTCGGCCGCGTGCGCGCGCGCCAGCGCCCCCCGCGCCTCCTCGCCCTGCGCATCGCGCCGTCAGCGCGCGGCGCACCTGCACTCCTGGAGCCAAGGCTGCCGAGAAAAGCTGTTGTTGTTGCAACCTCTGCCGCGGACAGCGCGGATGCACAGCACATGCTCTGGGTGCCAGAGCCGGGCGGCCAGGGTGCCAGGCAGGCCGCGCCTGGCTCCCCGCCAGCTCGCCCGCCTGCTGCCGCAGCAGCGCGCCGCGCAGCCGCTCGCCCAGCACGGTCTGCTCCGCCGCGCGCGCCGCCGCCTCCTGCTGGTGCTTCTTGTACCTGCGCCGCCCCCGCCGCGCAGGCGCTGAGCGCGCCGGCACACGGTTTTATTGCAGCTGCGCCGCGCCCGCCGTGCTGGCGCTAAGCTTGTTGGCGCGCGGGTTACTTGTACCTGCTCCGCTCCCGCCACGCTGGCGCTGAGCGCGCCGGCGCACAGGTGAGGGTCACTTGTGAGGCGCCTGCACGTGACGCACGGGCGGGCCAGCGCGGGCCGGCGGGGCGGAGTCCTGGGCGCGCGGGCACAGGCTGCGCCAAGCGTCACACCTTCTGACCGCTCAGGGACGCTGACCCGCGCTTTCGCTCTGTGTGTGACGCAACTGGCGCCTCGCCCGGACGGGGCGGTGGGGCTTGCACTCTGCCCAGCCGTACGGCAAGGGGAGGCGGGCTGCTCAGGCCCGGGGCGTACTTGGCCTTTGCCAGCTCCCGCCATATCTGCTCTTTGATGGCGTCCCCAGACTGCCTGGCCAGCTCCAGCGCCTGGGAGGCACGCCCGCAGTTTGTTCGCACAACACTTGCCGCAGATCTCACGCAACTCACACAGACCTGGGCGCACAACTGCTGCAGCGAGAACGTGGCAGACACGCACACAGGCTTTGCCCGCACGCTCACCGACCGCGTCAGTCACTGACCGCGTGCACTGCGCGACCGCGCGCGCGCCTTGCTCAGGTGCGAGATGGCGCTGTCCAGGCTGCCCTGCGCGCGGAGCGCCTGCCCCAGGAAGTAGTGCGCCTGCGCGCGCAGCAGGCCTGCCTGGGCGCCCGCCTGGTACGGCGCAAAAGGCTCCTCAGGGACGGCAGCGCCTTACAGTCACGGCGTGCACAACGCAGAACCTGGGCAGCGCCTTGTGGCACTTGCAGTTTGACGCGCGCGCTGGCGCACTGGTGCAGACCCTGCTACGGGCTGGGCGAGACCGCGCGCCTTGAGGTACTGCGGGTCGGCCTTGAGCGCGATCCGGCAGTCCTCCGCCGCGCGCTCCCACTCGCCCTTGCGCGTGAGGCTGAGTGCGCGGTTCACGCGCAGCACGGGCAGCTGCGGCGCCAGCAGCAGCGCCTCCGTGTAGCGCTGCGGCGGGCAGGCAGCACGCGTCAGGGCTCAACTAGTAAACGGTAGCCTCGCCAGACTGTCTGCTGGCTCTGGTTGACACTCAACTATCTGCTTGCTCCGACGCGCTCTTCATGTTGTGCTAGGCTAACACTGCTAGCTCCGTCGGGGCGCCAGTGACAGTCGCGCGCGCCTCTATTGCCGCGGCGTGCTTGCCCCGCCTGAAAGCAAAGTTGCCGTCCTGGCGCAGGCGCTCCACGGCCGCCAGCACCTCCGGCGTGAGCTTGGCGGGCTCTGCGGCCATAGCTGGCGCCGCTTCTGGCAGCTTTGAGCGCAGGCTGCGGCTCCTGCGACCACTACACGGCCTCGAGTTTGACCCGCCCATCGCCGCCCATCAAGCTGTCCACTCGCTTGTGCATAGGAAAGGCCGCTTTGTGTAGTTAACTGCTTGCGACAGCGCACGTGCCGGGAAGGGGGTCAAGAAGGGCTGCACTGAGCGAGTAGCCACAGTTTGCTGATACACGATTGCAGCTTATCCATTCACTGAGCGCCGCTAGGAACAACGTGCCCGGCAGTGACTCACTCACCACAGCCCCAGCACGGCTGCCTGATGCTGTAGCTTGCGGGTGACTCCACCCGTCGCAGCCCGTGCTCTGGCGAGCAGCAGAGTGCCCTGCCTGCGCCGCGGCTCGCCCCCATGGGCAAGCCGGCCGTGGCGCTCGACACCGGCTTCGTCGCGCTGCCCGTGACCCTGCGCCAGGGCGCCGCCACGCGGCGCAAGCACCTGTTCCTGCGCGCGCACCGCGCCGCGGCGCCGCCCGCCGCCGCCGGCGCGCAGCAGGCCGCGCCGCCGCTGGGCGAGCGCGCCCTGTTCGTCGCCGGCCTGCCGTTCCTGAACGCCGAGCTGGACGCGGCTGTCGCGCGGCTGTTCGGCGCTTTCGGCAGCGTGGAGCGCGTCGCCGTGCACGCCGAGCAGGCGCGCACGGCGCCCTGCTGCCCGCTGTGCTGCACTGGAGATACAGGGCCGACCGAGGCACTCTTTTGAGGCATCAGCGTCAAAGCGGTGTGCGAGCGTGAGCGCTGCTCTGTCCGCGTGCTCCTGCGCCGAGACGGAACAGTCGGCGGGCTGCCGCGAGCGCTGGCCGGCGCGCGCAGACCTCCGCCATCGTGGTGTTCGACAAGGCGGCCGCGGCGGCCAAGGCGCTGCGCGCGGCCGCCGACGGCAAGGGCCTGGAGCTGGAGCTGCCGGAGCCGGACCAGCCCTACGGCCTGAAGGGTACCTACCCTACCCTATACCCCTGCCCCTGCTCAGCGCGCGCCCGTGTCTGCCCACCCGCTGTGTGTCCAGCAGCTGCTGCTCCTCGGCTGCCAACCCCGCGCACTGCGGGCGCGCTGCGCCGATCGCGCGCGGGCGCCTGGCGGGCCCAGCAGTGCCGCGTGCACTCCCGTCGCGCCAGGCGCCGCTGGCAGCGTACTGCACGCTTCGCCTGGTGGCAGCCCGAGCGTCGCACTCAGGAGCGCGCGGCCCCGCGCGCAGCGTGGGTGGAGGCGCACAAGGCGCTGTTCCCCGGCAACGCGGTGCTGAGGCAGCAGGTGCGTGCTGTGAGCGCCACCATGCGCAGTCGCGCGGTCAAGCGAGGCCTGTGAGCGCTGCAGCCTGGCGTAGCAGTATTGCATGGACGTCAGGAGCGGCTGCCAAGGGTGCCTCTGCTGCGGGCTCTGCTCCGCCCAGTGGCCGCGCCGTGTGCGAGCGGCGGCGTTGCTCGCCGTGCCAAGCGCGCCAAGGCATGAGGGAGGGCGTGCGCCGGACGCGCAGCTGGACGAGTGGACCGAGGCGTTTGAGGCGGACGAGGAGCGGCGGAAAGAGGGGGCGGCCGCGGCCGCCGCCGGGGACGGCTGGACGGTCGTCGCGCGGAAGGGGGTGCAGCCCCAGCCCGCACCGTGCTTGTGTTCCTTGCTGCTGGGCATTAACCCGTGATCATGATGGTGGAGGCGCTGTTGAGGTTGCGGGCGGCTGGACACTCACCGTGCTGGTGGCGATGTGGCCTGATCCGCTCACTCGCTTTGCATCTCGGCCGGTTCCTGATATAACAATACCCATCATCTGGTGGTGTCTCCAAGTATAGCGCACCGGCTTTGCTGCTGCTGCTTGCTTCGTCTTGCTTGCAGAGCAGATTGCAAGGCAACTTGCCTTGCAAGTGGGCTGCTCAGGCAGCCGCCGGATGTTGCGCAGGGCCGGCGGAAGACAACAGACGGCGGTGGCATCTCCGTCGGCAGCGTGGCGCCGGCGGTGGCGCGCGCCCGGGCGGACGCGGTGAAGGCACGCAGCCCTCCCCCCATGCGCCTGCTCTTGCCTCGCGCCTGCTCGCTTGCCTCGCTGACTGCCGCACTGTCTCTCTGGTCAGTTAATGAGCAAAACGACAGGCATGAGCCCGCAGCCTGGCGCCAGCAGCGCGCTATAACGCCTGCGAGCGCGCCTTGCGGGAGGCCGCTGGCAGCGAGGGGTTGGGGTGGGGCGGGGCATGCGCAGGCACATGCGCGAGAGACCTGAGATAGGGTTGATCCTGAGAAAGGTTCGGCCGCGCTGCAGGACCAGACGCATGCAGACTTTTACCGCTTCCAGCAGCGCGACCGCCGGCGGACAGGTGCGCGCCTTGTCCTACCCTAACCCTACCCCCGTCCCCGCAGGCGGCGCGCTCCTGGCTTGCCAGGCGCCCGCACGCGCCTGGCTGCATGCGCTCTGCGCGCTCGTGTGGCTATAGTTCTGCGGGGCATGTGCTTGAATTTCGGCGACCGAGCAGTGCATGCTGGCGCTGAGGTGCCGCGCTGCGGCGCAGACCTGTCCGAGCTGAGGCAGAAATTTGCCGAGGACAAGCGGAAGATCGCGGAGCTGAAGGCTGCCAGGCGCTTCAAGCCGTACTAGCGGCGCTGCGCCGCGCCGGCTGCCGTGTACCACTTGCATAGCCCTGCTTTGGGCGCATGAAGGTCGAGGGACATTACCGAGACGCATGGTGTTGGGTTGCGGGAGTGTGGCTGTAACTTTCGGCCTCGTGGGGCAGAGCGTTTGATTTTATCACCATCTGAGCCGAGTCACGGAAGTACTTGAAGCCGCAATCACTGCCGACATACGGTTACACTGTCAGGCAGAGGTGACAGTCCTGTGCAGGACAGCACGTGCCCTGCTGCGGTGCTTCACACACCTGTTCGCTGACGACCCGCCTACCTACAAGTTTGTGCCACCTGAACAGCCCTAATGCGGAACCATCAGAGGCGGGCACGGCGCGCGGCGCCGCGCCGCTCTTCGACCCTGCTCAAAAGGGCGTGCGGCTCGGAACAGCCGCCAACAATGAAATAGGCTGCAAAGGAGCCAGTGCAAGCAAATGCCCATCGCTGCCGGCAAAATCATGCCTAGTCTACAGCAGGTGCCTACCCAGGCCTTGCGGCGCAGGGGACGACACTGCGAAAATCGGCAACAATTGGCAACCCGCGCGTCCCGCACCCGCGCAGCAAACCCAGTATACACGCTCGCCCAAGGGAGAGAGTTCACGGTCGAGCGGCCGGCTGCGCACGGGCGCACGCGCAGCCAGGCCTGTTCCATGCATGCCAGCCAGTTTCTGGGGTGGTACAAAGCACGGCCCGAGCGACGAGCAGCGGTGTCGCAGCCGCCGGGCGCGCTGTAGCGGTGCTGTCACGGCCGGCAGGAGCAAATGGGGACAGAGAGTGGGGAGGCTGGGGAACCAAAATAGCCGTGCGCACTGCTTGTCGCAAGCGTGCGCACAACAAAACCACGAGCGCTCGGCGCCCGGCGAGGCGGCGCGAGGCACGCAAAACTCTGCTGAAACCAGCGCGGCGCAGACCCCAGGCGGCGCCTGACCAGCACCGCAGGCATGCAGCGGCGGCGCCGGCAGCGGCTGACTGTGGCAGGGCCGCAGCACAGCAGCCCAACGACGCCTGCACGCAAGCCGTGCATGGCCTGCGCCGGTGGGCGCGCTTACGCCGCTACCGCCGCTGCAGCCCCCTGCGCGCGCAGCATAATTTTACATTTCCTGCAGCTCCGATCAGATTGAAAGCAGGCGCAAATCTGCCGCTTGTGTCGAGCAGGCTGCGGTTGTGCTGGCGCCGCACCCGGCCGCGCAGCTCGTGCACGGTCGCGCGGAACTCCGCCACGAAGGGCGGCAGCACGCGGCGCGCGCGCCGCAGCCACGCCAGCTCCTCCGCCGTCGCGGCGGCCGCCGGGCGCTGCAGGCGGCCGATCAGCGGCTTGAGGTGCTGCCGGCTCAGCCGCGCCACCTTGCGCACCTGCGCCACAGGCGCACACCACGCTGTGGCATCACACTCTCGTGCACCCTCGACTCTGGCGCTCTAAACACGTCACCTGGAGCTCACGCGCTGTTTAGTTGGAAACCAGTCCAGCTGGAAAGACACAGGCACTCTGCAAGATACGCCAACGCAGCACTCTGCCTCTTCGCAAAAGCCAAAAAAAAAGCAGAACCAGGATGTGAAACAGAAACACACGTGAACACACACGCGTCGCGGCGCCGCGGACCTTGGCGTCGTCAGGGTGGCGGGCCACGAGCGCGCATGCAAGCGCGTCCATGTCCAGCACCTCGCGCCAGCACGCCAGGCGCAGCTCCTCCAGGATGGCTGCAGACTCTGTGCAGCAGGGCAATGCAGCTGCTGTCAGACGTTGGAAAGGGGACACCAAGAGCAGGGCGGTGGCGGCTGGAGTCAGTCATATTAGCGGCCAGCTCAGCACCCCTGGCCTGCTCCGCGGGTCCTGCCGGTGTCAGACGCACAGGGACCAGCGCCCCAGCCTAGCACGCGGAAGTAAGCAGGGACAAGGCCAAGCAGGGACAGCGGCTTGGCTAGTGCGATCAGGCCACACCCAGCTTGTGCTCGCCGCCGCGCCGCTCACACCCCGCGCTGCTATAGCGAGCAAGCTCCAAGGTCGTGCGCACCGCTTCTGACGTCCGTGAGACCGCAAGCCTCTCCGCAGCGCGTCTTGGTGGCCCCCATGTTTGCGCCCAGTGTTGCAGGATCCTGCCCGGAGTCGGCAGTCAACTGAGTTACTATGCTACACGGTGTTCAAAGGTGCGACTAGCATGTTTTGCTGCGCTAGAATAAGCGAACGGCACTCAGTTCAAAGGTCGGAGGATGGCGCCAACTCCCGGGAACAGGGCGTAGCACAAAATTCGGAGCAGCCACCCCGGCTCCTGCCAAGAAGACAAGAAACCAGGTCGCACCTAAGACGTCTCTCAAGACGTCCCGGCCTGGGGCAGAGGGTCACCTGTGCGGTCACGAACAACAACCCCTGACTCCAGCACGCAATTTGACAACAGGATGTTCAGGCAGCCGTGCAGTGTGGCTGAAGGCTGGGTGCACCGCTTGACCCTCCATCCGGGCAAGAAAAAGCGTGGGAAAACTGGTTGGAAAACCCTCCGAGAGCGGGTGTGCTCTCTCGCTTTGAAATCGCATATCCTCCGAGTCGTTGCTGTGTGTCCTCTCAGCTGACGAGCCCGTTCACCAGCAGCCATGGTCGCGCTACAGGCAGTCAGCCCCACGCAGCGTGCATTCTCTGGTGCCAACACGGGCCCCGCGCCGCGCGCTGCGCGTATCACGCCCAGGGCGTCTGCAGCGGCCGGGCCAAGCAGCGTCGACAGAAGGTGCCTGGCACTGCCGTGATCGCATTGTTGCAATGCCCGGTCGCGCACAGTCGCGTGCATACAGTACTTGCTCGGCGTCAGTGTTTGGAGGTGCGCGCAGGCTGGCATTGGGCCTGCTGGGCACTGTGCCCCTGGTCCTCGGTGTGCCTGCGGCGAGCGCGCGCGATGTGCGAGAGGCGCTTAGAGCGTGCGTGCGCGTTGACAAGATCCCCGCACAGTTGCTGCTATGCATAGGTTCTGTCTGGACAGCACGGGTCGAGCCCAGTCCTGACTGCCGTGGCACCGCATGTGCAACAGAACGAACCACATAAACGCTTGCTGACTGCCGGAGCACCGCGCGGGCAGGAAGGAGGCGCGCATGCGCGCACTGAAGGAAGCGTCCGACAAGACGCGGAAGACCGGGCAGTCGGAGCAGGCGTTCAGCGACTCGGAGTACGCTGTGAGGTGCGCAAAGCGGCGCTGCATTTGCAAGTAAAGTTGCAACTGTAGGCCGCCTCCGCCCGCACTCGCAGTAAGCTGACACCACCTGACAGCTGATGCAAGCGCCGGGGCGCGTAGTGAGGACAAGAGCCCCAACATTCACACGCGCCAGGTGCTTGTTGGGTCCCCCTCACTTTTTCTTCGTTCATGTACGACAAAGCGGCGAAGTGGCTGCATAAGTACCCAAAGGTGTCTTGTACTCCCAGTGACTTGTCCGGCTGCTCCCTTGGCAACCATCCACACTGGGTGCCTCCTCACACGTGCTGCGCGCAAGTTTTCCGGTTGGCCTTGCAACAAAAGCTACAGTCACCTCACGCAGCATGCGTGCGCAGGAGGAGGGGGTGCGCACGAGCAAATCGTGAGCGGGACTGAATTTAGCTTGACTTCGGGAGACTGAAATTGTTTTGGATGCATGAGAGAGGAAGAGTCACAGAGGCACAATGCTGGTTGACTTGATGCACAGCAAGGGATGATTGCTAGCGCATATGGCTTGCGAGCTTGCGCACATTGTAAACGCGCTTCACAGAGCGTTGCGCCTTGGACCACAGTAGCACAGCATGGTATGCTTGCTCAATTTTTCACCACGCTCACCACTGTCCTGGATATGCACCCAGGGAGGGATGACATGGTCTTGAAACGCACATCTCCATGTCCATGGAGTCCATGGAGGCAGGTTCATAGGCTGGCAGATCACCAAACTTTGGGGATGGTCTCCCTTCAATGCCAGGGGTGCTTGTAACAAGTTGTAAGGGCTGGAGCTAGCTTGCCATCTCATCACAGCCAAGGCCGTGCCATATTTGCATTAATGTAAATTGACTTGCCTGGACTTGCCCGGGAGCCTGTTTCACATCGCAAACGCACGCTCAGCTAGTCGTGTTGATTCCCAAAAAGCAGCCGGTCGTGCTCGCCTTGTGGTGGCAAAGACAAAAGCGCAATGCTGTGGCGCGCAACACGCAGAAGCTTTCGGCGGGCTTGGCGTGCGCCGGTCTGCTGCACCAGCCAAGCAGGTGCTTTTGTGCGTTATATGCAGCACAGGCGGAGGAAACTGATGGTCTTGTCGACGTGTGACTGGAAGCTGGGTAGCTTGATTATATCTGGCGCTCTCTCAGCATTCTTGACAGGCTGCTCTCTCGTGCTCTACAGGCCGTGATGCGAGGCCGGCTCTCGTGGCGCTGGCGCCTGGCTGGAGCGCCGGAGACGAGGGCGCTGCAACCAGCTGGCCGGCGCTGCTGCCTGCAGCGGCCGCAGCTGTCGCTGCTGCGGCCGCGTGCGCTGGGCCGGCGCACTGTGAGGCCTCAGAGGTAGGAGCCTGGCCAGTGCGCGCGCTCAAGGCAGCTGACACTCACTGTATAAGCTTGAAACGCCCCAGGTAGCGTCAGAGGCAGTGCTGCCACTGTGCGAGGGTGAGAGAGCCGCACCAGCGGACGCAGCCGCGCCGGGCACGGCTGCGCCGGCCGGCCTCGTGACGCGCCGCGCGCCCCGCGCGCCCCGCAGGACCCGGCGGCAGCGCTCACGGATGCGCGCGCGCGCCTGGCCAAGGTGTGGGCCGACCTGGACGAGGACGCGCACCGCCGCGAGGCCGCGCTGCCCTTCCGCCTGCCCGGCCCCGGGCACGCCCCGGCCCTCACTGGGCGCTGTGCTGCACCTGTGTGCGCCGCCTGCGCCTGCGCGCGGCAGTATGCTACACATCGCCAGACGGCATAGCCGCACGAGCACTGTCAGGCGTTGAGAGCCAAGCACCGACCCTCGCGCCCTGCCACGCTAATCTGAAGCAGGGTGGATGCGCATGGCAGCGAGACAGACCTTGGCAGGCGGGCACCTCCCACGCAACAGGGCAAACACCGGCGCGCTGGCGCTGATCAGGGCGTTGCGCAGGGTGGCCGCGCCGGCGGTGCGGTGGGACGACGGGCGGCTGTCGGTGCGCTTCCCGCTGCGGCGCGGCGCCGACGTCGCGGCCGTGCTCGGCGAGCTGACTGCGCAGCTGGGCGGCGGCGCGGCGGCCGAAGGCAGCGGCGGCGGCTGCAGTGTCAAGGTGCAAGCTGTACTGTTGTACTGTTCCCATGTGCGGGTGGAGAGCAGACGTGCACGAAGGTATATATAAAGCACCTGTGGATAAATATGCCTGCATGTACCCAGGTGTCATGGTAACCATCGGCAGGCAGCCGTGCAGCGCTGCAGGTGCAATAGCACAGGGCGCCATCTGAAATACCCAAGTACTGTTACGGCGCGCTGATGGTGGTGCATGCACTCCGGGCACGGCAGGCATGCATGCACAGTCATGAGGACGTGTGAAGCGGCGTGGGTGAGGACTAGCGCCACGCCCCGGGGACAGGTGGCGGAGGGCGGTGGCGTGCGCGTGCTCCGCATCGAGCCGCGCGGCGGGCGCGCGGGCGGCCTGAGCGCGCAGGCGCGGCCGCCCCCCTGCGCAGCTGCGATCATCTGAAAAGAGGGGGAGACAAGCTGACATCCTGAGGTCGGCTTAGCTCCCGGGTGTCCAGACTCCAGGCAGCCAGTGTTCATCGGGAGCACGAGCACTGCATGCGAACCAGATCACTGTGGGGCGCCAGCGTGCTGGCATGTCCGGTGCAGCCGGCGCGCCTGTGCGCGCCGCCAAGCGCGCGCGCCCACGTCCGCAGGTGTACCTGCCGGCCGCGCCCTCGGCGTCGGCCCCCGAGGTGGAGCTGCTCAAGGAGGGCCGCCTGGACGATGCGGACGTGGCGCGCATCGCAGCGGTCATGCGCGCCGCGTGCCTGCCACCGCAGGCGCCGCCCCCGCCGCCCCCGCCACGCGCCGCTGCGAGCTGCCCCATTGCCCGCGCGCGCGCTCTGCAGGCACACTCGTGTCGTGCTGCTCGGGGCGCGACGCGCGGGGCGCCCGCGCGCTGCAGGACGCGCGGGCGAAGGCCACTGGGACGCGCCGCGTGGTCCGCATGACGCAGGACGCGGACGGCAACATGCGCGTGGAGTCCAGCGAGCACGACCTCGAGGACGAGCTGGACTGGTTCGCGCAGGCGCGCGTAGGGTCTAGGTGTGCGCAGGGGCGAGCCGCATGAGCTGTGCAGGGCGGGACGGGCAGCCGGGCAGAGGTGCCATTTGAGCCGGTGTGCGCAGGCGCGGGTGCTGCAGAGCGGGGGCGCAGTGCCGGAACGACGTTCGGTGGGCACGCAAACGGTGGAACAGCGGGCGGGCACCCAAACGGTGAGCCTGCGGGTAGGCACGCGCAAGGGTGAGTCAGCGGGTGGGCACTCGGACAGTGAGACACTCCTGCAAGAGGCTGCGCGGGGCGCGCGCAGCAGCTGGAGGGCGCCTTCAAGGAGGGCGAGGCCGCCCTGAACTCCATGCTGCCCGGCCTGGCCGCGGACCTGCTGCGCAGCATGCCGGGCGAGCTGCGCCGGCTGCTGCCGCGCTTCCCGCCGCTGGGGGGCGCATGGTGCGCGGCTAGGGTAGGGCAAGGTGTGCTGGTGCATACAACCGCCATCGCTGCCTCCCCCTGCCCCATGAAGCGGCTGCGCCTGCAGACCCGCCCGGCCTGCCTGCCGCCCGGCTCGCCGCGCCTCGTGCTTGTGCCGCCGCGCCGCCCGCGCGCCACCGCCCTCACCCCCCAACTGCTTTGCCTTCGCCGTACCTTGCTCGGCGGCGCGGATGCGAGGTGTTGCGTGCCGGGCAGGGAGGCGCCCGGCGCCGAGGAGGCCCCCGGCGCGGACCGGCTCGCGGAGCTCGGCCCAGGCCCGGAGGCGAGCGAGGGCGCCCGGCGCCTCCGTGAGCCGCCCGGCGCGGACGGCGCGAGCCCGGAGCGCGCGTACGGCCTGCGCAAGGGGCTGGCGGAGGACGGCGCCGCGCGCGCCGCCGACGGCGCCCGGCGCTTCCGCGAGCTGCTCGGCGAGGAGGAGGACTCTGGCAGCGGCGGCGGCCGCTTTGGCGGCGACGGCGGCTACGCCGCAGGCGCGCGGTCCGCCTCTGTCATGCCCCGCGCCGGCTGCTCTCCTGGGGCGCGGCCGGGCGCCGTCACGTGGCAGCTGCAGGCCGCTGCGGCGTGAAGGGGTGCTATGCGCGGGCTGCCGCTCCAGGTGCTGGGACGCTGCCGCACCCCGGCGTGTTCTGCTGTGCGCAAGGAGCGCGCGTCACGCAGGCCCCGAGCCGCGCAACCAACAAAATCTATATGAAATAAGAAGCTTAGGAGGCTCATGCAGTTGGGAGGCTCACGAAAGCCTGTCAATGTGCGCTGCTGTGGCGCTCCGGCAGGCCCATACTGCGAGCTGCCGCGCGCGCGCGAGGAGCGCGGCGCGCGCGGCGCGCGCGGCGGCGGCCCGGACCTGCCAGCGTCCGCGGAGCGTGGCGCAGAGGCGGCGCGCGCCGCGCGCCAGCTGGAGCGTCTAGGCGCGGCAGTGCACTGGCCGGGCACGGGCGAGGCGATGGACTGGGGCGAACTGGCGGGCGCGGCCCCGCCGCGTCCCGCGCCAGCGCGGTCCCGCGCTGACGGGCTGCGGGGCGCGGATGCATGCAGCCGGCGGGCCGCGGCTCGAGCTGTAGCTGCCAAGGGTGCACATGGGTCTGCGCGCCGTCAGCAGGCTGTGAGGGGCAGCAGCGCACGACGGGAGCCCTGGCGGCCGCAGCCGAGGGTTTTATCCGGGCATTTGCGCCGTCGGCAGGATACGAGGAGCAGAGGCACGCAGTGGGAGCCCTGGCAAGCGCAGCCAGGGGTATCACCCAGGCATATGCACCATTGGCAGGCTGTGAGGGGCAGGGGCGCGCGGCGGGAGCCCTGGCGAGTGCAGCCAAGGGTGTCACCCGGGCCTGTGCGCCCAACCCTACTTATTCTAACCTACCGTACATATGGTCTGCGTGCGGCCGGCAGGCTATGAGGAGCGCGCCATGGAGGACACGCTGCTGCAGAAGCGCGCGATGGAGGACACGCTGCTGCTCGCGCTGCGGCACCCGGAGGTGTACGCGGACATCGCGCACCCTACCCTACCCTAACCTACCTTACATATGGTCTGCGTGCGACCGGCAGGCTATGAGGAGCAGAAGCGCGCGATGGAGGACACGCTGCTGCTCGCGCTGCGGCACCCGGAGGTGTACGCGGACATCGCGCGCGGCACGCGAGCGCGCTACGCCAGCAACCGCCCGCGCGCCATCCTCTTTGAGGGCCCGCCGGGCTGCGGGAAGACCACCAGCGCCCGGCGCGCGGCGCCCGCACCCTGATCGTCCCCGAGTGCCCCGCGTCGTCCCCAGATGCTGTGTGACCTCTCAGTTGATGCCGTGGATAAAAGATGAAGTAGTAAATTTTTTCAGTCTGGGCGGAGGGCAGCATGAGCCGCCAGCCGGGCCGCGGAATCGCACCTGGTGCCAACAGTCCGCATGTCTGCAACACGGCAGCACTGTGGTGTTTGCAGGAGTCTTAACGTGTAAAATCTGCGCAGGGTCATCGCCAACCAGGCCGCCGTGCCACTGGTCTATGTGCCACTCGAAGCGGTGGCCAGCAAGTGGTATGGTGCGGACGGCCTCCTTGGCCTCTGTCCACTGCTCTATCCTTTCCTACGCCCTGTCCCTACCCTATACCTAAAAGCAGGCGGGTGTTGCCGCTGCAAACCAGTGAAAGTTTGTGTGGAGCAGTCCCGCGCCCCGTGCAATGAGAAGTACAGAAGCCTGGCCGTGAGGCAAAGTACCCCACCCTGGCAGTCTGCAAGTGGAGCCGCACAAGCGACCTGACCAAGAGCTTTCAACGGGCGACCGAGGAGCCCGGGGGGCAGTGCACCGTAAGCAAGGCGGCGGGGGCTGCGAGCAATGCCAGCGCGCGCCGCGCGCAGGCGAGAGCGAGGGCAACCTGGCCAAGATCTTCAAGGCGGCCGAGGAGCTGGGCGGCGCGATCGTGTTTTTGGACGAGATCGACTCGCTCGCCACCGAGCGCGGGCGCGCGCGCCGCCGCAGCGGCAGGGCGGGGATGACAGAGGCTGTGCAACCTGTCAGCCCCGACTGTGTCAACTGCCTTTCTTATTAGTATTATTATAAGCCCAAGCGGGGCATGTCATGTTGGGCGAGCGGGCATGCCCTGGTGTCATTAAGAGCAGCTGCACCGGTATAAGGGTTCTTGAATGAATTGATTTCCTAAAGGCGTCCTTCAGGAAGTTCCGTGGCACCCAAGAAAAGTGCAGCTGCGCGGTTGCCTGCGCAACTCGCCCACCTTGCGTGTTGCAGCAGCATGCGTGCAGAGAGGGCTGCCTGTGCAGGGTGTGCGCGCCCCCGGTCTCATGCTGCCGTGCGCCGCCCGCGCAGCGGTGACATGAATGAGGCCACGCGGCGGCTCTTGGGCGTGCTGCTGCGCCAGATGGACGGCTTTGCATCCGCCAACAACCGCAGCGTCGTCATCGGCGCAACCAACCGCCGCCAGGCGCGCCTGCGCCCGCCCGCACGCGGCCCCCTCACCCGGCGACCTCCGTGCCACCGGAGCGAGGCCAGGCGGGCGCACTCCCGCCTCGGTGCCTGGGTGCTGTACCAGCTTTACATTCCGGTTTATGCCTGGGCGTGAGAACGAGAGTGCGACCGTTGTGCAGCGCTGTGCGGCAAGCAGAGCCGTGCCCCGTCGGGCGCCGCGGCGGCGCGCCGTCAGCGCAGCCCCTCCGGCCATGCCACGCAAACATGACCCTGCCGAGCGCTTCAGCGCGCGCGTGGCCTGCCAGTCCGGCGCGCAGGGTTTGCTGGGACGGCAAGCCGCGTCCCGCCCGCGCGCAGGACCTAGACCCGGCGCTGCTGTCGCGCTTCGACGCGGCCATCTCGTTCGGCCTGCCTAGCGAGGCGTGCCGCGGCCAGATCCTGCGCCAGTACGCGCGCCACCTGCCGGAGGCGGACGTCGCCGGCCTGGCGGCCGGCGCAGCGGGCATGTCCGGCCGCGACCTGCGCGATGTGGCCGAGCAGGCCGAGCGGCGCTGGGCGTCCAAGGCGCGCGCCCAGCCCGCGCGCCTGCACGAGCAGGGCATTTGGGTTTTATACCATACCCTAATCAACCCTACCCTGTTTCCGGCATCAAGCGCCCAGAGCGCCCAAGGCCCGCGCTTGCCCCGGGCGCGTGCGCGGCTGCGCGCCTATGGGCCTGCGCCGCGCATGCCGCCGGCATCAAGGGGCCGTTGTCCTACATGGTGGCAGGCAGACGGCCGCGGTCCCGGGGGGTAGGGTTATCCCAAATGGGAAGGCTGCTGCGCGCCGCAGATCATACGCGGCGAGGTGCCGAAGGGCCAGCTGCCCAGCCTGGACGAGTACCGCGAAGCGCTCGCGCGGCGCGCGGCCGAGCGCCAGCTGCCCAGCCCCTTCCCGGTCGGCGTCTGAGGGCGGGCGGCGCTGTGGGGCTGGGCCGCGTGCTGCCGCCCGCCCACGCCTGGAAAATGAGCTCGGGGGCGGCGTGCCGCAGGCCCTTGCGCCCAGCGCAGGCCGTGCAAGGCAGCGCAGGGATTGGAGCTGGTTGGGCGTCGGATGTGCGTTGGATGTGCTGACCACCTACGATTTTGGACACAGGGGAGCACGCACTCGCTTCCTCTTGTAAGCTACTTCTGACCTGTGATTGTCATTGTGCTCAAGTATGTCAGTGTGTGCTGCGGTTGCAGCTTGTGTGCAGGCTACATGTATGCCTTGCTATGCCGTGCTAGTGCAGGCCAGCTGAGATGTTGTGAGCGGCCCGAGTGTGTTGACGTACCTAGACCTGTAGCAATCCTGGTGAAAAGCTGCAACAGCATTCGCGTTGACAAGCGTGTCCCTGAAGGCCCGCTTGCACACGCCGGCAATGGTGCTGCCCACTATAGTCGGGGTTCAATGCTGTTCAACGACAGGTTCTGCGACAGGGAGTTTTCAAAAAGTTCTGGCAAACATGGGAACATGCTCCCGAACCCCGCCGCGCCCCACTCCCCTCACGTCTTGAGCGCGGCCTTCTTTTCCCTGTCTGCGATCCGCGCCGGCTCCTTCTTCGTGGTCCTGAACCGCCCGCGGCCCTCCTCGCCGCCCGTGGTTACCTGCCGCGCGCGCACAGCGCTCGCGTCAGCATGCACGCTTTGCACTGCAAAAGTTGCATTGCAAAATTTTGCAAGCGCCGTGCCCGGCGGGGGCACACCCTCCACGTGCACACCTAGGGCATTGCAAAATCGGGGTGCGCGCGCCGCGCGCCGCCACACAACACGCCGGCCAACGACAGGAACCCTGCATCACTCCAGTCCCTGAAAGGCGACACCCGCCCGCAGCCTCCAGCACGTCTGGCGCACACACCCGCCGCTTCTTGGACGCGACTGCTGCACGATGCAAACTGTTCAGCACGCGCGGCGCGTCACGCGCCCATGCGCATGCCCGGGCTGGCACACGCAGTGGACACAAGCACGCCGGGGCACCGCGTGTCTGCGAGTGCTCGTGACCACACCCCATTGGGCGCCTGCCGTGCGTGCACGGCGCCGCCCGCATGCACGCCGAGCAGAGTGGGCGGCAGCGCAGGCCGGGCGCGCCTTCTTCTTCACGATCTGTACCACGTCCTCGTCCTCCAGCTGGTGGCTGAGCCCGCACCTGCCGCCCCGCCAGTGGCGGGTCAGCCGCAGGCGGCCGCCGGCGCGGAGCGCGCGGGGGCTCGCCCAGGCCGCTCCGCATGGGCGGGCAAAGCTCTGCCGCACAGCAGACCCCGAGCCTGCTACCAGAGCTACCGTGCTGAATTGGGCTAGGATAGTGCCGAAGCAATCGGACCTCTGGTCGGCGCGCCGCATGCCACGCTCTGCGCAGGGCGCCGCGGGGTTAGGAGGTGGGCAAGGAGGGCCGGCGCGCGCCGCTGCGGGTAGTGCTTGGAGGAGGTGCCCCAGACGAGCGCGTACAGGAAGTCCGCGGCCAGCGTCTTGTGGATCTGGCCGCACAGCGACTCCACCTTGGTGCCGCCGCGGTCCGCCGACAGCACCACCGGGTCGGCAAAGTCGGGCTTGCCGCCCACCTGCGCGCGCCGCCCGCCACGCTCGGGTAAGGAAGTGGGTGAGGAACCCGCGGTCCTTCTGGGCGTGCGCTGGGACCGCGTGTGCATGCAGGGCTCACGCGCGCGAGCCGTGCAGAGAGTCACATGCCGTCCAGCACAAGCGCCCGGCCCCCGCGGCCGCGGCCGCTGCCCGGGGGGCGCGCCCGCTTGGTGTACACGCGCACGAGCGCCATGGATGTCCACATGCGCTCCAGCAGGCCGTCCATGTTGAGGTTCTGGAATGCGCTGCAGGGCAGCGAGTAGGGCATGCGCGCGATCGCGTCCACCTGCCGCGCGCGCACGTCATGCTTCACATGGGACCCACTCGCCGCGCGGCAGCGAGTCGGGCGTGTTTGCAGTCGCGTCGACGTCTGCCGCACATCGCTCCAGGGCCGTGCGGGGAGCCCGTCCTGTGCCGAATGGCGTCTTGGCCGTGCAGTGCACCAATGGACTAGGCGTGGCCCAGACTCCAGCCAGAGAGGTCCGGCCAGAAAGGTGGAGGGCGACACCAGAATGCAGCGACCAGCTTCTATGCCGCCAGCGCTGAAGATATCTGCAGGGGCCTGCACACAAGTTACCTAAAGCTAAGACACCTGCATATCCCCGGCTGCAGCCCTCGACAAGGCAGGGCAGGGGCAGTGCGCTTGCAGCGGAGGAGGCGCGGCCGCGGCGCGCCTCCTCAATGGAGCACACATCGATCTTGTTGTACACGTACAGGCAGCGGATGTAGCGGCGGTTGCCCTCGATCACGTCAATCAGGTCGTCCATGTCGGCGTCCTCCCGGAACAGCACCTCCGCGTTGTGCAGCTTGTACTCCTGCGCGGCGCGGCGCGGCGCGGCTGGCAGGGGTAGGGTTGGGGCAGGTGTTCCCCTAGTCCCTCACCTGTCATGCGAGGCCGCTCGGCCCCTGCCAGCCCAGGCCAGGATGCGGCTTCAGCCGCCAGTTCTCAGCGGCCAGCCCCGCTTCCGTTATGGACTCTGTTCAGGGCACGGCGCTGAGGCGGCAGGTTGGACCGTGCCGACGCCCCTCCTGCGCTCGAGCGGGCTCCTGGCGCCCGCGCGACACGCCACCTGCCGCAGGAGGGCTGCGCGGAGGACCGCCTGAGCGCACGCCTTTCACTACACGAAGAACAGCACTGCCAGCCCGTGCCACAGCCCGCGCGACGGGCACCCTATCCCTACCCTAATCAGGGCAGCGGGCGTGCGCGCGCCTGCAGGATGCGGTGGCACAGCTTCTCGTCCATGCGCGTGAGCGGCAGCGTGGCACTGAAGCTGATGCCGCCCGTCTTCTTCTTTTTGAAGTAGATGGAGGGCGGGCGCCGGTTCAGGCGCACGCCGACCGCCTCCAGCTCGGCCGTCAGGATCTCGCGGTGCCCGTGCGGCTTGCTGGCGTCCAGCACCATCAGCAGCAGGTCCGCCGACTTGCACACGGCGATCACCTGCCGGCCGCGCCCTGCGCGCCGGCGCCGCGCCCCCTGGTTTAGGGTTGAGGGTACGGGGTATTGTTTGCTGGAACGCGCTTGGCGGCTGCCGCCGGGTGC
>JAABUU010000197.1_pt1 | contig 146564 bp, 177 predicted proteins | sample 5559301 | NCBI WGS metagenome assembly JAABUU01 (sample SAMN10711884, study PRJNA513360) | rock metagenome | isolation source: Antarctica rocks | place: Antarctica: Victoria Land, Richard Nunatak white | reverse complement strand
AGGCGCCCTGCTGCATGCAGCCGGTTCAGCGGGGGCACCGGCCGCGGGTTCGGGCGGCGCGGAGCCGCGCCTTGTCATCGCCATGCACCATGATCGCGATGCCAATCGTGCGCGTGGACAGGCCCCAGCTGTTCTGCCAGGCCAGCTGCTTGCTGCGATCCTCCGCCTCGAACTCGATGCCGAACATCTTCGAGAAGTTCTGGCCCAGGCAGTGGCTTGTGCCGGCCTGGCAGCCGCGCCCGGTTGCCGGCACGTACGCCTCCACCGACATGGAGTACAGCGAGCCCGCGAACTTCTCGTTGGCGCTCTTCCGGCCCTGCGCGCGCGCGACGCGCGCGCCCCGCTCACGTGTGCGTGTCATGCATGCGCTCGTGCGCGCCCGACCCCAGCGCGCCCTCCTGCATCCACAAGGAGTACTTTGGCAGGCCCAATCGGCATTGCCCCCGCCTACGCCCGCTGGTGGCTGACACTGCGCAAAAATAACCCTGAATGGGGTGCCACGCATGGCCCCCCCTCCCCAAAAAAAAAAAAAAAACGCCGTGGATGCCTGTGCGTGCTACTGTTCGCTGCGGGGCGCATGCTTCACAGGACAACCCCGGGCGCAGCGCGCGCCTTGCAGACGGGGACGGCCAGCAGGTCGGTGTACACGCGCGCGTACAGGTCCAGGATCTGCAGCACCTCCTCCTCGGCCTCCGCCTGGGGTAGGGAAACGGTAGGGTTAAAGCACCCCAGCACCTCCTCCTCGGCCTCGCCTGGCCGGCGCGTAGGCGCGCTCGTGATGCGGCATGCGCCCCGCGCTCGGCAGGCAAGAAGCAGTGAGCAGTCAAGGCCTCACCTGGCTCCGCTAGCCACAAGGGGCAGGTCTGAGCTCTGCCCGGGCCGGAGCGACCCAGGTCGGGCGCGGGAGAGCGCGGGCGCGGCAAGAGGCAGGGATCCATCAGCACCAGCGCCGCGCCGTGTCTGCGCCACACGCGGTGGGGCCAGGCAGGGCGCGGCAGCCGGCCTGGTACCGCAAGTGCAAGCGTCCAGCCTGCGCCCCTGCGGCGGGCCTGGGGTCCCGGCGGGCGGCGGGGGGCGGCGCGCGCGCACCCGCGTGGCGAACGCGGTGTGGCCCTCCTGCCAGAGGAACTCGCGCGTGCGGATGAAGGGCGTTGGGTTCTTGAACTCCCAGCGCACCACGTTGGTCCACTGGTTCAGGCGCAGCGGCAGGTCGCGGTGGCTCCGGATCCACTGCGCGCCCTCGGCCGCCCGTCAGCGCCGGCCCGCGCGGGGCACCCGCTCCGCCACACAGCAGCCTTGACCACAAGGCCAGCATGACTACGCGCTGTGCCGCACAGCAGCTTCAACCGCAAGACCAGCGCGATCGCGGCACCGCGCGGCGACGCGTCTGGGAGGCGCGCGCGGCGGCGGCGGGCCGCGCTCGCGCTGCAGGGTCAGACTGGAGGGGCGCGGCGCGTGCAGGGTTAGGGTGAAGGGGCGGGCGCCTGCGAGTAGTAGGGGTACATGACGGTCTCGCTGGTGGGCCGGATGGCGATGGGCCGGTCCATCTCGCTCTTCCCCGACTTGGTCACCCACGCGACCTGCGCGTCCAGCGCAACTTTGGTCGGTCACCCACGCGACCTGCGCACCGAGCGCGGCTTGGTCACCCACGCGACCTGCGCGTCGGGCGCGCGTGTGCGGCAGGGACGACGGGATAGGCCGGGGCCCAGCCACGCGCAGCGCGGCCTGCGGGACTGCTGTCAGGCGCCGCCAAGGGCGCCGGCGCAGTGCGCTGCATGTGCCGCAGACTCAACATGCATGGCCAGCTGCAGTGGTTTGGGAAGCTCTTAATCTTGAACCCGTCAACCACGCACCTGAGCACACCCAGAGGTCTCACAAGTACAGAAATTGCTGAACCTCGCATAAGCGGACCAGCGCAGCAGTGCAGGCTCACATGCGAGCGAGCTCCGGTGCGCATCGCCCGGGCACGTCGGGCTACTTCACTTTGAGGTGCACACATCAGACAGAGAGTGTCAGGCGCTGCCGGGACGCCTGCGTCTACCATCAATAGCAGCACATCCGCGGCCGCGCGGCGGCGACCCGGCCCACGCGCCTCGGCCGCGAAGCCCTCGACGTGCTCCTTCTCCGTGTTGAGCGAGTCCTCGGTCACAAACAGCGGGAAGTACACGTTCTGCACGCCCAGCGCCTTGATCGCGCCGTCGAAGAATGCCGTGATCTTCTCCCAGATGCCGAAGGAGGCCGGGCGCAGGATGTAGCAGCCTGCCGCCGCGCGCGCGCCGGGTGAGCCCGCGCGCGGAGCGGCCTGGACATGAGGGACTCGGCAGGAGCAGGCATGCTGATGTGACTGCATCGTGCGCTGGTATGCTGCCGCGATGGAGGAACAAGGCAATCAGGGTCTGAGCGCGGTCAATCAGTGAACTGGTGCGGATGCAAAGCCATGCAAGGCATGCATGCAGCGTCGCAACGACTGTCAGGGCTCCTACGCAGGCGTCTTGGGGCCATGGGTGAGAAGGGTCGACTCGTCGCATGGGAGCTGGAACAAGCGAGCCAGCTTGGCGCCGAGCACGGCATCCGGCAGCGCCTTGCTTGCTTGTGCGGCGGCGGCGCGCGCAGGCGCGGGGGCGACCTGACACGTCGTAGTAGCTGATCAGCTCGCCCTCCACGACGACCTCCGAGTACCAGGCGCCAAAGTCCTCGGCCTTCTTGGCGGTCAGGCCCAGCTTGGTCTCTCGCTTCACCTCCTTGCCTGCCGGCGCGCCCTCGCGCCGCGTCACGCGGCCTGCCATGCCCTTGATGAAAAACGAGGGCTCCGCCCCGCTCCGGACGGCCACGACGGCCACGAAACAGACATGGCAGCGGCGCCCCGGCCGCCAACGACGGCCGCTGTGTGAGCAGCATTGGCCTGACGCGCACACACGGCACGTGTGGCTGTCACACTGCCGCACGCTTCCATGGCACGCGGCCATCGCCAGGATGGCGGCTGCATGCTCAGACAGCACGCGGATGTGCTTGACGCGCCTGCCGCACCGTTGGCGAGGTCGGGCTTGACTTTTTTCTCCTCCTTGCCCTTCTTCTCCGCCTTGTCCGCCTTTTCCTTCGCTTTTTTGTCCTTCTTGGCCTTTGCCTCGCCGCCGCCGCCGCCGCCGCCGCCGCCGCCGCCGCCGCCGCCGCGCGCGGCCGCCGCCGGGCCCCGCGCGCCGGGCTCGCCCGCGGGGCCGGCGGCGGCCGCGGCGCTCCGCGGCGCCGCCCGCTCCGGCAGCGCGACCGCGCCGAGCACGGGCGCGGCGCGCGGGTGCGCGGCGAGCGTCCGGAACCAGCGCGTCGTGTGCGGCAGCGCCGCGCGCGCGCCCACGTCCAGCGCCTGCCGCGCGGCCCTGGCACGCGTCAGCGGCTCCGGGGTCCTGCTTGGGGCGATGGCCGGCATGGTGCGGCCACAGCAAGTTTTTGAGGCGTGCTGTTGGGCATAAGTGCAGCGACGGCCGTGACATTGTGCCCTCACACAAGCCTCCGAGGGGCGCCACTACATGCACGCGCGGACAGGACACCGTGTCCAGGTGAGGCAGGGACAGTGCTGACTTGCAAAGCTCGCCTAACGGGGCAGACGCCTCTCGATGTTAGCATTGTTTCCATGTCCTACTACATCGTCGCATGCATTACAAGTGTTGCTGTGAGCCGATTGAACACAATTTCTGGCCACAACGCACAACTTTCAGAGTTCACAGCAAGTGCAGAGTCCAGGCGACTGACTCCCCACCGAGCGCCTCAGGGACACGCCTGCTCAAACACGGGCCGCAGCTCGCAGACGAGGACGATGTCGGCCAGGCTGGGCGCGTGGGTGCCAGCCACATACGTTCGTTGGCCCAGACACCTCTCCAAGCCCGCCAGCGCGTCCGCCAGGCTGAGCTTGCCGCTGTCCCAGTCCTGCTTGCAGGAAAGGGAGTCAGCGACACAGAGGCTGCACAGGGACCGCCCTGCCCTCCCTCACGTTGGCTCAGAGCTCTAGAAGTCATGCACGTCAAGTGGGAGGCCTGTAGCAAGGTGTGAACGGTGAGAGAGCAAGGCGCGGCGCCCTGAGTCCTTTGCCCCCCAGCCGCACAGGCTGACATAGAACAGCCTCGCACGGCCAAGCAGGAGCTAGTGCAGCTGCGTGACAGGTTTGAAGCCCGCACCATGTTCAGCGTGGGGACATAGTCCATCCAGGCGTCAATCTCCGCCGCCAGCTGCCGGCTCGCGTCGTCGAAGGGAGCGCGAGGGTACAGGCGGCCTGCCGCGCTGGCTGCTAGGCGCCTGGCTATGGCGTTGCCGCCGCTCAGGCTGAGGTCGCCAGCGTGGAGCACCGGCGAGGCGTCCAGGCCATCCGCGACGCGCGCGGAGAGGTCCTGCCCCGCGAAGGCCGCGGCCAAGCGCGCCTTCGCGACGGCCGTGCGTGAGGCTGGCGAGCCGTCATGGACAAGCTCCTGCAACGCCAGCGGGGTCAGCAGCCGGCTGGGCCAATAACCGCCAGTTGATGGTGTCAAGGAGCTTGATCAGCTGCAATGCAAGTGGCTTCAGGAGTCGCATAAGAGAACAGAGGCAGTGCAAAGGTTGCCAGCAGCTCGCCTGTGTCACCATACGCAGCAGCCACTCCACCTGCGCTATGCACTGTGTGGGCTGCTTCTCACGAGTCAAAGGCTGGCATTGCGCAGAGGTCTGCTGTGTCAGTGCGCGGGTGCAAGAGAGGAGCAAGGCTCTGGTGCTACGCGGTTTCGAGGACTCGACAAGCAGAGTACAATCGCTCAAAAATGCTGCCCACCTTTCTGCCTACTGCAAACACTCCCGGGAGGGGCTCATCCAAGGTCCTCCAGCATGCAGGCATGCCCAGCCTTTCCTTCCAGACACTTGGGCCTGTAATTGCCACACAGACACACGACTGGTTGTGGCCCGATTTGACACAGCAGAACGCAGCCAGTTCTGTACATGCATGTTGGCACAAGACAAAACAGACGACAGCAGCACACGGCAGAGCGCCTCAGCGCCAGCAGCAAACGCGTCAGCCCTCGTCGTAGCGCGACGGCGCCTGCGCGCACCAGCAGGCTCGTACGTCAGGCTGGCTGATCCAAGCTTGGTGCATGATGCCAGCACCCTGACCCCTTTACATCACCTTGCCTAGCGGTACGCATCACCGTGCCTAGCTGTACAGCATTACAGTGTCCCGTGTCAAGCTGCGACACTCACGGACACATTTGACCCCTTTCTGTGGGGGTGGCGGGGCACGCGCGCACGTCCCTGGGTGCAGTCAACCCGCATGCGCGCCTCGAATCGATATGTCCAGGCATGCAAAAGCATTACATTGCCTGGAGGCAGGGGAGGTACTCCCTGGTTCGTCAGCGGGCCAGGCAAACACACAGCTCAGCGAATGGCCTGTGCGAGTGGGACGCCATCTGCTTCACTCAATGACCTAGCGACATGACCCCTGTCCATGTGCACGCTCCCGCCAGCACATCAGCCGCCTGCCAACCAGGCGCCAGCAGCGGTGCCTCGCAGCACCCAGTGGGAGGGGCGCGCGCCTTGGCCTTGTGCGTGCGCTTGCCGCGGCCCTCGGGCCCGGCGCCGTCGCCGGCCAGGCGCCCCTGCAGGCGCTTCTTGAGCTCCAGCATGGCGATGGCCTCCAGGCGCAGCGCGAGCCAGGCGCCGCACGTCGCGCGCGTGGCCACCTCCGGCCCGTTGGCCACGCCCAGCTCCGCCATCAACGTGTCCAGCATCTTCTGGCCCCTGCGCGCGGCGCGGGCTGCGCATCACTGTCTTCTGACCCACCACAGGCGCTGGCCACGCCCAGCTCCGCCATCAGCGCGTCCAGCATCCTCCGGCCCCTGCGCACGGCGCGGGTGGTGGATGACGCTCTGCACAGGCGGCACACTGCGCTGGCCAAGACCCCGGCGCGGCCATCAGCGCGTCCAGCACCCTCCGGCCCCTGCGCGCGGCGCGGGCTGCGCATTGCGCTCATCGGAGGCACCGCAATGCGCTGGCCACGGCCCCAGCGCCGCCGTCAGCGCGTCCGGCATACTCCACAAGCACCCGGGCTCATGGAGCTTGGGCAAGCAACCCTCGAACCGCATGCGCCAGACTCGCGCCACGCTTCTCATCGCAAGGCAGCACGCACACAGCGTCTGCGCCATTCGTGAGACATAAGTGGTGGCAAAGGCGAGCCGCCGCCGCACCGTGCGGTGGCTGCTATCAGCGCGTTCTGCTGTGCGGCCGCCTCGCGCGCGTGCGCGCCGCGCGCATACACGCCCGGCTTCGGCCGCACCGGCTTCGCGTCCGTGTCGAACAGCGACGGCTCGCCGGGGCCCGCCTCCACCGCAAAGTGGCTGGGCGGCGCGGCGGCGCTGGGCGCGTCCGGCGGCACCTCTGCGCCGCAGCACCGCTTCCCTCCAGTCAGGGCTCAGAAGGGACACGCGCGGGCACATGTAACAAGCTGGCGGACGATCATCTCGGCTGTGCATTCCACGCGCAGCCAACCAGCGGCTCAAGGCCGGTGCAGCCCTTCCAGGCGCCAGGTGCCGATGCAGACGCGGCAGCCTCACGCTCTACCACGCCGACAGCGAGGCGCAGAGCCCCGCAAGCCCATCGGCGACCGCCCAGGGGCTGCGCCGCGCACCGCGCGGCGCACGCCTCCATACGGTGCAGATCGGCGCCCAGACCCTTGGGTGGCCGAGTGCGCGCCTGGCGGCTGCGCGGCGCGCCGGGCGGCGGCCTCCGCGCGGCGCTGCTCCTCCACGCCGCGCACGGCCTCCAGCACGGCCAGCTCGGCGCGGTCCTGGTCGGGCGTGCGCTCCAGCAGCAGCGCGATTGCGGCCTTGCGATTCCTGCGCACGCAGTATGCCCCAGCTGAGCAGCCACGGGTGAGCAATGCCGCTGGTGCACACTGGGGGCCTGCGCGTCACTAGTGAGGTGCGCCAAGGAGGCCGTACACGGCGCATGGTGACACGATCAAGCAGGGCATGCAGAGGACGCCTCTGCAACAGCCCGCGCGCTGCGTGCACCCCATGAGAGCAGGGGCAACGGCCGCGCGAGCGGCGGGCGCGGCGCGCTGCGCACCGCTCGTGCTGCGCGTTGAAAGGGTGCTTGACCAGCGTCGAGTTGGCAATGGTCGCCTCGGAGCCCTCGCGCGCGATGTGCAGCGCGCGCGCGATCGCGTAGTAGCGCGCCTTGAGGTCCTCGCAGCTGCGCGGCTTGCCGCCCGGGAACTGCGGCCGCGGCGCGCGGCCGTCCGGACTCAGCGACCGCCAACACCCCGCCGGGCTCTCCACTGACCACTCCCGCGCCCTAGAGACCCCTTGCCGCGCCCACCGCGCCAGGCCGGCGTGCAGGCAGCGGGCGCGGCGCGCTGTGGCGCGAGCGCCGCGCAGCCATGGAATAGGCTGTTTCTACCCTAGCCCCAACCCTACCCCTGCCGCTGCCGCAGGTCCGGCGGGGCGCACGTCGTAGCGGTCGGCGATGACGAGGAAGCGCAGGTCCAGGCGCTGGCAGAGGCCCATGAGGTAGTCGGTCTCGGGGCGCTGCCAGTCCGGGTCGCGCGGCACCACGTGGTTCCACTCCTCGTCGTTGTAGTCGTACACCACCGCCTGCGCCCGGGCGCCGGCCGCCGGTCAGCGGCCGCGTCCGCGCTCGCCAGCAGGCCGTGCGCGAGGCGCGCGCCCCAGAGCCTGGAGCATGCACCGGCGGCTTGGGCGCGAGCCTGCGCCGACGTGCACCAATGCCAAACAGCAGCACCCGTGTGTGAGCAACCCCCTCCCTCCCAGGGGTCGACGCTGCCGCACGAGCCGCCTGCCCAGCCTCGAAGCACGTGGGCGCAGTGCCCAGCCTGCTGCGGCCGCGCGCGCGCGCCTTCTCGTTGTACTTGGCGCTCGCCTGCCAAGCCTACACCCTGCACCCCGCGCGCGCCTTCTTGTTGTACTTTGCGAATTGGTACTCGCCGGCGTCCACGGGCTTGACCATGCCGGTCGCCAGCTCCTTGCGGCACTTGACCCAGTGCTGCAGCTGCAGCCCGTCCGCGCGCGCCGGGTTGGCGAAGCGCCGCCACTGCCACGTCACCTGCACGCGCCGGCCAAGCCCAGGTGGCGCGCCCGCCTGTGCCACAGCGCCACAGGTGCATGCCAGGCATGCAGGCAGAAGAGGCGCCACCATCGTCTGAAACTGCAAGGCACGGTCTATGCACAGACGCATCCGCATTCGCTTGCTCTGCACAGCCCCTTGGCATGCCGGGGACTGCCGACCAAGCGGGCAAGGGCCCTGACGACCGGGGCGAAGCAGCGCTGGCACCTGGCCTCTAGGGAGTGCCAAGGTAGCACTTCTCCTTTGTGTTGCAAAAATTGTGTTGCAAAGCCTTTCCAGCCTAGTGATCAGCCCCCCGTGACGTCCAGCGCCCATGCACCGCACGGTTGTGGCGGGAGCGGGTGCAGGCCGGCACGCCTGGCCCTTGGGCGGGCCGGACTTGCGCTTCTCCTTCAGGCCGGCCAGGCTGCTCTTCGCCTGCAGGTCGGCCGCCAGCGCGGCCGGCACGACCGGGTGCGCGCCGTCCAGCAGCGCGAACGCCTCGCGGCTCATCCCGGCCGGCCGCTGCAGCTTCTCCTTGGGCTTGGGCGGCTCCGCGGGCGCGCCGCCCGAGCGCGGCACGCCCAGGATGTCTGCAGGCATACGTAGTAAAGACGGAGTGCAGGGGGGTGCCTGCGCCATCAGCTTGCAGCGCACTGCAAGCGCCTCTGGCGGACCGAGTGCACGCTCACCTTTGATGTCCGCCATGCTCCGGTGCGGACGCCCTCAGGAGCGCCCTATGCTAGTGCGAGTGCATGCGGCGCTCGAAGCACGACCGCTTGGCGCGTCCACGAAGACGCTACCGGTGTCACATTGTGCAAGTTGTGCCCTTGAGCATGCACACCGCGCGTCCGCCTTTGCACTTTAAGAGGTGTGCTTGGATGCTGCACAAGGCAAGCGGCCCAGCACGACCAGCTGCACCGCTGCAACCAACTTTATGCACTCACGCTGAGAGACCACAGGCAGCTGCAAAGGAGTGCGCAGCCTACTCTCAGGACCGGCTATGATGTTATGGCCTCAATCAGCCAGCTGATGGTGCAGGGCCGCCGAGGCTCCAGCCAGCGCAGGGAGCTTGAGGATGATGACGGTAATCAGGGCCACTGGCAGCCAACTGGCTACTCAGGCGTCGGTGCGGGGCTCTGCAAGCGAACTTGAGCTGAGGGCCTCAGGGTTCGCCCAGCATGCTAGGGTGTTACATCCACGTTACACAGGACATGCTGCAGAAGAACAGACGCGCCCGCTGTATACGACACTGCTGCATGCGCCAAGATCTTCAATAACTCTAAACTCATCAAAGCCTGCAACTTTACCTTTGTCAGAGGTGTTTGGCGCGTTCACGCCGCGCCCTGCCCTCTTTCAGGAAGGCTTGCAGCACACCTGCGCTGCGTGTCAACACCGGGCGTACACCGGTGCGCAGTCCGCGTGCAGGCAGCGCTGTGGCAGCCTGCTCCTGCAAAGCATGGCGCAGTTGTGTTGCACTTGTCTCAAGGGTGCCAGGGCCTCTCCTCCCTTGCACCTTACAGCACCGCTGATGGCTCGCATGCTGTGCAGGCCATACGCAGCCGGCACAACTCTGTGGGAGCCCGCTGAGCAGGCGGCCGGCGCTGATGCCGACATTGGGCTTTGCGCCACCGTCGGAGGGGCAAGCAGACTTCGCGCTGGCCTCTCCAGCAGCGCCAGGACAGCCACCAGCACAGTCCGTGCCGGAAGCATGCGAAGGCGCCGAAGCGCCTGCGCACCCCGTGCTGGACGCTGCACGGGAGTACCGGGGCGCCGTGGATGCTTTCTTGCAGAGCAGCTGCCGGCAGTGGCTGCACCGGCTGCTCGGCTGCGACCTCCCACCAGACGCCCCGCTCGCGCAGCTGCTGGCGTCGGGGCGCCTCTTGTGCGCCCTGCCCCAGCCGGTGGTGAATACTTGCGCAGCACCTGTGCCGCCGCCTGCCCTCATGCTCGCTGGTCGCAGCGCAGCTCTGACCGGAAGACCGGGGCTGCGCCGCGCAGGGCGAGCGTGGCGGAGACGATCGAGGCGCGCCAGGCAGGCCAGCCCGCGCGCGCGCTGGTGCGCCTCTGCTTTGCACACAGCTCGCAGGGCATAGGCGTGACCCTGGCGGTACTCAACTGCTGCCCGCGCGAGCAGGCGCTGGCGGCCGATGACTTTGGGCCGCGGCGCGCGGCGGCTGTATATGGCGACATCTCCCGCTTCCTGGAGGTCCGCCAACATATTTGCGCTCACGTTGGATGCTGCTGCATTCGGAGGGGTGCTGCCTACTGTTGCCTGGACACAGGCCTGCTCAGCCCGGCCTCCGCAGGCCCTTGCCTTCCATACACACTGACACAAGCTCTTTAATGCGTGTGTCATGGCTCAAATGCGAGCAGGTAGCGCAAGAGTGTCTGAAACATGTGCTGGGATGACACGTGAAGCTGTGTATTCATCCTTTCAAAGCTAGCTGTGTGCTGTCTGAGCTAGTCCATGCAAACACCCATTCGGTAGAAAGCAGCAGCAGGATTTGCGCTGGCTGCCTGCAGCTGTGCCGGCGCATGGAGGTGCGCAACGCCGATGCGCCCACGCTGCCCGACATCGTGGACGCGCGCAACACGCTGCGCATCGTGCGCGCGCTGTGGGCGCTCGCGGAGGCCTGCGCCGGCCAGGGCTTACAGGCAGGCGCCCTGCATGCAATGTATGCATGTCCAACGGTGGCAATGTGTCTAGAGGCGAGGCGGACTCGGCGGACGATGCTCTGGCCTGCCCACGCGAGACCTGCGCGTCAGTGATGGCCTTCGTGCAAGCCCAAGCAAGGCGCATGCTCCAAGCAACTAGTACATAGTTGTCCTCGCTGAGTGTACGCGCACATGCAGGGAGTGCCGCAGTTTGCGAGCCCGGCCAAGCTGGCGCGGCTCAGGCGCGCCGTGTCCGGCGGACACAGCCAGGACAGGGTGCGGCCCCATCGCCTGCAGGGCGGGGCGGCTTCTGCGTTAAAAGCGCGTGCAGCACGGCTGCTCGTCCGCCACTGCAGGCTTATCAACATGCGTACATGCATGCCTGCAGCCTCTGCCACAGCTGATCTCGCCGCTGTGAACAGCAGCATGACAGCTGATGCGGCGATTCGCTCCTGCAGGCGCAGGCGTTCCGGGCAGCGCGACAGTCAGCAGAGGCCGCCGCATCGCGCGCGGCGGCCGCGCCGCGCACCGTCTCCTGGCCGCCTGCGCCGCGCAGCGACGTGGGCTGGGCCGACGGCGTCGGCGCCGAGTCGCCGCGCGCTCCTGCGGGGACGGCCTGGGGCGGTGCGTCTGCGGACAGCGGCGGGGGCATCACGGCGCCGGGCGTCAACCCCGGACGGCCAGCGCCCAAGAGTGAGTGCGCGGCATCAGAGGCGGTCAGCACGGCGGGCGCCAAGGGCAGGAGCGGCGGGGGCGCGCCTGTGGAGTGCAGGCCGGGGCGGCTGGCCCTGGGTGGCTGCGCGGACTGGCAACGGCCTGACGCCGCATACGCGCTGGCGCCCACCACGCCGTGCAAGCAGCCCGCGCCGGCCGGCCGCGCGCGTCTGGCGGACAGCCCCGAGGCGTCCCAGGCAGGCGACGCGCCCGCTGCGCCGCCCGAGCAGCCTGCCGCGCCCCGTCAGGCTGCCTGCTGCGGCGGCGGCGCGCCCAAATCGGCAGCAGGGCTGGCTGCGGCGCGCGCCTGGCTGCACCGCATGGGCGCCGGCGCGGGAGCGCAGGGCGCCGACGCAGAGGCGCTCACAGCTTCGCAGGTCGCGGCCGTCTGGCTGCAGGCGGCCAGCGCAGGCGCGGCCGCGCCTGCACAGGTAGCTGCAGAGCCGGCAGCCGCGCACCCCACAATTGCATGGCTGCGATGCATGGCCGCGCGGGGGCTGCCTGCTGAGCCTCGGGCGGCTCCAGAGGCCGATCGCGCGTGGCTTCGGGGCGCGGGCGCCATACAGGGAGGTCCTGCTGAGACGCTGGCAGCTGTGCGGGCTGCGCATGGGTGGCTTTGCGGCTTGAAACCACAGAGGGCGTCCGGCGGGCCATCGGCTACCTCACAGGCCGCACGGGAGTGGCTGTGCGTTGTCGGCGCGCCGGCGGCAACCGTGTGCAGAAAGAGCGATTCTGAGTGCGCAGAAGCGGGCGGCGCCTCCGCGGCTGCGGGTGCCGTCGCCAGCGCTGAGCGGCAGCGGCAGGGCGGCGGTGGCGCTGGGCGGGCCAGGGCCGAGCAGTGCCGAGCTTCCGCCGCTGGCCCTGATGTGGGCGGTGCTCAGCGCGCGCAATGGCAGGGCCGCTTGAAGCTCGTCGCCGCGGCAGCTGCGGGCGCGGCGCTGGCTGCGCTGCTGGGCGAGGCCAGGGCGAGGCGGCGGGCTCAGAGCTCCCACAGCGCACCGCTGAGCTGTACTCAGCACAAGCAAATGGCGCGTGACGGCACCAGGCAGAGGTGCACACGGGACATCGTGGCCCCTGCACTGGGCCAAGACCTTGTCCTCTGCCATGCTGCCGGGTGCTACGTATGACAGGTGGTGCGCTCGACGTGAACATGCCAGCCATCTGCACTTGTTTGTTTTGACTGCACAGCTGCCTCGCTCTCTGTGTCTTTTGGCAGTCGCGTCCCTGCACAGCCGTGCTCCTCTTTTTCACTCGCATGGAACGTTTCTACGGCCTGTACAAGTTTGCATCCTTCTTGTGGCCAGTTTTGTGTTGCGGTCATAGGGGCATGTGCCCATGATGTGAGTTTTGTGTATGAGTTCCCCTATGCGCACAGGTTTTCAGTTTCCGCATATGCATGGGTGTTGGCTGCGTCTGTAGTGTCCTTGAGAAGCGATGCGAAATGTAAGCCTCTGCATAGGAAGCTCACCAGTAATTATGCAGGATGCGGCAAATCTTGCCCAACGCCAAACGCCCAAAACCTAAGGTTGGGCAGGGTAGGGTAGGAGCCAAGGCCTGGCTCCTTCATGAAGGGCCTGGAGACAGCTAGGACGGTCGACAGGCATTTATAAGGCAGCTCCACAGCGCAGCTTGACAAATTGCAGCAGCAAGTCGAATACAAAGGCGCGTTGCAAAAAGAAGCGACTGTGACCAGCATCAGTGTAGCTATCCTCAGCCAGTCGGCTCAATGGCGCTCTCACTCTTTGGAGACTCTTTCGGGGACTCTCTGGCTCCGTTCATCTCCGGACACCTGAGCAACTCGCTCAGCAACAGCAACTATGGCCTCCGCTCCATTCCACTGGACATCAGTGAGGTACACCCAAATAGTGAGCCTTGTTCTATGAGTGCGTTGCTGCTGTCAGTTTTAGTACAAGTACGTTGCTGTTGTAAGTCAGCAAGTGCAAAGCAAGGCCTGACAGCATGAGTTCCAGAGGTTTCCTGAGCGACTGGTCATTGCGTGCGCGCAGACTGAGCGTGAGTTCCAGCTCAAGGCTGATATCCCGGGCATGCCGAAGGACTCCGTGAAGGTTGTGCAGGACGGCGACGTGCTCAGCATCAGCGCCGAGACCAAGCAGGTGCGCAGCACGCTGTAGATGCTGTACAAAGTCTAGTAGTATCCGGAATCGATGCTGGTGTGGTGATCAATAAAGACATCTGTGGCACCCAGTGGAGTGAGTATATGTAGTTGCCAGTAAAACATAGTGCGTGCACAAGCGTACTCTGTACCTTGCCAAGCGCACTCTGTACCTTGCCTTGTGCGCGCCCTGGTCTTATGTTGCGCACGTATAGCAGCGCTCACCGGCCCACACACTCAACTCTGCTGTTGCTCTTGCAGGAGAGGGAGGACAAGGACGAGAAGCAGGGCGTCAAGTACCACCGCGTCGAGCGCAGCAGTGGCTTTGTGAAGCGCTCCATCCGCATGCCCGACTCTGCAGATCTCAGCCAGATCAAGGTGCGACAGCCTGTCTGCAGTGCTATTTCTTGAGCGTGCTGCGCTGCCTCAGTGCCTGCCATGTAGGTGCATCAGCGTTCTCTGCTCTGCTGCACATGCCACTCCTAATATATCAGCATCTGCCTGCATGTGCTGACTGTCAAATGCTGTTATGCAGGCGTCGTTCAAGGACGGCACGTTGCACCTAGCCATTCCCAAGAAGGAGAAGGAGATCAACCGCAATCGTCAAATTGCTATTGAGTGAGGAGGGATGAGGGCAGTGTGGCTCTCCACATCTGGGTGACCTAGCAGTCGGCGTTGCCACTGCAGGTTTGTAGAGAGGAGTCATGCGTCGACAGAATCTACATGTTTGGTAGTTCAGCCCGTGTGCGTGTCTGATGGAAAAGTGTGCTGTGCATTGCTCAATAAACAGCTGTTTTTGGTTGCTATTAGAACACTGGGTGACCTGGTGTGCTGTAGTACCCCAACATTGCGAGGGGTACATGTACTGCTGCAACATCTTTTTGGCTGCTGGGATTTGGCTGGTACATAGGCGTCTAGAAAGCGAGCCTCACAGCGAGGGTGTCCGCTGTAATGCATGCACACAAGGTTTCATGGGAACTCATTATAATGCCAGTCTGCCATTATACCTGGTGCAAAAAACTTACGTAGCGCTCCTGCTCCACTTGTCCCACACCAGTTTGTTCCATACAAGGCAAGCGCCTGCTGTCAGCCTTGTTTAGCTCGATCACACTTGTACGCAGCGCAACTCCAGCTCACACACAAATTTTGCCCAAGCCGAATTGCACTGTTCACGGCCAAAACAATGGCAAGCAGCACACAGGATCTCTGGCGGGCAGTACATGCGGAAGCTGCTCGCGGCAGCAGGTTACACCAGATGCTGCGCCAGGGCGCACTGTCACCTCAGCAGCGTGCCGTTGAGGTATGCGCGCACGTACGCTGCGGTTGACGCAACGGTGGTCGCGCCCGTGGCGGCGCCCAGCGCCCACAGCGCGTCCTCGGGCGGCCAGCCGTACCACGCGCGCGTCACACACCCGGCCACCAGCCCCAGCTGCAGCACCGTGTTGGCCTTGCTCACCAGCAGCGGCCGCACAAATGGCGCGGGCGGCGCCGAGGCGGCAGCCGCGCCCGGCGCCGGCGCCGCCCCGTCGGCCCCGCCGGGCCCTGCCTGGGCGCCAGCGCCCGCGCGCGCGGGATGGATGCGGAAGAACTCCGACCAGCCGCGCGCGCGCCAGCCCAGCGCGCGGTACCGGTGCACGAAGGCGCCGCCGACCAGCAGGGCGTCGCGGCCCAGGATCAGGCCCGCGAGCCACGGCGGCAGCGCGCCCTGGGGGGCGCACGTTGAGCGCGCGCTCAGTCAGAGAGCAGAGGCAGCGCTGTACGCTGGGCCGCGAGCGCAGCGGGGGTGGCTGGTTCGCAGTGCCAGGCTCGCGGCGCCGACAGCAGCATGCGGCACCAAAGGCAGCAAGCTCTTTCTGCCTGTTGCGACCCGGCCTGGCGGGCAGGCGCGCCTCGTATGCGAGCGCCGCCACGGTGCAGCCGATGAGCACCTTGTCGGCGGCGGGGTCCAGGTAGGACCCCACCACGCTGGCCTGGCCCCAGCGCTTGGCGACGTAGCCGTCGGCCCAGTCACTGACGCCCGCGACCGCCAGCACGCCCAGTGCCGCCCCGTGGTGGCCCTCCAGGATGAGCCACGCCACGCCTGCGCCAGGGCCGCAGCACGCATCGGAGGGCACGCCAGCGCAGCTGCTGTTCCCTTATTTACCTCAGCACGTGCTCGGGCGCTCGTTCCTGATAGCAGAAGGACAGCCAGGACTGCTGGTCAAGCAGAGCGGTGCCATCAGTCCTCTCTCTGCTGCTGGAGACAGATCCGCCGGGGCCTCCCCTTGCCAGCGTGCCACTGCCAGCGCGGCTGGGTGCAGCGAGCGCCATGGCCCGGCCGAGCGCGGGCCTGCCTGGCCCTCTGAGGGTTTGTGCAGCGTATATGATAGGATAGAGTTAGGGTAGGGATAAACGCCATGGCCAGGCCGAGCGCGGGGCCTGCCTGGCCCGCTGAGCGCGCGCGCGGCGGAGATGGCGTTGGGCACGTTGACCCACGCGTCGCGGGCCGCATCCCGTGCATCCTGCGCCGAACGTGCCCCGTCTCGAGCCCTGCAGCAGACGCGCTGCTGACCCTGACAGCAGCGCACGCGCAGCCTGCTGCTGCCCGCACGGGCTGACATCACCTGGCTACTGGACATGTCTCAGCATGCTTGCCTCAAGCTCACTCTATTCCAGGCCTCTTTGACGGGCTCAGCATGTGCTGCAAGGGCGGCGGATGCCCCAGAGCAAGATTTCGGCTCTTACCTGGGCTGCAGACCGCGGGGCAGCCGTTCCTCGGCCACTGGCGCTGCCTGGTGCCCCTCTTGCCGCAGCAGGCGCAACCGCTGCGGTTCCAGGTAGTTTCTGCCGCGCGTCTTCGCCCTGAGACAACAGCCCAGGCAACCATTGAAGCTGCAGTTGATCGGAGTTTGTGCATGAGAAGCGCGTCAGACGCAGGTCAGCTTGTGAAGCAGGAACGTGATGTGGTGTGCAGAGCAAGAGGGGAGGGCCGTGCCTGCTGCGCAGCGGTGGCGGTGTGACCCGCAGCAGTCGCAGCGCCCGCGCGCTGCTGGCCAACGGTGCTGGCGCACGGCCTGAGCTGCAAGGCAGCCAGCCCGCGGGCGCCCGCGCTCGGGGAGCTGCCGAGCGCCCTTGCAGGCGCCCCGGGCGGCCAGCCGCTCACGGCAGGCCCGGACGGCGGCCCGGCAGACCCGCACGACCAGGCACTGGGCAGGGAGCCTGGGTGGGGACAGGGCTGCGAGCCACCTTGCGCGTCGCTGATGCCAGGCAAGGCATTGCCGCTAGGCGGCGCCCAGAAGGCGCTGCACTGCGCGGGAGCGCGAGCGTCCTCCACACTGGTGCTCTCAGCAGCCATCTGCTCAAGGCTGGGGATCGTCCTTGCGATCGTCGCTGCTTCCAGGTCATGCTGCCAACCACAGGCTAGCCTGCGGGCAAGGCGGCGCACAAGCGCGCTCCGCATAGCTGCCTGCGCTCACAAGCCTGTCCTGCTGAGCTGCGTTAGCGTGCAGGTATGCAGCGGGGCGCTTTCCAGCCCACCAGCCACAAATGCGGGGAACTCTGACGTGCGTCTGCCGCTACAATTGAGCTACAAACCTAGCGTCCAAGGACTGTTTCTTTTCCTTGTCTTTCTGTGCTGTGCAGCATAAACAGCACTTCAAAAGTGCCCACCCTCTCGAGCTGCTGCGTCAGACCCTGCAGAGCTCGCAGAAAAACCCTGAGCCTCTCCTGCTTGGCAACTTCGTTCTTTGTGTTACGGCACGCTTGCTAACCAGGCAGCAGGTGATCTGAAGTGTTCCGCATCTTGACTATTGCGCTCCTGCTAGCCTGTTCATACACCTTTTGCGACCAGTCTGGAACAAAAAGTGCGTAGAAGGGAAGAGGACAAGCACAGGTGCCCACTGAGGGCTGCAGAATGGCCAGGAGGCTTGGCCGCTGGGCGCTCTCACAGGCAAACGCACCCGCAGCGCTGCCAGAGTGTCTGGGAACGAGCACTGTCCCGCTGCACATTGAGCGCGCGGGTCACAGTGCCTCTACACGACACTGGCAGCACACGCAGGCGCCGGTGCGCTCACAGGACTCCATTAGCAGCGTCTGGCGACTGTGAATCGCTGACTCGCAAGCGCCTGTGCCTTCAGCTTTATGTACCTCTCAGCGCGTGCTCCTGAGCGAGACCCGCACGCAGTGCTGCACTCAGGCTGGGAGTGAACAGGGTGCCGCTTGTCGCCAGGCTGCTGCGGAGACGTTCCGGTTCAGCGACCTCCACGTCACAAACACGCTCGACCCGCAGCCGCAGCGCGCATGGGAGGTGGGGCATCGGCCACCTTGGTACTACAAGTGCGAAGTGGCTGTGAGCAGCCCTGCAGCGCCGCATCTTGAAACCTTGTTTCTGGCCACGCGCCGCAGGAGCTGCGCTTCGGGCAGACGTTCACTGACCACATGTTCAGCGTGGAGCACAACGTGGGGCAGGGGTGGGGCAAGCCAGCCATACGACCCATGGGATTTATTTCGCTGCACCCAGCATCTCAGGTTGGCCGCCCCACCTGCACGCAGGGGCAGCAAGCCTTGCTGACACCTGCGGCGTGGTCCGGAGTGAGTGGCGCTGCTTACAGGTGCTGCACTACGGCATGTGCTGCTTTGAAGGCATGAAGGCATATGCCGGAGCGGACGGCCGAGGGCGCCTGTTCAGGTGGGAGGCCCGGCACTCTGCTGCAACCACTCCGCGCACCCTGTGAGTGACGCCCCAGCTCTGTGTCACATTTGCACTGAAAGTCGGTGATCGCCTAAGCATGGCTCCTTAGACGACAGTAGGAAAGCTACCCTCATGATGGCGTCTGGTGTTATGTAACCCTAACCCTGACCCTGACACATCTGCACGCGCGCAGGCCCATGCAGAACATGGAGCGGCTGCGGCGGACCATGCGGCGGCTCATGCTGGCCGATTTCGACCCGGGCGAGCTGCTGCCCTGCCTGCAGGTCCGCGCCCGGGCCGCCGCGCCCCCTGTGCGCCCGCTGCTGCGCGGCCTGCGCGCCCTTGCTGACTGCCGCGCCCCCCTTGCTGACCAATCAAGCGCGCGGTCCAGCTCGCGAGCTCAGCAGCTTTGCAGATGAGCTCAGAGCTAGCAAGGTGTGCAGGCGCGCTGGGACCCTTCTGCAGTGTCCGCCTCCCTGACGCACCCAGACCGCCCCAGCACGCTTGCAAGCCCGCGCGCGTCCGGGTGCGAGAGTGCATGCGCGGCGCGCGGCAGGCGCTGCTGCGGCTGGACCGCCCGTGGCTGCCGCAGGCGCCCGGCTACAGCATGTACATCCGGCCGGTCGCGTTCAGCAGCGCGGGCTCGCTCGGCATGGCGCCGCCCGCGCGCACCACGCTCATGATCCTGCTCTCGCCCGCCGGGCCGTACTTTGAGACAGGCGCGCCGCTGCGCCTCCTGGCAGGCAAAGGGGGCGATGGGTGTGAGTGTGTCTGCGGTCGCATCTTGCCCGTTCGCGTGTGACGTGTGCAATTAACTGCCAATGAGCGCTGCTGCGCTCATGTTCGCGCTACACGCGGGGCAGGCTGCACATCAAATACCACGGCTAGGGCATGCTCTGAACTATAACTAGGCTGCTTCTGCACAAGTTTCGTCTCTGTGCCAACCCCAAGCCTTTGTGCCTATGAGGTGCAAACGAGAGAGTGCGTATACTGCTCAGGACTCAGTGGCGCGCGGCCGCGCGGCAGGCCTGCAGCCGGTGCAGCTGTTCGTGGACGAGGTGAATGTGCGCGCATGGCCGGGCGGCGTCGGCGACAACAAGGTCGGCTCGAACTATGCGCCGGTCATCCCGACGCAGGCCGCAGCCTTCCGGCAGCACGGCACGCAGCAGGCGCGGCGCGCGCGCGCGCCTTGCCCGCAGCCACGCTGTGGCGGCGGCGGGTCTGGTTGTCTCGGGCGGGCCACGCCTGCATTCGCTGCCGACCGTCCAGCCTCCAGCTGGAGGCTGCCGGCCTGCATGCGCCTGGGGCAGCGCTGCTTGGCAAGCGCTCGCCCGCGCCTTGGGGCAGGGGCTTTGCGGGGTCTGCAGAGAAACTCACAGCACAATGCGCTCGTGTCATGGAACCAAGCTGGGCGGTGCGCATGCAGGTCGTGTACACGCTGCGGCAAGGCCGGGACCACCCCGATGACGCGGTGTTCTCCGAGTCGGGCGCCATGAATGTCATGTTCTTCCTGGACAAGGCGCGCGCGGCGCCGGCTGCCCCAGCACTGCCGTTTTACTGTAATTCGTCTCACATGCCTGCGCAGCGGAAGCCTACTGCAAGGTGCTGCCGGCCCTGTCCTGAGCGACACATCAGCAGTCTCGCTTGGCTTCGCGCCACACTGAGCGTTAGGCGGCGGGCTCCTCTCGGCGGGTGGCACGGGGTCACGCTCAGCCGCCGGCACACGCGGGCGCGCGCCGCGCGCAGGCGGGCGGCGGACGGGAGCTGGTGACGGCGCCGCTGGACGGCACGATCCTGCCGGGCATCACGCGCGACTCCATCCTGGCGCTCGCGCGGCGCTGGGGCGAGTTCGAAGTGTCCGAGCGGCCCGTCACCATCCGGGAAGTGCGGGAGGTGCGGCCGCGCCGCGCCGCGTATCTCCTTCATAGTGTTGGGATTGGGTGGCCCACCCGCTCAGCTACGGCCGCAGCGACGGCGCTCAGGTCACTGCACTCAGGTCCAGGGAGGCACTGACAGCGTCAGAAAACCAGGCGTTGTACAATGAGATGGCGAGGGCATGCGGTGTGTCGTGTGTCGTATGGCGCGTGCCGGGCGGCCTGCGGCCGCGGCGCTGCCGGCGCGGTGCGGACGGCGCTGCCGGCGCGCAGGCGGCGCGGCAAGGGCGGCTGCGCGAGGTGTTTGGCTGCGGGACCGCGTGCATGGTGCAGCCGGTGGAGCGGCTGGCGCGCGCGAGCGGGGAGGCCTTTGACGCGCCCTTCCACGCGGATGACCCAACGACGCTCACCGCGCGGCTGACGCGCGCGCTCAGCGACATACAGTACGGCCGCGTCGAACATGAGTGGAGCGTGCCCTTCGAGTGAGGCGGGCATCTTTTTAGCGCTGTGGCCCGCGGTACGGAACTGAACGGGGTGGTGCTGTGCACCGTGCGTTCCCAGTACCCCTGCAGGGCACTTGCGCCGCACGCACGACCCCAGTGCGCATCTGTGGTTGCAGCTGGTTCTCACACGGGCTGCGTTGACGACAACAGCTGTGATAAGCGTGACTGTGCCCCTGCGGTCTTCCTCATGGCAATAAGACTTGCCCGCATACAGTGACCGGGCAGTGTAACACTTCTGCATCGGCCGCTTCACAACACGGTAACATCTGCAATTTGCATCAGCACAGACAAGCGCAAGGTTGCCATGTCAGCCTGCATGCATGCAGGCAGCGTTCCGCATGCAACCAGGACTACTGCTGTTTCTGCTGTCCAAACTGGGGGCTTGCCCGAGGCGGGAGAGCAACAGGTTGACAGGGATGTGCACAAGGTGTGCAGCAGCGCATGGAAAGGGGCTGTGAAGCAAATGCACACCAAGAGGCGAGGTGCCCCACACACGCAACAAGCACACTGATGAAGACGAGGCGGGCCTTTGACGCAAGCTCTGACCGCCCCAATCAAAGCTTCCGCACCGTCAGCACAAGCAGGGCGCAGGCACCGCGTGCCACGCTTTCCTCAGGCGCCCGCCCGTGGCTCTCATGTCCCCACATCCCCGCGCACGTTGCCGCGCGCTCCGGCTCACCCGCCGCGAGCCGCGCCGCGCCTGCTGCCGGCCTGGCCGCCGCCGCGGCCGCCGCGGCCGGAGGCCCCGCCGCGTCCCCGCCCGCTCGCCGCCGCGCCCCGGCCCGGCCCCGGAACGCGGTCGCCGCTCCGAGGTGCGGGCGCAGCCCCGCCGCCGCCGCGGCCCTTGCCCCTGCCAGCCACCTCGCGCTCGGGCCGGCGCGCGTCCCCGCCGCCCGCAGGCGCGGAGCGCGCGTCGCGGCCGCCCCGAGCGCCGCCGCGGCTGCCCCGAGAGCCGCCGCGGCCGCCTCGAGCGCCGCCGGCTGCTGCTCCACTCTGCTCGCCTACTCCAGCGCCGCTGCGGTCAGCCCTGGCGGCGTCAGCTCTGCGGACGGTCCGCCGAGTGACGGTCGACCTGCGGCCGCCGCGCCGACCGCTTGCACCCTCGGCGCGGCCTTCGGTGTGCCTGTCTGCGCCGTGTGCGGCCGGCGCAGCGTTCCGCGAGCGCTCCGGTCCGCGCACGCCCCCCCGATGCTCTGCCTCCCGCGCGCGGGACGCGGCGGGGCTGCCCCGCCCGCCGCTGGGCGGGCTGCCTGCGCCGCCTGCAGGCGCTGTGCGCCCATATCCAGCAAGAGCCGCGCCGCCTGCCCTGCTGGCGACCCTGGCCGGCCTCCCAACCCTGGGCGCGCGCCCAGCGCCCGCAATTCGGCGGCCCTGGCCGCGGCTGCGCGACCCGCTCGCGCTGTCCGCACGCGCGGCGCGCCCGCGCCCGCCAGGCGCAGCGTCGCCGACCTCACTGCCGGTCCTGCCAGGCCTGGGCGCCCCGTCCCTGGCCCAGCGCCCGCCGCCGTCCGCGCGCGCCCTGCCGCGCCCGGCCCTCTCCCTGATGCGCCCACGCCCCCCGCCGCGGCGCAGCTCCGACGCGAGCGACCCGCGCCCCAGCCGCCGCGCGTGGTCCGTGCCCCATGTGTCCGGCATGCCCCACCTGCGCGTGCGCAAATTCACATCCTCACAAACGCGTTGAGCTCCCAGCATCAAGCCGCCGGTGCATACAAGCAACCAGCCTGTGCGAAGCACACCATCAACTGCCTCTATGGCTTACATAGACCTCCGGCAAGGCGCGCCTATTAGAGTGCTGGCCCAGACCATCGGCCTCGCCGCTCTCCCCGCCGTGCTGCCTCGGCTGCGCGGCCTCCCAGGCCGCTTTGCGCCCTGCAATGCCCGCGGGGTCTAGGCCGTCCGGGAGCCTCTGCTGCGCCGCCCGCACACGCCCCCTGCCGCCGTCGCTACCCCTGGCCTCCCTGGCGGCGCTGCGGCCGCGAGCAGGGCCCGGCAGCGCGGAGCGCCCGAGCTGCCGTGCAGCCGCAGCGGGCGCAGGAGCCCAGGAGGGCGCGCGGCCGGCGCCCGGCGCGGCCGCCGCGCGCGCGGGCGCCTCGGCGGGCCGCACGAGGGCCGCGCCGGCGGCCGCGCCCCAGCCCTGCGCGCGGAATACGGCGGCCATGTGCGGCGGCAGCGGCGCCAGCGCGGTGACGTCGGGCGCGCCGGGCCGACGGATGGTGATCTGCGCCGCGCGGAACGCGCGCGCTCATCATTGGCAGTTCAAACCTTTCTTCAGGTACACAGGCACGTGATGCAGTCATTGCCGCTCCGACCATGCATCTGTGACATTCTCAGTGACGCGGTACATATTGCGGCAGCGCGTCTCCAGCGTTGCCTGCTGACTTTCAAAGAGGCTGAGAGGGCGCCAGGTGTGGGACATTGCATGGGTGGTCAGGACAATGCGGGACCGAGCATGCAAGCCGGGCACCGCGGGGCACCTGGCGGCAGTGCAGCTGCAGCGCGTCGGCCGCCGCCCCCTCTGCCTCCTCGCTCTGGAAGCCCAAATCGCCCAGCTGCAGGGATTCGCTCTGGCGGGCAGACGCGGCGCGCGCAGACGCATAGCGGCTGTCGCCCACGACGGGCGCCTGCAGCTCGGCCGCGCAGTGCAGCCGCAGCTGGTGCTTGCGCCCTGCATGCATCCGGGCCGCCTCAGCCTGTGCGGGCGGCCGGCGCCTTGCCGCGCTGGGGCTGCGGCCGGAGGGGCTCCGCCGCTCCGGAGCGGTGCAGGTGCTGGCCCTGCACACGCCTGTGGTCGTTCGACTGACAGTGTGTGATATGATGAGCCCCCGCTGCGATACCTGACAGATCTCTGTCGCCCGCATGCATGTGAAGATGAGGTGACACGCGGCGCAAGGGTGAGGGCAGGGCTAGGATAAGGACAAGGAAGGGCACCTGTGACGGGCTCCAGCTCCAGCCAGGCCAGGCCGCCGGGCCCGCGCGCGCGCACGCTGAAGCGCGTGACCGCCGGGCGCGCAGCGGAGCGCGGCGCCGCCGCCGTGGGCCGGGACCCCGGCCCCAGCTCCGGCGCAGGGCCTGCGGCATCCCCAAGCCCCCGGCCCTCGCCGGCCGGCACGGGCGCGGACACCGTGCCGCTGTCCGGCAGGCCCGCGCCGCCGCGCACCACCGCCCAGTAGAGCTTGTGCACGCTCGGGGCGTCTGCGCGGCGCGGCGATAGGTGCGTGAGGTCACGCGTCTGGTGCGGGCGCCGGGCGTCATTGTGAGCATTGCGGCCCCGCAGCGCCTGTGCAGCGCCGGCCGGTTTTGTTCACGGCAGCACACCGTGCGCAGCGGTCCTGACATCTCAGCCACACGCCGGACGCGCTCCTTTTTTTAAACTGCGCCATGCATGCACTGCCGCTGTCAGTGCAGGCACCGTCGCTTCAGGTGCGCCGCAGCTCGTTCGCTGTGCAAGCCACAGTGAGACATAGACGGACGCGGGCAGAATGCACCGCATGCAAGATGCAGACGCAGGGCCCCCGTCGGGCGGCTGCAGCAGCGCCGGCGCACCCCCGCGCGGCGCGGCGCCGCCGGCCAGCGCCTGCGCCGGCCGCGCAAAGGCGGCGCTGAGCCAGGCGGCCGCGTCGGCCGTGCGCGCGACCGCCATCGCGCCGCTGACGGCGCGGTCCAGGCGGTGCACCAGCCTGGCGCGGCGGTAGGGTTTGGTTGGTAGGGTTTCGTGCCTGCTGCACTCCATCCGAAGGCGGGCGCTTGCACGTGCCCGTCTGCGGCTCCAGCGCAGATTGTGCAGGACCCAATAATTGACCGGGATGACAAAGCAGCGGCACTGGGCGACCGCCCGGCGCGGCCGCCACCAAACCATAACACCGGCGGGCGGCGCGCCTGGGACACTCCTCGGCCCCGAAGCGCAGCAGCGGCAGCGCGGCGTCCAGCGGCACGCCGACGCCGCGGCCGCCCTGCGCGGCCAGCCCTTTACTATCCCGGCATCTCCCACAATGCACTGGTAATTACGGTGAGCGCAAGTATACTCTACCAAAAATCTTCCATAAATGTACCTACGCGGCCAGCCTTTTACTGTCCCCATATTCTCCCAGAAATTGTACTGGTAATTACAATTTAAGTGTACTCTCCCAAAAAATCTGCCGAGTATGTACTGCTTACCTGCGCGGCCAGCCCGGCCGGCTTGTCCAGCACCAGCAGCGCCTCGTCGCGGAGGAGCACGCGGCCGCGCAGCTCCGCCGCCAGCGCGCGCACGCGGTGGCCCTCCGACACCTCTGCCGCCGCCGGGGCGCTCGCGCTGGGTCAGCCGCGCTTGGGCGCGTCCCGCATGGGGGCAGCCCCCGGCCGCGTCGCCCGCCGCCAGGCGCACATGCAACGTTCAGCAGGAGGGCAGCGGCTGGGGCAGCGAGTGCTTGTTGCTGGGCCACGTGCGCGCAGCGCGCTCCCGTCCGGCTTGCGAGCCCGGCATTGGACATGGGACTGCGTGCGGAGCCCAGCCTGGCGGCGGACTCCGCACGCCTCATGCCGAGCATGTGTCCATGCGGCGCCCAGCGCCCGATGCATGTCCAGACAGGCTTCGCACTTGCGCGCCACCGCCCAACTCGGCGTGCACGACACTACAACCAGGGCGCGCTCTGGGCCGGCAGCATGCGGCGCACGGCCGGCAGCGCTAGCCGCGTGGGGTGCTCGGCGCTACGAGCGCGGGCTGCGCGGCAGGCTGCAGCGGGGCATGGTGCGCGCGGGCAGCCCAGGCATGCGCACCCGCGGCGCGGCTGGCGAGCGCGGGCGCGGCCGCCGCGAACGCCTTGGGAATGAGGAGGCGGGCGCCCTCGGGCAGCGGCGCGTGCGCGGGCGTGCGGCGCGGCGACCCGACGCCCGGCGCGCCGGGCTCCAGGCGCAGCACCTTGCGCAGGCGGAAGAGCCGCCGCAGCAGGCCGTTGGGCAGCCCGGGGCCGCGCCGGCGCAGCCAGGAGAGCGCTGCCGCACACACAGCGCGCGGCCGTCTGATGGTGCCTCGGCGGCAAGCAAAGGGTAGAGGGTGCATGCGCTCGCTGCAAGCACTGTGTTGCAGTGACCACGGGCTCCCAACACGGCCAGGAGCCGCGGTGCCAGCTGGGCGCGTGAGCGCGCCTGTGGGGGCCTCGGCGCCGTGCAGCTTGGTAACAGGCGGGCTAATGTAGAAGGCCCCCCAGCGCTCGGCCACCGCCGACGCCCGGGCCGTGTTGTGCACACCGCCTGCAGTACAGCCACACACTGTTACCAAGGTATGTGAACTCACGAACACTACTTCACAGCGTGACTCTCTGCACAGCCTCACACCACTGGGCTCTGCTGATGCCACAAAGCTTCGCAGGCTAAGTGCGGGCGGCAGGTGCGTCGGTGCACGGCGGAGGCGCGCTGCAAGCCCCCAGCTCATCCCATACTTCCAGCGGAGCAGGCGAACGCAGCAGAGGGAGCGCTCGCTCGAGAGAGGAAGAAAGGGAATCCGAGAAGCACCTCTCGACAGGAAGGCCAGGTGAGATCGCATACAGCACTTCCTTTCACTGACTCTGAGACCTGTGGGACGCACACCTGCCGTGTAGTTGCCAGCAAAGTGCGCCACCACGCCCACAACAGGCTGCTACTTTGGCGCTCAGGATGCCTGGAGTAGCCTTTGATGGCTCCGTTTGGGTCACCGGCGGTCAGACCGTCGGCCTGGGTACGTGCGCAAGCTCCTGTCGTGCGCACGCCTTGGCATGCTGCGCGCTCATCCTGACTCTGACTCACCTCCCAACGCCCGCACAGTCTTTGGCTCCGTCCTGTTCACGTGCGCGGGCGCGGTCGCTATGCTCAACGCAAGCAAGGCGCGGGACCGAGCTAGCTGCCTGACAGTGTCACCGGAGGCCTGGCTCCCCTCCTGTTGTAGCCCGCCGTCACAAACGGCTCGTTGTCTGGTACGTTTTGCTGCAACCTTACCACGTCAACAAGAAGTATACCGGCCTGACTGGCGGCGTGCGTCCGGCAGCGGCTGGAGGAGCGGCAGCTGAGCGAGCAGTTCACGCGGCCGCAGCCGCGCAGCCGGCCAGTGCAGCGCGTGGCGTTCGAGCGGGACGCTGGGCCAGGGGCAGCGCGGCCGGCGCCAGCACCGCAGCCGCTGGAGCCCCTGGAACGCGCCGAGGTGGAGCAGAGCAGCAGCAACGGCGCCAGCCGGTGAAGCCGCGCGCCTGCGCGAGAGCCGCAGACGTAGCGTCCACACGTGGCGAGCTGTGTGCCCCTCCTGCGGTGGGTGAGCCGCGCTGGCAGGGCGAGTACCGGCTGCAGATGTTGAGCAGCTGTCCAGACGCAGCGTGGCGCGGGTTGTACACGAGGGAGTAGGGAGTCTGCTTTGCTCTAGAGCGGAGCTAGAGGCCTCGTCTTTGAGCCCAACGATCGTGCCATTGACATCATTTCAGCGCTTGTCGGGGTCATGTGACGCCACTCGGACACAGAGGATTTTGGTGGCGCATACAGTTTACGGCGTGTCTGGTAACAGAGTGGCCTGCTGCAGCGAGTGCTCGCTGGACACGTCACTGGCTGCTTGTTTAAGGTTTTTCCAGATGTGCGTGTGCATGCAAGCAGCTGCATGCGCTGCAAAACGACAGTAAAGTACAGTCACAAGGTCAGCATGTGCAGCTTCATGGCAGGTCCTTTCAACTCGCACACCCGGCACCGCATGCATCGCATCAGTGTCCGCAGCGCGCGACGGCGCCGCGCGCGCGGCCGTCGCGTCACTCGCGGTTGTTGGGGTAGCGGAACACGCCGCCGGTCGCGCGCAGCAGCGCGTCCAGCGTCTGCCCGCCGCGCCGCGTGCCCGGTCAGCCGCTGAGCAGGTTTAGGGTGAGGGAGGGTTAGGGCACAAAGTGCGTTGGTACAGGGTGCAGCTCTGGCGTCCGGAGGGTGCGCGGCGGCGAGGCAGACAAAGGACCTAAATGCGCCCGGCGGCGCACTCGGCGCCCTCCCGCGACAGGGGCTCCCAAGGCGCCCGGGCCGCCGCGGCCGCCGCGGCCTCCCTGCTCGCGCGCCGGCGTTGTGACAGGCTCGCCGACGACTCGCACGCCATGCGCAAGGCCCAGGGACAGCGCGGGGGGCGCGCCTGCAGGGCGCCGAGGTCCTCCTCGCGCAGCCCGCGCTTGGCCTGCTCCGGCTGCGCCGGCAGGCGCCCAAACCAGGAGCGAAAGCGCGGCTGCGGCAGCGCGCGCGCGTCCGCCTCCTCCGCCGGCAGCGCGCGCATCGCGTACGCGAACTCGAACGCGTCCCTGCGGCGGCGGGCGGGTCAGGCCCAGGTGAGTGCGCACCGCGCACGAGCGCCCGGCCTGCTGCTGCGCGCGGGCCTCGGGTCAGGCCAGGCGTCAAGGCATGCTGGTGACCACGCCCACCACCCGGGCGCCATCGCGCGCATGCCTGAACACCAGGCTGGTTCCGTTGGCGGCACTGCCCAAGGAGCAGCGGCGGCTCTGGCGGACCGATAAGCCCACCCCTCCAGGTGCTGTGAGCGTACAACCCCGCGATGCTCTGCGCGGCCAACTGCATGCCAGGTGGACTGCTAGGTCTCAGCGCAGTGTGTGAAACGCAAATTCAAATAGAAGAGGGCTTGTCGGTCCGTAAGCCCATGCAGGCAGGGCTGGGGGAGCCCGGCCATGGCCCAGGCAGGGCGTCAGCAGACCTGAGGTCCTGCGGCGTGCTGGCAATGGGGCTGGCAAAGTGGCCGGAGACGATGCGCTCGAACGGGAAGCGCGACGTGATCTTGTCCACCCACGCGCGCGAGGGCCCCGGGATCTGCGCCGCGATCGGGACGGGCCCTGGGACGCCGCCCCGGCGCTGCACCAGACGCCGCAACTCTACGGACGGCAGCGTGCTCCAGCAGCACGGATGTGCAGGCACCACGCCGTGGCATCGCAGGGCGGCAAAGCCGCTGTCGGTGCGCCTGAGCTCGCAGGCACCCCGGCGCGGGGGGCCGCGCGCCTTGTTGAAGACCAGCGTCTGCAGCACCGGGCTCACCTGGCACGCGCGCACAGCCCCCGTCATCGCAAACACAGGTCACAAGCACAGAGCGTGAATACAGACACAGCGTGGTGAGCGACGCTGGCACGCAGGCGGCCGCGCGCGCGCACGGCCTGCAACACACAGCGAGGCAGTCGCCGCGCCGCCGCCTCCCGCCACCGCGCCGGCTCAGCTGACACCGCCGGAGGCCCTGCACCGCGGCGGCCATGCGCCCGGCGCGCGGCGCGGCGGCTGCTGGCGGGCTGCCAGGCGCGCGCGGCGCGGGCGCTTGAGCAGTAAATTAGGGTAGGGTTAGGTGGGTAGCTTAGGGGTGTCCGCACCAGCAGGCGCTCGCTGACGGCGCGGAAATTATCAGGCACGCGCAGCGTGTCCGGCGCAAAGTACAGCACGAGCAGCGCCATTCGCTTCCAGCCTGCGCGCGCGCCGGCGCAGCCCTGGGTGCATGCGGGCGCGCCGCGTGCGGGCGCGGCCACGCGCGCGCGGCAGCTGCTGCTCACGCAGCCGCCGCGCACGGGCGCCTGCTCCCGCACTGGAGTGCTGCAAGGCGTGGGGCTCTTGAAGTGTGCAGACAACGCTCAAGGTTTGCATCATGACGGCATGCAAGCTGCGGGTGAGATGCGAGCTGACAGCGGCAGCCCGGAGCTGGGTAGGGGCCAGGGAGGCATGAGCTTGGCGAACAAGCCGCGATAGCACGGGGCTGCGTCTGCGCGGCGCGTGGGGCGCACCAATGGTCTGCTGCTCGTCCTCGGTGGCCGGGATGTTAGCTGGCTCCTTGCTCGTACACCTGCGGGGACGGCATGTTTGGTGCAGCGGGACGGCATGTTTGCTGCAGCGCGGGGACGGCATACTTGGTGCAGTGCTTCTGAGGCAGCTCCAGCGGGCAGGGCTGTGGGTGGTGCGGTGGAGCAGGCGCGGTGTCAGTGAGGCACCCAAGTCACAGCCGCGCCCGCAGCCCCGACCCAATGTACTGAGCGATCTCGCCGCCCAGCGGGCAACACTTCCGTTGCAACAAATGGGAATCCATGCGCCTGCAAGGACCTATGCCCACGGCAAGACGCGGCAGCTGGCACCATCCCTGACCCCGCAGCATGCGCACCAGCTTCACGAATGCATTGTCCTTCCCCGCGCGCAGCAGCTTTGCGCGGTTGACCACCTGCGCAGGGTATATGATTAGGTGAAAACTAGGGTCGACCGCCTGCATGACACACGTCCAGGCTGACGACGCCGGCACGCCGCCGGCTGCCAGCCCAGGCGCCGGCAGCGCGGACGGCGCGGCTGCCGAGAGCGCGGCTTCGGCCGGCGCGCACCTCGGGCGGGGTCTCCGGGATGTACTGCACCGCATCCGTCACCATCAAGGTCCTGGTCGCCTTGTGGTAGAAGGCGCCCTGCGGGCCCCATTATGACCTAAGAATTCGTCCGATGGTAACAATGTGTTGTCTGTCGCTACACTCCTGCGGCACAGCACATGCACCACCATGACCGCCCTATCGACCGCGACACGCACAGCGTGCACGACCCTGTAGGACATGTTAAGTAAAGGAGAGTGTTATAAAACAGCATGTGCACGTGAACGAACATGCTGCCGGCACGCGCGCGCCGCGCCTCGGTGTAGGGCGCGATGCCGATGTACTCCGACAGGTTCTCGAATTGGATCTCGTCCGCCCACGGCACGCCCGCGCCGCCGCCGTCGCTCATCGGCAGCACGCGCGCGTTGAAAATGCCCAGCAGCGGCAGCGGCAGGTCCAACGGGAAGGACCATTGCCTGGGGCGGACCGCGTCAGGCGGTGCACACGTGATGTTCTTCCAAAGTGGCACCAAAAATGGGTATACTGAACGACACCTAGGCATCACTCGGCACATGTGGTTACAGCAAGAGCAGCAACAGCACCAGCGAGAGGCAGATGCCTGCACGGCAGCGCACAGATGCAGAGCGTGAAGATTGGCACAGCACCTGGGCACCACCCAGACTTGCGCGGTGCCGTAGCGGCGCTGGAACGGCGGGATGAAGATCTTGTGCTCGTACGCGTGCGTGGTGAGCACGATGTGCTCCACCGGCATGCCCAGGTCCTCGAGCAGCTCGACGCACTCCCTGTCGCAGCCAGTGCTGTTCACCGGAGCTGCAGCGCAGCCAACTCTCGAGCACATCTGCCCCGGCGGGCATCCACGCACTGCTGTGAGGTGGTGCGACGCGGCAAGGTGCGAGCAGGGGGCGGAAATAAAACAGCGCGGAGCGCGCCTGGTCGGCGCGATCGGCGCATGCACCCACAGGCCGCCCGTGCGAAGCCTGACGACGGTCATGCGCACGGTGGTCGACACGTTGATGCCCGCCAGCGACTGCGGCGCCGAGCGAATCAGGCTTGAGATGTTTGTTGCGCGGCGCGTACGGGCATGCTACATTGCCGCTCAGTGCGGGAGTGCATGTGGCGTGCGCAGCACTCAAAATTTTTTTTGTGTGGGGCCGGCGACAGACATCCACGCAGACGACGAATGCGTGCTTGCCTACTTCAAGCTAGGGGCAGCCAGAGCAGCCGCTCGCTCTCTACCCAGCACACCAGCGCGCATGATCAGCCAGCCCCCACCAAAGGCGCCTGTGCGAGGCCGGAGTGCTGAAGGGCGGAACCTGCTCCTGCTCAAACGCCCAGATGGCGCCCGGCACGACCTGCGCACGCAGGGCTGCGTGGGTGCGCTTGCTGCCGCACGCTGCGCTCACCTCCAGGCACTCTGCGCAGCTGGCGCAGGCAGCCGGGCCGGGCGAGCGGGCGGACCTCGTAGCGCACGGTCTGCCGAGCGAAGAGCGGCCCGAGAGGGAAGGGGAAGCCTGCGGCGCGGCCGCCGCTGGTCAGCCCCACGGCGCTTGTGAGCGCCCTCTGCTGCTCGGGGGCTACAAAACATAGGAACCAACCGGTCACGTTGAGGTAGAAACGCCCGGCGCGCGTTCCCGGCCGCGTCGTGCCGCGCTTCACGCGCGTGTCCTCTATGGGCTCTCCAGTCGCCGTGCGCACTGCCTCACCCACCTGCGTGGGGGACCTGCACTCCGCGCCCCCGGACGTGAGCAAGGGCACGGGGTCGCGCCTGCAACGCACTCTTGCTGGAGTTGGACGCTTATTCGGGTCGGCGCACTTGTTGGCGTCGCATCTGCTGCGCTTGTAGGTCACGCGTGTCCGCCGCGGCTGTCGCGCCTTGAAGGCTGTGTGTGGGGTGTGGGGACGTGCAACATGTACATGCACATGCTCCGTAAGCATTGCGGGCCAGGGAGCAAGCGACCTCTGCCCAGAGGGGACAGCTAACAAGTAATCAGTACTTGCGCAGCCCCATCACGCAGCCAAGGAGAGATGAAGAGTGCTCTCTAGCGCTGGCTTGTCAAGTGGTGAATGAGTACACGTTTGCCATGGCTAGTGTACTAAGTAGCCTGCAACTACTATACCTCACTGTCAGTCTGGTCGCAGAGTAGCTCGACAGACAAGAAAACGAATGCAGAGGTGCCACATGTGTACAGATGCCCAGAAGGCCCCCCTCCGAAGAGCCTAATGTAGCTCGCTAGCCAGGGCCTACTCGAGTAGAAGCAAAATGTTGCGTAGCGCGCGGGACTACGGGCTGCGCGCGGTGGCTTCTCTCGACCAGCGCCCGTGCCAGCCCGTTCCACTTCCCCGCTGCCGCATTTGCCAGGGATGCCGCCCCCAGCCTCCTTCCTTGCCGCCCTGCACCGCCTGGCGGCGCCCGCGCCGCAGCGCGTGCTGCGGCCAGTCACCAACCTGCGCACGCTGCGCTGGGCGCACTGCCCCCAGGTCGCGCCCTCTGCAGCGGCCGCCACGCAGCGCGTCTTCCAGGCCGACACGCCCGCCGAGAGCCCAGTGGCTGCTGCCCAAGAGCCGCCGCCGCCCCCGTCCAGGGCGCTCCTGCTCGCCAAGGTACGCCTGAGGGCCGCACACATGACCTGCCTTGGCAGAGCCCGGGTGTGTCACGAAGTGGTGCTTGGCAGCTTTTGTCACAAAGCGCTTGTGGCAAACCCAGTGTGCGCGCTCTACACCTGCAACGATGTGCAACGTACTTTCGGTCTGAGCTATCAGTGCACGTGCCTGAGCCAACAGTGCGCAAGGTGGTGTGTTTCATTGCCGCTGCACTTGGCTCCCACCAGGCCGAACCGAGCTGTTATATCTTTGGTGGTGTTATATCTTTGGTGGTGCCAGTCTTCGTTCTGCGACCGTGCAGGCAAGCAAGAAGCGGCGGCTGGACGAGGTGTGCGCCGAGCGCTACCCGGAGCACAGCCGCAATGTGGTGCAGTCCTGGATCGCGCAGGGCAAGGTCAGCGTGAACAGCCGGGTGGTGATCAAGGCGGGCGCGCCCGTCGCGCCCGACGCGGCCATCGTCATCACCGCCGACGTGCCCAAGTTTGTGTGCAGGTGCTGCTCCTCCAGCGTAGGAACTCCGTGGCAGGGTGGCCACGAGGGTGTCTCTGGTCGCGGTGTGGGAGCCTGGAGCTTCAGGTCAGCACAGGCACTGCATGCCCGTCTGTGCTCGGAGGAAGCCTGTCACCTGGAGCAGGTGCAGCAGGCCTAGTAAGACGTAAGACATCGCCAGTTACAAAAGTGTTCACAAAGTGCCAGATTGACGTTGGCGTGTAGCAAGCAAGAGAGTGGGAGGTCCCTGGGCAGGGCCGGCCTGAAGCTGGCGGCGGGCGCTGCATGCGCGCGCACTGCACTTGTGCCCTGCGCCACCGCTGCTCACGCGCGAGGTACCCGCGCTTGTGCGGCCCTGAGACGCGTCCCATGCCATGGCGCAGGGCGGGCCTGAAGCTGGAGGCGGCGCTGGACGCGTGGGGCCTGGACGTGGCCGGCCTGCGCTGCCTGGACGCGGGCGTGTCCACCGGCGGCTTCGCGGACTGCCTGCTGCAGCGCGGCGCCGCGGCCGTGGTCGGCGTGGATGTCGGCTACGGCCAGGCGCGCGCCCGTAGTCGGCATGGATGTTGGCTACGGCCAGGCGTGCCCCGGTAGTCTGCGTGGACGTCAGCTGCGGGCAGGCGCGCGCCCGCGCGGCCGCCGCGCGGCGGCCAGCGTGCTAGGGCTGCGAGCGCCCAGCGGAAGCGCGAATACTTTGTGGGATGACAACTGTAACTTGCGCACTCATTCTTTTTCTTTTATTTTTTTTTTTTTCGCTCAAAAAGCTGACCGCTGCCTGTCTGCAAGACAGTCGCCCTCCATCGCTGATTGCAAGCGGGCATGCGCCCACCTGATGCTCACGCACATGCGCTGGAGTGCATCACCATGCGCATCCGACTGCGCCGTGCATGCCCTCGCCCCGTGTCACGCATCCACCCGGGCCGGGCGGCAGGTGGCCGAGCGCGTGCGCACGGACGCGCGCGTGGCGCTGCTGGAGCGCACCAACCTGCGCTACCTGGAGCTGGGCCAGCTGCCGGGCGGCGAGCGCGTTGATTTGGCCACGCTCGACCTGAGCTTCATCTCGGTGCTCAAGGTGCTGCCGGCCGTGTGCGGCCTGCTGGCGCCCGGCGGCGCGCTGCTCGTGCTCATCAAGCCGCAGTTTGAGGCCGGGCGCGCGCAGGCGCGCGCCATGACGCCCGCTCCACGCCTCTGTCCCCCCCCGCAATGCATGAGTAGGCTTGCATGGTGCTAAATGCACCCAGGAGGCCGTGGATGACGTAACCCTGTCTGCGTGTTGTTGCGTGCGTCCGGCCTGGGTTCAGTAGGACCTACAAGGGGTAGCCTGGCAATGCGTCGCTGAGCGGCACACCGCCACCCTTACGCGTGTGCGCGGCAGCCCGCCTCGGCGCCCTCCGTACGCCAGCGCTCGGCTTTCGCTCGACGCCGCTGTCTGGCGGGGCACTGCAGGGCGCACACAGGGTCGTACATCCTATGAGAGCGGCGCTGCGGCGGCAGGTCGGCGGCGGTGGCATCGTGCGCAGCCCGCGCGTGCACCGCCAGGTGGTCGCCGACGTGACGGCCGGCATCGTGGCGGCCGGCTTCTCGGCGCTGGGCTGCATCGAGTCGCCCCTCAAGGGCGCCACCAGCGGCAACACCGAGTTCCTGGCCTACTTCAGGCGACGCGCCGCAGGCGGCGCAGACGCGCCCGATAGCGACGTAGATGCAATCAAAGGATTGTGACACTCTGATGCAAAGTGGTGAAGTGTTGTAACAGAAGGGCCTCAGCTAGCTGCCCCAACTTGAGACCCTAGTAAAGGCCTGGGCTCGATAATCGAGCCAGTCACCTCAAAGCACACCCACAGCACAGCACTCCCGTTTGAGCCTGTGTATTAGGAGTTCGAGCTGCGCAACTGCCCCTTGTACGTGCTGCTCTCTTGGCGGGCGCAAGCGACTGCTGCGCGCAACGCGCCAGTCGGCTCCAGCTCATAGCGGACAACAATGGGGAGGTTCAGAAGCACGCTGGACGCCACCACGCAGATGTACAGGCTGGCGGGCCTGGGGCCCTTGCCAAAGCCGCGCTGGCTGGATGGATGGATCAGGTGTGCGTGGGGCATGTTCTGTCTTATAACCTGAAAGCCGTGTGCAGCCGTGTGCAAGGCGCTGACGCTCGTTCGTGTGTCCTGCCGTCAGCGCCGAATACTTGCAGACTACCCGGAAGCGCGTGCCAAAGCCGCGGCAAATTACGTTCCCCGAGGACCGGCTGGTGCAGTCGTTCTTTGCGCGGCACCCAAAGGCGCGAGTCACGACAACTGTGCGCGTGGAACTGTGTGTAACCTGTTCCACTGGCGCATTGGCGCGGGTCTGTGGAGGACGCTGCTTGGTGCAATGGGGAAGGCATACAGGTAGACAAGCAGTGTTGCTAGCTATCTTGTCAGGCAACTGAACAAGCACGGCGGGCGAGCAGGCGCAAGCGTATGAGCCGGTGACGCTCAACTCGTTCGAGCCGCCGCTGTCGCGCAAGTTCGCCTGGCAGCAGCTGGAGCTGATGGAGCAGGGCATGTCGCGGCGCAAGGCGGAGCGCATCGTGGAGGCCTGGCTCGCTGACGAGATCAGGCGCGCTCCTGTGGTTGAGCCGTAGGAGTACTCCCGGTGGTCCAACAGGTGGTGCTGCACTTTACTGCGCCGTCTTGCTGGCTCGTCTCAGGTATGCAACGGCGCGTGCTCTGATGTTCGTGCCACTGGAACACACTAGGTTTACGGGTCGGGCAGCCACTGCTGCACTTGGAGGGAGAGCAGGGCCCATGACCGTGTTGGCAACGCAGCCTCTTAACACAGGCGCAAGCACATATGCTTGCCAGCCGTGCGTCACGTCGTGTGAGCTTTGAGCGACTTCGCCTTTGTATACGAAGTGATACAAAGGCTTTTTGCCCGGCATGCCAGTGGTGAACACTGTCCAGCATACAGCCTGCTCATGATGCCGTGAGGTGTCGCCTCAGCTTGTCGGTGCCGGCGCGGCAGGGCCCAGGAGCGCCGCAGCGTCATCGAGCTCATACAGCGCAACGAGGAGCTCACGCTGCAGCGCGCTCTCAAGAAGGCCCGCGAGCGCCGAGCATTTGAGGAGAAGGAGGGCTTGAGCCAGCTGCTGTAGTCGCGGGTGTGCGTGGCGGCGTGGCCTGTGCTGGCAGAAGTTGTGGGCCTTCAAGTGCTGAACCCCACAGCTTAGGTCATGCTGACTTCTTTTCACACCACTGCCATGCAAGGCAGTGAGTGCATGCAATTAACCCCGCTTCAGTCCCTGGGTTAGGCCCTCTAGAGTGTTGTTTTGTACTTGCCTGCAGCTGCAATCTCCCATCTTGGCGCTGGGTGCTCAGCTAAAGTCAGCCAGCACATCAAAGTGCTGCTGCGTCTGCAGCGCAGCATAAGACAGAGCTTGCAACCAAAAGGCAGGAATAGCTGAGCTTGCAACCAATAGGCAGGAATAGCTTTGGCGGCAGGTAGTGCTGTGATGCTGAGGAGAGGTGCAGATGTCCTCGCGTAAACTGAAGTGGCATGCCCCGGCCAAAGCATGAAGCGAAGCCGGGAGGACAGTGAGGCTGTCAAGCACAAGCGGAAGCGCAGGAGGGACAGGAAAGAGAGCGGCGACAGCGACGCTGACGGCCTGAGGCTGCTCAAGTATGCGGCACTGGGTGAGGCACGCAAGGTAGCAAAGCTCGCCAAGCGCAAGCACGTAAATGTTGACGTGATGGACGTCGAGGGCAGCACGCCGCTGCACCAGGTGCTGTGCCTAACCCAGCGTGAGGCTGCGTTGCGCTGTCGCGGCGCGTGTTTTCACATCACTGTGGAAACGTATATGCGCTGTTGCGTCGCGCAGGCATGCCGGCACGGACACCTGCCCGTCGTGGAGGTACTGCTGAGGTGCGTGCAAGGCCCTGGACAGCCTCACAGTGTGGTCGCAGTGTCTGGAAGGCTCATAGAGGCACGGGCAGGCTTGGCGCAGATGCGCGTGCGGAGGACCTGCGCGGCAACACGCCCGGACACCTGGCCGCTGGCAAGGGCCACCTGGCCATCCTGACACTACTCCTCCAGGCACGGCCGCGCCTGTGTCTGCACGGCCGCACCCACCACTGACTGTTGGAGCATGATGGCACTGTGCTGCCGCGCCGGTCTTTCGACCATGTCTCTACGTCTGAATCCTGCACGCAACATCATCCTCACTCGCACCTGCCTATCTCTATCAGCTGGCAGGGCTCACGGCAGGTGCTCAGCCCGCGCTTGCCTGCACTGCCACGCCTGCCAGTGCAGCTCACGTTGAGGCAGGCAGGCCGCCGCCAGGCTGTGCCGACGCCGAACGTGGACGCGCGCAACGCCGACGGCGTCAGCGTGCGCGACCTCACTGGCGCGGCGTTGGACGCCGACGACGTGGAGGCCTGGTGCGCAGGCTCCTGACGAGCTTGTTTCTTTTTGGCAGCGCGGCGACCAGGAGCCTGAAAGACGCTGGGCACGCTGTGTGCCATGCTGTCTCTAGCTCATCTCGTTCCAGCACAAATGCGCGCCGTAGCCAGAATGAGCAGGCTGCTGCGCGGTCAGGGTCAGAACTTGCACTGTAGGCACCCAGGGCCCTTGCAACAGGCAGAACGGGGAATGCTGGCTGCTCGCCAGCGTGCGCCCCCCCCCCCAACCCCGAAAACGCCCGCCCGCACGGATGGAGCCAACGCCAGCCGCCGCGCACGCGGCAGGCGGGAGGAGGCGGGTGCCGCAGGCGACGGCACTCCAGGAGGTGAGGAGGCAGAGGTGTCGGCGGATGAGGCGCACGACTGGGGCGCGCGCCTGCGCGACGAGGCCTGGGCCAGCGACGACGACGACGCCGCCTGGAGCACGTACGCCGGGGCCTGTCGCGGCGCTGTGCTCGCGGCCTGCCTGGCTGCCTGCGCCTGTGGTGGTGGGCTGTACGCATCAGAGCTCCGCCAGGCGGGGTGCAGCCGCACTGCTTGCCTTGCACATAGGCAGGGGCATGTTGCAGCATGAGCGACTGGTGTCAGGTCAGCCGCGCACGTTCTCACAGTCAACAGTCCCTGGCAGTGCAATTGTCAGCATCGCCTGGCGCCGTCCGAGCGCCCACGCTCCCGTGCAGCTTTGGCGGCGGCTGGGACGCGGCGCGCGGCGGCGGCCCGCCGGAGCCGGAGGATGCAGACGCCTACGCGCGGCGCCTGTGGGAGGAGATGCAGCGCCGGCAGGCCGCGGCCGCCGCCGCGGCCGGTCCAAGCGCGGCGGCGCGGGACGTGTGGGGCGCAGCGGATGCGGCCGCGCGCGCGCGAGACGGCAGGTGATGCGCCGCGTTGCAGCGCGCCATGCTCACTGGGCGTGCTGGCGGCCCGCGCGGCTGCCCCTGCCTGCAGGAGTGCCCGGATGTGGCAGCACTGCGTGGTCCTGGAGCTGCCCGTAACAGCATCCTGGCAGGCCTCATCAGGTCCCCACCCAGCATCATGCCGCCTTCCGCGGGGTCTGCACTACTGCTGCTCCTAACCCGCTCCTCCTGGCCGCGTATTCGGTGCCTGATCATACGTCCTGCAACGCCTCCTACAATAGGAGCGGGTCGCAAGTGCACGAGGTTCTCAGCATGGGTCTCAAGTCGGAATGTTTGTTGATGGCATGCGCGCACAGAAGCGGCAGAGTGCTGTCACAGGCGGGCCGCTCGGATCGTGCCTAGGCTGCTTGTGCGGCATGCCGGTGAGGCCCTGCTCACGCAGCTGCTGTGCGCGCAGCGCGCGCGCGCGCGCGGAGGCCGCGGCCGCGGACGCGGCCGCCCGCTCCGCGCGCATCCTGGACGAGGAGCGCGCGCGCGACGCGGCCTGGCGGCGCGCGGTGCTCCAGGCGCGGGCCCCGGTCCGACCGCGGCACCTCCTGCCGAGCAGGCCTGGGCTCTGCCTCTGTCATTCCAGAGGTTCATGCGCTGCCAGGGGACCTGTGCTGAGATGGTGCGGCTGACAGAGGCGGGATGTGCACATCAGCATGCCTGGTTGATATGCTTTGTAGCGCCCGCACGCATGCCCGTGCACGGCACAGCTCAGCCCCGGCTGACGCGCCGCGGCGGCCGGCAGGGCGACGTGGGAGCGCGGCGCGCCGCATACGAGGCGCGCTGGGCGCTGCTGGCGGCCGCGCCGGCCGGCGCGCCGCTCGCGTCCGCGGACGTGCCCTGGCTGCCGGCGGCGCCGGCCGAGGCGCGGCCGGTCGTGCTGTTCGGCGCGGAGGGCACCGAGGCCGCACGGCGGCGCGTGCGCGCCGAGCTCATGCGCTGGCACCCGGACAAGTTTGGCGCGCGGCTCGGCGCGCGCCTGGCGCCGGCCGAGCGCCCGGCCGCGCTGGAGCGCGTCAAGGCGGTCGCGCAGATGCTCACGCAGCTCGCGCGCGAGGTGGCCGCCGAGGGGTAGCTATGTTTTGCTGTTCTCACGTGAGGACAGCTTGGTAAGTGTGCACGCGAGGTGGCTGCAACAGGGAACTGTAAGCTTCAGTCCCAGCTTCACTCCCAAGCTGTCAGCTTGCACCTGCACTCAGCCACGCGGGCGACCACTCTGCAAGCGCCAGTCGAGGCAGGCCACGGACCTGAAAGCTGCAGCGCATCACTGGTTGTCCTGGCATGTCACAGGCACAATTGGACATAACGTGGCCCAGCCTCCTAGGTGAAGGGTTTGAGCCGTTTCCAAGTTGGTGTTTGTGTTTTGCATGTCCCCCTCTGCGTCGCGATGATGGCCCTTGCTCTGCCCAGCGGTTGCCTGGCCTGTCGTGGTGCGGTCGGCAGTGCTGTCCTACGGCGCGCGGCAGTGGTGCCCTTCAGGTCGGCTGCGAACATGAAGTCTGCGCCGCAGCCCAGGCGGTTCAGCGGCATACGCAACACAGCATCTGTCAATGGCGCGTTGCCAGGCTTGGCGCGCAACGTATGGGATCAGGAGAAGCAGGTGGGCCGAAGGAGCATGCGCCAGTCTATTGTCAGCATGCATCGCCTTTTACAAGCCGCTATCTTGTTTATGCCAGGGCATTGCGCTGTCTCTTTGTTGGTTACTGCATCAAGTTCTGTGCGCGCCAGAGTGCCCAAAGCTGACCAGTGAGCAAGAGCATCCTGCTGCAATGCGCATGGCGACACACCATCCTGTGTTGTGTGCAGCACGCCAAGTACCCAAAGCTCCAGGAGAACCTGTCGGCCGACGTCTGCGTCATCGGAGCGGGCATATCTGGGTTGTCGATTGCGTACAACTTGGTGAAGGCGGGTGCGCATGGCCGAAATGCGCACGCGTAACAAGGTCCTCTGCAAGGACACGTGTGTACAACTGTGGTACATATGCCACTGTACCACATCTGCTTACTGTCGCTTTCAGATGTATGAGCTGTGTAAGGTGATATAACGGCGAACACCTGGGTTCTGCGCAGGCAAGAACGTGGTGGTGTTGGAGGCGCGCGCGCGGGGCGCCAGCCAGACCGGCCGGACAGCCGGCCACCTGATGCTGTGGAACGACGACTACTACCACAAGCAGGAGCAGGTGCCGTGCAAGTCCTGTGGCCTCGCTCAAGCGCGCAGAGCAGGGCTGCACGCGCTCGCCGCGCGCGCAGGAGTGGAACCTGGAGACAGCAAAGGTTCTGGCTGAGAGCCACCGGCAGTCCATCGACTGGGTGGCAAAGGTATGCGGCCGCTGAGGGTCGCAGCTGCGGCAAGAGCGAATGCACGGATGTGCAACTCAGCGATCACGAGCTGCGGGGCAGACTGTGGAGGAGGAGGGCATTGACTGCGAGTTCCAGTACGTGGACGGCTACCTCTTCCCGCACACGGTGCTGCTCGCGACACGCAGGCCGTGTGCATGCGAGCAGACACTCCTGCCTGTCACTCAAAACTTGATGATTCTTCCAGGGACATGCGCTTGTGGTTGCCTAGCGGCCGTGTTGCGCAGCTCGCCTGCATCGCTCATCTTCGCTTTGTGATCTGCTGCTGCTGCTGCTTTGCTGCGGACTCTGCGCGCCGCATGTGAGCAGATGGACGCTGCCATGCCCCGTTTGTGACTCTGTAATGCAAAGTCTGACACGTTTTGGGCAGCGCGCATGTTCAAACTCGCAAGTGAGGGCAGCAACGCAGCTAGGTGACCAGCCAACGACCAGTTGTTGGGGGAGCAGGCGGAGCCGGAGGTGGCGGAGAGGCTGGACAAGGAGCATGCCGCAGCCGTGCGCGCGGGGCTCACCGACGTCCGCAAGGTCCGCCCCCGCTAGCAGGTCCTGTTTTAATCGCAGAGTGTGGTGCTGTGCACATTATTGCCCTGGCATGAGCGCTATCTGGTGATGAGGGTGTTCTCATGCATCACTTCCTGAGTTTGACCACTGGCATATTTTATACCTTTTTGCTCTGCTTCTCTTTCGACACCTGCCAGGACCGCTCATGGGGACAGGCATCACAGCATGCGCGGAGGTGTCGCCGTTTCTGGTGCCTGGACGGAAACATGTACACCGCACGTGCGTGCGCGGATGCAGGTGAACCTGGAGAACGACCCAGCGGCCGGCCTGATTGGCGAGGCGCTGCTCTTCCCGCGCTGCGCGTGCGGGCCCCGCTTGCCACCTAAAAAATTAGTGGCAGAGACATGCACACACAGATGACGCGGCCACCGCTCTTGTGGCAAGCAATGTGACATTTTGAGGCTCACAGTTTTTGATATAGAACCCAAGGAAGCTGCGGGTGCTGGCCGCCCGCATGGCTTTGCAAATATGTCTGCGTTTGCAATCACTTACAGCTACATGCTATTATCGGCAGGTAGGGTGGCTCGCGTGCAACTGTTGTTCCTCCGCGCATGTGCAAACCTGCAAGTGCGCTGCATTGCCGCACAGGAACTTCCACGCCCTGAAGTACCTGGACGGCCTGGCCGAGGCGATCACAAAGCACGGCGGGCGCATTTTTGAGGAGACGCGCGTGCGTGAGATGAAGGGCCTGGAGGTGCGCGCCCGTGCGGCGCCTCTGGCCCGTTGTTACTGCAACCAGCTTTGCTACGAAGTGGTACTAACCAGTGCCAAGCAGCCAGGTCTACTGTGTGCGGCAGTGGAGAGCATAGCACCCTGCCTTGCGCACGCTGAAGCGCACGGATGTCTGTAGAAGGCCTCACGGCGGGGCCATATGTCTGCCACTCCATCCTGCTGATCAGAAGCGCACCATGCGAGCATGCGCGCCGCACACGTTGCGCCGTACGTGCACTGCGGCGATGGGAGCGCAGTAAGTCGCTGCCGTGATGTGTTATTTTGTTGCACCGCTTGCGGCAGGTGCGGACGCGCGACGGATTCGTGGTGACCGCGCCAAACGTGGTCATGGCAACCAACCCGCCCATCCACCACAACATGACCATCCACGCGCGGCTTAACCCGAACCGCGCCTACGTCGTCGGGCTGCAGATGCCGGAGGTCCGCCCGTGCGCGCCTGAGGTAAATAGTGGGTGAGATGACATGCTGGCACTTGCTGTGCTGGTGTGCCTGTTGTGCTGGGTCTTATTTGGGTGTCGTGATAACAGGCAAAGAGTAAGATGTGGTGAGTAGTGCTCGGCAGTATGCGGGCTTGCGGCCCACATGTGTACCTGTGCGGTTGTGCAGCCTGTAGTCAAGTGTGCGCTGAGCGATGTCTGGGGGCGCGGCTGTTGCAGGGCGCCTTCAAGTCCGACGCCCAGTACTGGAGCACGGACATGTGAGTGCCTTGCTGCCGCTGCTCCTTCACTGCATGTTCTCTGACGTGTCGTTGACCGTCTGACTATCGGACATCTGACTATTAGACTCGGCCGTGGAGATGAAGAGGCACTCCCTGTCTTTGAGATACCGTACTGCTGTGCTGAGAGGAGTAGGATGCGAGGCAAAGGCATAGTACCCTGCCCAGCATCCTGATCGATCTCAGAATAATTTATATTTCTTTGCACAAGTGGCTGTGGCAGCTCAGCTGCAGTGCTGAGGTATGCATGTCCGGCACAGGTTCAGTGTTAACAGTGTTGTGCGGTGTGCAGTCCGTACCAGTACGTCCGGTCTGAGAAGCACCCTGAGTACGGCGAAGTCATGATTGTTGCAGGTGCGACAATGTTTCACCATGCTGACGTCAACGCACTGATATAGTTGTTATTATGGCGCTGAAAATTTGTCGTTACTTGGATTACTTTGAGCCAAAGAAGAAGAGTCATGCGTGTGCAGCTGGGTGTCAGATACATGTCTTGTGTCAGTCTCAGTAAGTGTTGTGCTGGCGGCAGGCGCGGACCACTCCAGCGGCATCAAGCCGCAGGAGTACGACGACCGATTCGGGATGCTGGAGTCGTGGGCGCGCAAGCGCTGGCCGCAGGCCGGCAAGCGCGTCTATGAGTGGTCCGGCATGGTGCGCCGAACACCGCTCAGGCCTTCGAGAGGGAAGGGGCGCGCGCATGCATCGGCAGAGGCAATGAGGATTCATTTGATGGTACTGGCAGGAGGAGGATGGTCGCCAGTGACAGTCACGTAGCTTGTGCTGAGAGTGATGGCCTGCGTGTCATTTCTGCATGCAAAGGTCCGCTGCTGCTGCGCCTGGCCTGCATGTGCTGGCCATCGCGTGCGCTGCGTAACTTCCGCATGCAGCGTGCCTGCGCATACACAAGTATGTGAGCAACGCGAGACATCAGCATGCATGAGCACAAAATGGATGGCAGCAAGCTGCATCAGAGCACCCGCCTGCAGCGGTGTGAGGGCATGCTGCGACATGAGTGAGCGCGGGACCGCAGGTGTACAAGCCGCTGGACCGGATTGGCCTGTACGGCCAGGACCCCGGCAACGACCTGCAGAGCGAGGGCACCTACTACTGCGTGGCCGGCCACTCCGGGCAGGGTGCGCGCCGCTCGAGGCACCTCCTGCCTAATTGCGGCCGTCTGCTTTCATACGTGCCCTCCGATTTCGTTCACGCAGTGCTGCATGCTGGGTCCTGGCTGCGTGGGTGGTGGGCGTGGAAGCGCTGCTGGGGTGCAGGCAACGTGACAAACTCGGCCATGTGTAACACCCCATGCTGCAGTGCCAGCCACAGCAGGAACCAGAGAGCGCTGTGCACACAGGCATGACGGGCGGCACAATCGCGGGCATCATCATCTCGCAGCAGATCCTGGGCAACAAGCATCCCTGGTCTGACGTGCGCTCCCTTCGCTTCATGCACATCTGTGCGGAAAAAATTGATCTGCTTCGCGATAGTGATGCAGTCCAGGAATACGTGTTGTCCTGCAATGTCTGGACTTAACAGTGCATCTTATTGAGCAAGCGTATGCGGCATTTGTGTTGAGCGTGCTTGCCGCTTGCCTGGCGTCGGGCTGCATGTGTAGTGAGATTTTGAGTGTAGTTACATGCTGGCGGTGCCAGGCAGCCTTCAGCAAGAGCAGAAGGGTGTGGTGGGCGATATTGACTTCCACTGTTGTGCAAGCAATGCAGGTGTACAGCCCCAGCCGGCTGCCAACAGCATCAAGGAACACAGTTGCGCAGCTGGTTGAGGTCAGCAGGACAACTATTCAGGTGCGCCGTCACAGAAAAGAGGCTTTTGAGTGCTGCCAACAGCACGTAAAAGCGGCCGAGCGCTGCCAGGCCGAACATCATGCGGGACAGGTGACTGACTGAGGGCCCCATGCTGCTTACATGGCCCATACCATGTGGTTGAAAGATGCCCCGCTGTCCAAGCATGACGCTGACGGGCAACGGCAGGCAGTGATGGACGGCTTGCCTTGGAGCTTGTTGGGGAATGCTGCTGCGGGGGTATGACATACATGGCATGCTGGCTTCAAGCTTGCTATCTGGTTTTCAAAGCAGCATCATGGCGTGAAGAGCTTGATTGGTATGTGCGCCAAGCCCCTATTGGGGCAGATGGTGAGAACCGCTGGGGCTGCCGCTTGGAAGTGGCGCCGTGCATTACGTTGGCAGGGACAGGGAGCCAGTGTGAGAACCCCAACGGCCCCTGCACTCGCAGGGCTCTGCTGGGCACGCCGACCCCATGATTACCGGGATGCTCTGCCGCGCCAGGCATTCACGGAGGTGGTGCTGCCGGGGCGCTCGGACAAGCCGGCGGACCTGGCGCCCGGCACGGGCGCGGTGCAGCAGGCCGGCAAGGACAAGGTCGCCGTCTACAAGGACGAGGACGGCACCGAGCACGTCTTCGCGGCCGCCTGCCCGCACCTGGGCTGCCTCGTGCAGTGGAACCCGTTGGACGGGACGTTCGGTGCGGCCCCGCTCCCCAGCGTCTTGACCGTAGGATGTCAACGGATGTCAAAGCATGATAGCGGATACTGCAGGCTCAGGGCATGCAGGTCAGTGCGTGGGCACAGTCGGTCATGTGCGGTCATCTGAGCACAGCATGCGCAAATGCAAATTTTGGTGCTCAGCAGTGCCTGCAGATAGGGCTGCTATGGTGTTGAGTGGCCACGCATGCAGCCATGCGCATGTGCAGCTCGGTTTGTAATTCCTGCCACCGCAGGGCACTGCTGCGCGCTCAGTGTATGCATGTGCCTGTGTAAGGGGGAGGGTCCAGGCTGTGCTGGAAAACGCCACCCACTTGCTAGCGCGTGTTGACCGCAGATGCTCACGCATGCGCTCGCGTGGCGCGCAGACTGCCCGTGCCACGGCAGCCACTTTGACAAGCACGGCAAGTGCCTGCACGGGCCGGCGGTCGAGGACCTGGCGCCCGTGACGATCGGCGCGTTCGGCATCCAGGAGGACAAGGAGGCCAAGGCTGCGCGCCACTCGGGACCCAGGGGCTTGTGAGGCGGGGGCAAAGGTGATGCGCATTCAACAGATGGCGCCCTTTGACTTTAGCAAGCCAATGCTGTATAATCTGAAATAGAGTCAGGGCCGAATGGCACAGCTGCTACATTGATCGCTAGTGGAGGCTTTATGGGGCGTTGGCGCATTGATATTGAGTTGTTTCAGACATGCGTAGCTGCCGCAGTGGAAGGCAGTGTTCTGAACAGCCTTGCTGCCTGCTTTGCTGACTTCTGATGAACTGCTCTTGCAGGATTCAACTCGGCCTGTAGACATGCCTCGCTCACCCACTCGCTCTTAGAGCCACCGTGCCACCGCACGTGCGCTTGCAGCAGCATCCTTCGCATCTTACAAGCGCACTTGCTGCGTGGTGTCATGCTTTGCATCTGCAACAATCTGACATGCACAGTGCCTCACAGCTCCTCAGCTACGTCACCGCCACAGGTAGACAGGGCCGTTCTTATTGCTGATGCAGTCTGTTGCAGAGCGCGCTTGCGCAGCACCCGGAACTGCACAATTGTGCGCTCACGTTGCCCCAAGTCTATGTCCTGCATAAGGGCCTGATCCTGGACCTCCGAAGTTGGGAAGCCTGCCAGAATGTTTTCCAACCGGGCCGCTTCATCCGCGGTTACCATGCTGCCAGACCTGCCAGCCACACCCTGATTCGGCATCACCCTGCATGTTGACATCCACTCTTTGCTGGCTTGCTGCCAGCGGAGCAAGATCAATTTACATCATGCTTGAATGCAAGATGAATGCAGCTTGCAGGTGGTTCCACCATACACTGGCAGGACTTTGTGTCCTTTGGGCGTACATGCACATGGCACTGCTGCAAGGGTTCCAGCTGCCTAGACATGTCCAGCTCGCGCTGCAACGCACATGCTCGCCTCTGACGCCCTGCCAGCAGAATCATTTTCTGATCAGCACATCACCTGGCGGGTGCGTGCGCCGCGTCGTCTGGAGGCGGCTCGCCCCACGGCACGCCGGCCGGCAGGTCTATTGCGCACAGCAGCGGCCGCGGGTGGTCGGCGTCCACAAAGAAGTAATCCAGCAGCGAGCGGTCGGGCCGCGATGCGGCGTGGTTGTACCTGTGCACCAGCTCCTCACCCGGCCTGCGCGAATACACGCGCCTCCCTTTTCCATGCACCTGTGTGCCACAGCCGGAGGGGCTGCGAGCCATTGGGTGAGGTGGCCGCATGGTGAGGCCGACGGCCGCCCCGCACGGCCGCGCACCTGATGCGCCGCAGCGCGCGCGCGAAGAACGCACGCTCGGCCGCGCCCGGCGCACGCTCGATGGCCACGTTCGGGTCGGCGCCGTGGTTGAGCAAGTCCAGTACTGGGACCAGCCAGCGTACCGGCTGGCGCGGCAGCTCCGGCCAGCTCTCGTCGCCGGGGATGGACGGGAACGTGAAAGAGTAGGCGCTCACCTGCAGCACGCGCCTGCCTTCGCCGCAGGGCCGACCAGTCGCATGCCCAGCCCTGCCCCAGCTGCCAACGGTCACGCAGGCGAGCTCATGCTATTTGTCACAGCAGGCGGGCTGTCTCGCCGAGCGGCCGCGCGCGCGCCGCACCAGGGCCGCCGCGTGCACAAAGTCCGGCAGCGGGACGCGCGCGCCGGCCAGCGCCGCCTGCAGCCCCGCGTGCACCTCGCGCGTCCAGGTGCGGTGCAGCCGCGCGTAGTCCGCCTGCGGCCCCGCGCCGAGCCGAGCCGGCTGGGCGGCCGCGCCCGGCGGCAGGCGCGCGCCGTGCGCGCGGCGCGCGAGCGCCGAGCACCAGCATATGGTTAGTGTAGGCATAGGGTTACGGTAAGCGCGCACCAGCGCCGCGTCCTGCAGCAGGCGCAGGTGCGCGTCCGTGAAGGCCTCCTTGGTGTAGACGCGGCCGCGCGGCGGCAGGGACCGCCAGTACGCGCCCAGCGAGCGGTTCCAGGCCGGGTCGCGGTGCTGCTGCTGCAGCAGGACCACCGCCTGCTCCTGCGCCCGTAAGCAGCCAAAGTTGGCTGATGCACGGTTGGAACTCATTCACTCGATCATGTGAATGCATGGTCCGCGAGCGCGCTCTAGCTCGGTCGGCCTGCGCAGCGGAGCTGGGAAGATGCTTCAGGGGCTCGGGGTAGCACGGCGCCGCTCACCGCGGCTGTGAGGCCCTCGAAGTCTGCGAGCTCCACCGCGCTCTTTGCGCACACCTTGACCAGGACGTCGCCAGGCTGGGCGCTGCCCGCAGCAAGGACGCCGCGCACGCCGCGCACGTTTGTGCCAATGGTCACGTCCGCCTGCGAGCAGGCAGCTGCACTCGCACTGTGCGACTTTGCAGTGATGAAGGCAGATTGTATGTATCACCATGATGCCAACATGATGACACCGCACCCGCCCGCCTTGTGCTACTATCCAGTCAAGGAGCTCTTGCTCGGCTGTCTGCTCACTGGATGCGCACAGAAGCTCGCACGCAAGGCTGGTCACCAGGTACAGGCAGCAACCGATGTGCTTCCAGCGCATAGGCGCCTGCTGGTGCTTCCAGTGGCGCCAGCCCAGCTTGTGCGAGCCAGGCGCCGCTGTCTAGGCTTGGACTTTTACATTGTGTGCGAACAGGAGTGGTCCTGAAGGTTGCCAGCAAACTTGTACAATACAGCTATGGTAACACCTCCTGTCTAAACAGGGTCCCATTGTGTCCTGAACATGTTGTACATGTACAGTGAGTACATGCACAGCACCGCCCCGCTGGCCGCAGCAGGCTCAGCCACAGCCCTGCACCGCCGCCGAGTGCTGGATGTAGTGCTGCACGAGCCGCCGGATGCTGTCCGCCTCGTGCACCAGGAAGACCACGTCGCCGGCGCCCGCGTGCGTGCGGGCGATCTTGTCGCTGGCGCGCACCGCCACAAACTTGTACTGCTCGCGCGTCACCACCTGCGCAGCGCGCGCTCCGGCCGTTGGCTGATGTGGGCCGACGGCGGGCGTGTCAACACACTTGTGTGCAGCCGAGCCAGCCAGACCCTGTATACGCTTGGTCCGCTCCTTGCAGTGTACGGGCGAGCGCTGGGTCCCTGAGCGACGAGGCCATGCCGGCACGCGCTGGTGAGCGCCGGTCCCGGACAGGCGCGCACCCCGGCCTCGTACAGGGGGTCCAGCAGCGCCCGGACGAAGCCGCGGATGGCCGGCAGGTGCGCGCCCGGCGCAGCCCGTCCTTGCGCGGCTGCCGGCCCCTGCTCCCTCGCGTCCGCCACGCAATCCACGCCCGCCGCCGCCGCGCGCCCCGCCCCGCCGCGCCCGCCGGCCTCTGCACGCCGGCCCGCCCGCCCGCTGCGCGCCGCCGCTCGCTGCCGCGGCTGCTCCGGCTGCTGCGCGCGCCCGCGGGCAGCCAAGCAAGCACCTGGCCCAGCTTCAGGCTCGCCAGTCGCGGCCCCGCTATCTCCGCTGTCCGCCCTGCACCCGTCGCCAAGCGGCTCCCGCCCGCCCTGCGCACCCACTGCGTCAGCCTTGCAACCCCCGCCGTCGCTCAGCAGCGCGCACGCGCCGCCGCCATCCCTGGCGCCGCCAGGCACGCCCGCCGCCGCACTGCTGCGCGCCAGGCGCATGCTGGCGGCCGGGTCGCCGACGGGCGTCGAGGCGGCCGGCGCGAGCGGCACGTCGGCGCCCCCGCGCGACCGCAGCCTGGGCGTGCGCGGCGCGCGAGCAGCCGCATCACGCGCGCCGATAGGCTTGGCGGGCTGCTGAGCGGCCTCGGGAGCCAGCGGGCTGCGGGCCGGGCTGCTGCCGCCCGCAGGGCCCGCCGTGTCGAGCCCTGCGGGCTCACCCGCATCACTCTCAGCGGACTGCCCCTTATGAGCAGCCGGAGGGCCGTCTGAGTCGTCCCCGCTGCCGCCAGAGACACAGCCAGCGTCCGGGGCGCCCACAGCGTCCCAGTCGATGTCCGCGTCCAGCAGCACGCCTGCGGCAGGCAGCGCGCGCCCGGCGCCGCCGGGCTCGCCCTGCTGCGGCGCCGCGCCGCCCTGCAGCGCGGGCGCAGCCCTGGGCCGCTTCCTGGGCGGCTCGTCCCCGCACGCCCGCGCCTCCCTCGCAGCTCCGGCCGCAGTCGCGCTGCAAGCGGCCGCGGCCGCCGGCATGCCGGCCGGCGAGGCTCTGCTCCCGGCCGCCGCGCCACCCCCGGCGTCTGCGGCCGGGCGCGCGCCGTGGCCGCCCGCCGGCGCGGCCGCTCCGGCGCGCGCCGGGTCCGCCTTCGGCTCGGGCGGCAGGAAGGAGGCGCAGGCGCGCGCGCCGGCGGCCGCGCGCGCGTAGGCCGCCCGGCCGCCCGCCTGCCGAAACGCGGCCAGCTCCTGCGCGAGCGCGGCGGTGCGGCAGCGCGCCCACAGGCGCGGCCCGGCGGCCGCCGCGGCCGCCGGCGCGGCCGCCGCGCCCGCGGCCGCCAGGCACGCCGCCAGCTGCTCGCCCATCAGCCGGCTGGCCAGCGCCTGCGCGCGCGCGCGCGCGCGTGAGCCGCCACGGCGGCCACCGAGCGCCCGGGCTGCGGCCGCCAGCGCGCTGCCGCCGACAGCGGCCGCCCGCAGCGCTGCTGGCAGCGACAGTCTGCAGCGGCGCTGGCAGCGCTCGCTGCAGGCAAAAGTGCCGCGGTGTCGGGCCAGAGCGGCCTGCCCGGCGCGAGGCCGGAGGTCTGGCACTGCCGGGCTGCGTGCTGGCCTGTGTTGGCCAGCGTGTGCGCTCTCAAGCATGGCGCCCCAAGCTGGCGGGCGCCCGCGCGGCGCGGCGCGCGCCTGGCGGGAAACGCGGGGCGTGGCCGCGCGGTTGATGTAGGCGACGCTGGGCCGCTCCCGGGCCGGCACCGCCTCGCACAGCGCCTGCGCGGCGTCGGCGCCGACCGCCGCGCCGCCCTCGCCGCCGCCGACCTCTTGTGTGCCGAGGTGCCCCGACGGCGCAGTCCCGCGCGCGGCAGGCAGCTGCGCGGGCGCCTGGGCCGCCGCCTTGGCCGCCGCACGCAGCACCAGCTCGCGGCCGTTCACGCCGAAGCTGGGCGCGGTGCGGCTCGCCTCCAGCAGCACGGCTACCTCGCCCCCGCCCCCCCCGGCGTCCATAGTCGCGCGCCCCGAGCGTCCAGAATCCCAGCTACAGCCCGCACCCAGCGGCCTCTCCAGCGAGCGCTCTCGACCAATGGGAGAACCACTACGACAGAGGCAGCAGGGCTTGCCAGGGTTTAACCTCCAACAAAAGTGTGGGGCACTAGGGAAGTGGGGAGACACCGATCATCGACGCGCTGCGGAGGAGCGCCCGGGCTGCACAGCACGACCCCTATTTTTGGTGTTCTGACTGGGCTGTCTGGGGGCTGCGTGCGTCGGACAAGGGCAGGTCCTTGGCCCGGGGATGCGTGCGCGCGGCGGGCGCTGAGCCGCGATGAGGGCCGCGTGGGCCGCGCCGCTGGCGGCGCTGTGGGCTCTCGCCTGGGTGGCCGGCGCGGCGGGCGCGGGCGCGGGCGCCGCGACCGTGCTTGCGCAGCAGGCCGACCTCGCGCGCGCCGGCTCTGCGGCTCTGGACTATTTGCCGCCGCCGCTGGTGGACAGGCGCGCCCGGGCGCCCCCTCGCTCCCCCGCAGGCCTCCCGGCGCCTGCCTCGGGCGGCGCGCCCGCCCCGCCCAGCCTGACGCGCTGCGCAGCCCCGCACCCGCGGCCCGCTGCGCGGCTGCGGCCCGTAACGCGCCTGCACCTGGCGGTGGCCCGGCCTCGGTCGCAAGGCGCGGGGCCCTACGCCACGCCGCCCCGGCGAAAGCCGGCCGTGGCAGCCGCAGCCATCGTGCTGTGCGCGCGCGCTGCCGCACCTCGCGTTGGGGCTGCGGCGCCGCACATGGGCCACATCTGCGCCGCGTCGGGTTTTGCGGACGGCGCTGATGCGCGGGTCCATTCTGGGCAGGACTGCGCGCCCCGCCCTACGGGGCTGGCGCTCAGCGGCAGCGACAGTTCTGTGTGCACCGCAGCGCTCAAAAGTGCTTTTTACTCCTGCTCGGTCCCCTGCCTGCTGCGGTGGCTCCGAGCGCCGGGCGCTTGCGTACAAGGAGTACTGCCACCAGGCTGTGGGGGTGCCTGACACCGCCCTCTCTCTGCTTGCGCTCGCGTCCAGTGCGGCACAGGGGGCAACGCAGGCAGGCCCACAGCGCGGTGAGGGACCTCAGCGGCAGCGCGCGCGAGGCGGCCTGCTCCCGCCCGGCCCCCACCCCCCGGGCCTCACCCGGCCCTGCCGACGCTCCGCGCGCGCCGCGGCCTGGCCAGCGCGCCGCGGCGCAGGCCTGGCCAGCCGGCGCCGAGTCGCGGGCGCCGCCTCGCGCTGTGCACCTCGTGGCGGGGAGGAGCTCGGTGTGCTCTTGCCTCGCAGCGCTGCAGCAGCCCGCGGCGCTGACGCGAGCAGTCTGACGCGGCCGGGGCGCGCGCGCGCGTGCAGCCTGCCCGGCGCGCTGCTGGTCTCGCTGCTGGACGGCACGCTCATCGCGCTCGACTCGCTGACCGGCGCCGAGCTCTGGGCGGAGCCGTTTGACACGGGCAAGCCGCTCATCCGCAGCGTGCCGGCCGCGCCCGGCGCGCCGGTGGCGGCCGGCGAGGACCCCGATGCGCACGCGAGCCTGGGCACCGGCCTAGGCGTCGTCTTTCCGGGCTTGGATGGCGCGCTGTATGCGTACGCGAACGGGCCGGAGCCCGGCGGCGGCGGCGGCGGCGGCGGCGGCGGCGGCGGCGGCGCGGCGGCGCGCAAGCGCGGGCTGCAGGTGCGGCCCGCGGCGCCGGCAGGCCGGCCGGCCCGGGCTGCGTTCATGGCCCGAGGCGGAGGCAGGGCGTGGCCGCGGCTTGGCGGACCTGGGCGGCTGCGATGGCTGCCGCCGTGGCGCCGAGCTGTGTTGCCGTAGCCTGATGGTACACCACCGCGGCGGTCGTTTGCAGACATGGAGGGCGCTGCCAGCGGCGCTCGTCAGGGGCTGGCAGCCGTGGCCCGCTTGCCTTGAGCCTGGCGTCGCTTGGGCGGCGGCCGACGCGGCGGCGGCCGATCGCAGACATGGAAGACGGCGCCGGCGCGGGGGCCCGTCGAGGGTCAGGAAACCTAAATGGGGCATGGCGGGCGCGCAGCCGCTGGCGGCGCGCGTGGAGGACCTGGCGCGCGCGGGGCCGGAGGTCGCGCTGACCGACGGCAGCACCGTGATGAGCCACAACATGACGGCGCTTGTCAAGGGTCTGGACCCTGAGCAGGGTCGGACACGCGCGCAGCGGCTGGCGGCGCGCGTGGAGGACCTGGCGCGCGCGGGGCCGGAGGTCGCGCTGCGGGACGGCAGCACCGTGATGAGCAGCCACGAGGATTTCACGTACCACCTCGACCCCGCCTCCGGCGCGCTCATCCGCGCGGCGGCCGCCGCGGGCGGCGAGATGGCGCAGTTTGACACCGCCGAGCGTGCGCCCGGCCTCCGGCACCCCATGTGCTGCGGAGGAGATCGTCTAAAAAATGGACTGTTGACAAGCGTCGGAACTTCTATCAAAGAAAAAAACTTTTATGCGCATTGTCAGTACTTACCCTAACCCTAGCCTGACCCGGGGCGCGCAGCCGAGGTGGCCGCGCCGCTGCGCATCGGGCGGCGCGACCACACGGTGCACGTGCTGGATGCGGGCGGGCGCCCGGTCTGGAACGTGACCTACTCGCGCATGCGGCCCATGGCCGCCGCCGCCGAGCCCGTTGATGATGCCGCCGGCTCCCTGCTGGAGGCGGCGGCGGGCGCCGCGGCGCCGCAGGCCGGTGCGCGCCGCGCCGCGTCGCGTCTCGGCTGCGTTCAGGGCCCAGCCGGCGGGCCTGTGATGCCTCGGAAGATGCCTGCGATCACGCCGCTGACGAACTTGTCCAAGGACGGGGCAAGGCTGGGTTCAGCTGGCTGCGGTTTTGGATATGGACCCTAACCCTATGGTCAGCGGGGAGTCTCGCGTGGGTTGGGTGGACGCGACGCGATGGGCATCCTCCTGCGCGGTGCCGTGCAGGCCTGCCGCAGGCACTCGGCTTAGGGCCACCCACGCGCCCTGAGCTGAGCGCTGCCTCTCGAGCAAGTCTGCCAGGAAAGCATCTCCTGCATGCGCAGGCAGGCTGCGCAAGCGCGCTGCCCAGCTCCGTCCTACGTGACGGGCGGCCGGCGCCCGCCCCGGCGCGCGCGCCGTGACCCGCGCGCGCCCGCGCCGCGCAGGCATCCTGGCGGGCCCGCACAACACGCTGCAGCGGCGCCACCCGTACACGGGCGAGCTGGTGTGGACCGCGCAGCTGACCGCGCCCGCGTCCGAGGTGTATGGGCCCGACGGCGGCGAGATCGCGATCTGGGCGCTCAAGTCGGCGGGCTCCTGGCTGCCCGGCGCGCTGCGGCGGCTGGTCGGCGGGCGGCCGCGCGAGCAGGTCGTGGTGGCGTCGCTGGGCTCCAGCCTGTTCGCGCTGCCGGCCGCGGCGGGCACGCACTCGGCGGCCATGGCCGCCGTGGCGGCGCCGCGGCGCGACGGCGGCGGCGGCGATGACGTGGCGCTCGTGCCGGCGCGGACGCAGGCGCGGCCCCGCGCTTGTCCCATGTGCTGCCGGCGGGCGAGCAGTGCACTACCGAGATGCGTGAGCGTACTCCGGGGCGTGCGTGGCTGTTCAGCATGCGCAGGCTATCGCGCGTCTCGCCGTCCTGCTTGAGGTTGCGGGCTCAGGGCGGGCTCGGGCGGGATTGGGCGGCCCCGCCGCCCCCTCTTCGGCCTGCCTCCGCCCCAGGCTCATTGTGGGAGGTGCTTGCATGACGATCATTAAGCAGGTATCTGTCGAGACTGGGCCACAGGCCTTGCTGGCAGGCCGCAACGAAGCCGTTGGGGTGACTGGGCGGCCGCGCGCAGGCGCAGGAGAAGGCCGCGAGCGCGCTGGTGCCGCGGCCGCCCGCGGGGCCGCTTGTCCCGCTGGACTGCGGCGTGCGCTGCCCGCCGTTGGGCGCGCACCCGGTCGTGGCGCTGCCCGGCGCGGGCGACGTGGAAGCCCCGCCGCCGCCCTGGCGCGCGAAACGTGCGCCCGCTGCCCGGCAGCGGCTGCACAGGCTGGCGAGCAGCACAGCAAAAGCCGTGCCAGTCCGGTTGAGCTGTTGAGCTGGACCGGCAGGGCGGGCGCGCCGCCGCCAAACGGCCGCCGGGCCCTGAACAGCGCGAGTCGCTCCACTGCTCTGCTTGAAGCTGCGTGCGCCCGCGCCCCATTGACGTCGCGTGCGGCGCTGAAGCAGAGCAGGGGGCGGGACCCCGCCCGCTGCGAGCCCTTGCTCGCCCTGCGGCCGCTCCGACGAGCGCGCGGCGGGCTGCCGGCCGGGCAGCGCGAGCGCGGCATGCGCGTATGCGCTGCGGCGGCGCCGGTGCCACAGTGGCCCCCAACCTTGAACACAACCTCGCTGCAGTGGCGCCGGTGCTGCCGTGGCCGCAACCCTGAACAAAACCCTGCACGCGCCCGCAGTGGCGCTGGTGCTGGCGCGCTACCTGATCGGCATGCTGGTCGGCGGCACGGCCGTGCTCTGGCTCGCCGCCTACACCTACCTCAATAAGCCCCGCGGTGCGCGCCCCTGGGCCTTGCGGACGCGCGCTGCGCACCAGGCGGGCTGCAGCTGGGGTTTGCGTTGGACGGGGTGTTGATGCCTGCTGAAGAAGGGCGCGGCGATCTGGGGTGCCATGCGCCGGCGGTGATGAGGTGCCTTGCGGCTCTGGACTCTAGCGCTGCGGCGCGCTGAGGGCCCAAACATCCAATTGATCCTGCTGAGCCCGTGGATGGCGCCGCGCTGCTGCTGCTTCTCACCTGTGCTCAAGAGTTGTCGTCAAGCATACTGCTGTGGTGTGGACGCCCTGCAATACTCCACGTCTCACACATGCGCTTGGACATTTATTAAACCCAGGCTGCAGCATGCGTGGCTGCCATGCACTGCTTCACATGAGCTCGCAGCATGGGCGTGAGTGCACCGGGCTCGACGCATGTGCGGACAACGCGACGGCCCATGCGCGCATTGGGGGTCAGGCCAGGGTGTGTGAGGCGCTGCGCGGCGCGCGCAGTGATCGGCTCCATGCAGCACCACGCGGGCGGCGTGACGACCATGCGCCTGGCGTACACGGGCACGCAGCAGGACGCGGCGGCGGCGCGCGCCAAGGCGCGCGCGCACTCGCGCGCCGCCGGCGGCGCGCCCCCGCCCAGCATGATCCGCGACCACACCGGCTCCGGCGTGGAGCACGTGCCGGTCGAGCCGCCGGCCGCGCCGGCCGCCGGAAAGGTGCGCACGCGCGCCGTGGAGCGAGCGCAGTGCTATCCCGTGTGCGCGTGCGCCCGGCGCTCTTGAGGGCCCGACAGGAAGGCCGCGGAAGGGTTGCGGAACAGGCTTGAGCGTGAGGCGTCGTCGAAGGGTCCCACGCGCTGGAGCAACTGTGACGGGGTGCCGAACGGAGCAGCAGTACAATCACGGTAGAGTTAGAGTGGCGCTCGGGCTCCTTGCTTCCGCGGCGGGCCCAGCGCGGTGTGCGCCCGGCGCCGAGCGAGCGGCGTGCGCGCGCAGGGGCGGCGGCGCAAGCCGCGCAGCGTGCACGCCAGCAGCCGCATGAACGGCGTGCTGCAGCTCGCCGCCGTCAACGGCAACGGCGTGGTTCACAGCAAGGTGCCGCTCGCCCACGCTGACGTAGGGTTCTGGCATGTGTCTGGCAGTGTGGTGGCTGGCTGATGACCTCTGTTGCTCGCCCGAGTGGACTTGGAGGTTTGACATGTGCCTGGCAGTGTGGCGGCTGGCCACTGACCTCTGCAGCCTTCCATGAAGCTTTCAGCGTGCTGCAGCTGCGCCAACGCATGGGATCACTCGCGCGCGGTGGCCCGGGCTGCGCGGAGGAGCGCCACGTTGCGGCCGCACCGACGACGCGCCCTGACGCCTTATTGGCTCATGCCTGCCAGGACGAGCGGAACGGCGTGGCGAGCAACGGCGCAGCGGCGGCGCCGGCCGGCGCGCACAGGACGCCGGCGGATGCGGATCAGGCCATCGAAGCCGCTGCGCGCGCGCCGCCGCGACGCCCCAGTGACCGCCCCGTGCGCGTGCGCCCCGCGCGGCCTGTCTCGGTCACACGCGCACGGCCGCGACCGTGCAGCTCAGGGTAGAAGCGTCTTGGCGAAGCGGTCTAGAACGGCGTGTGGTCGCTTGCGCCTCACAGGCGCATGAAAAGGCGCTCGTCACGCCTGGGAGCTTCGCCGCGCTGGCAGCTGCCTGCGTCACTGCAATCATACACACATAGCCTAGGCCCCGCATGGCAGGGCCGCACTGGCATGGCTGCCTGGCAGCAATGCAGTGACCACTGGCATGGCTGCATGGCAGCCATGTGGTGCGCACGACAGCGCCAAGCATGGTGCGTACGGCAGCGCCTCGCGCAGTCGGCGCGGTGGCGTGGGTTGGGCCCCTGGAAACCCCCAGGGTACGGCAGCCCTGAGCGCATCCGGCGCGGCGCAGACGCGCGAGGACACCGGGCGCGCGGGCGTGTGCCGCGTGGGCCGCATGGAGGTCGGGCCCGAGATCCTGGGCTACGGCAGCAGCGGCACGCTCGTGTTCGAGGGCACGCTGGACGGGCGGCCGATTGCGGTCAAGCGCCTGCTGCGCCAGGCGCGGCCTGGCCGTCCGGGCGCTGGCTGCCACCCGAGCGCGAGCGATGCAGGCCTGCCGCCTTGCGTGGCGTGGGCCATGACTGCCGCCCTGGATAAAGCATGCTGTGCCAGGAGGATTAGGTCATTGCTCTAAGGGTTTCCGGGGAGGCACAGGTCCAGGGGCGCCCGGCTTGAGGCGCCGCAAGTTGCACCCTGGCGCGCGACCCTACCCCCTACCCTACCCTACCTCACGCGCGCGCACGGGCGCCCGCGCGCAGTTCTACGAGCTGGCGCACAAGGAGATCGGCGCGCTTATCCTGAGCGACGAGCACCCCAACATCGTGCGCTGCTTCGCGATGGAGGAGGACGCCGAGTTCGTGTACCTCGCGCTGGAGCGCTGCCGGCAGAGCCTGCACGACCTCATGGCCGCGCCGGACGCCGGGCGGCAGTTTGTGGACGAGCAGCGCCGGCCGACGCCGTTCTGCATGCAGGCGCGTGCCGCACCAACTATTTGATTTGAATGGGCCTCTTCTGTGAAAGGGAGCTTGTGGCACTCGTGTGACATGTAGCACTCAATGCTGCTGTTGAGCCGGGTGAGCCTCACGTCGCGAAGGCGGCTCCATTGCACTCGTCAAGGGCAGGGGTCCGCAGTTAAGGCGTCGGCTGTGGATGTCCACAGCACCATGCTGGCACGCATATCTTCTCTATCTTCACTTTGTCTTTGTAGTGCCAGCTCGTGGCCCCGCGCCGGGCGCAGGTGGTGACCGAGGCCGGGCGCGGCCTGGTGGCGCTGCACGAGCGCGGCATCGTGCACCGCGACATCAAGCCGCAGAACGTGCTGCTGACCGCCGGCCGCCGCGCCAAGCTGTCCGACATGGGCCTCTGCCGCCGCATGGCCGCCGACCAGTCCTCCTTTGAGAGCCTGGGCCCCGGTGCGTGCCCAGCGCCGTGCGTCTGGGCGGCCGCTGCGCCCTGGGCAGCCGCTGCGCCCCGGCGCCGCGCTGCCTCTCATGAGAGCCTGTGCTGCTGCTGCTCTGCGCACTCTCAGCGGTGTCCGGCCGTCCTGACAGCCCGCTGCAGCGGGCTCTATCTCGGTTATGGAGCGATAGTTGGTGACATCTGTCTCGCAAGCCGCTGAGCTGCAGCAGTCGGCGCTGTGGTCGCCATAGAGGCATGTCCGCCGTGCGCCCGCACACGCGGCGGGCGGCGAGTCGCGCCGCGCGTGCTGACGCGGGGCGGCCGCGCGCGCACAGGCGGCAGCAGCGGCTGGCAGGCGCCGGAGCAGCTGATCAGCCGCAGCGGCGGCGACGCGCGCCAGGGCCGCGGCACCGACGTGTTCAGCTTTGGCCTGCTGGCGCACTACTGCCTCTCCGGCGGCCGCCATGCGTTCGGCGAGTCGTACGAGCGCGACTTCAACATCCTGCAGGCGCGCGGCTGGCCCCGCTGCGCGCATCCCTGTGGTTCTAACCCCGCAAAACCCTGGACCCTGCGCAGCGGGACCTGCGCGGCAAGTGCTTCAACGCTGAGCTGTGGCCGCGGAGCTGGCGTGCGAGCGGGCATTCTGCAAGGGGCGGGACGCTAATTCAATTGAGCATTCTAGGTAGCACTTCTGCAGCGTTTTAGGGCGCGTGCCCAGGCGCGCCGCGACGCAGAATCAGCCGCGGGACGGCGCCCCGCGCCCGCGCCCGCGGCCGACCACGGCCGGCCGCGCGCGCGCGCAGGCGCGCTGCAGCCTGAAGGCCATCGCGCACCTGCCGGAGGCTGAGCACCTGGTGCGCGCGATGCTGGCCGCGGCGCCTAAGCTGCGCCCGGGCGCGGCGGCCGCGATGGCGCACCCGTTCTTCTGGGCGCCCGAGCGCCAGCTCGCCTTCTTGGTCGCGCTGTCCGACCGCATGGAGTGCGAGGACCGCGAGGCGCGCGCCCCGGCCCCGCCCCGCCCCGCCCGCGCCCCGGGGGGCTGGCTCTGGCATGTTTGCGCGGCATCTGCCAGCTCGTATGGGGACGCGGCGGAGGTGCGTGCACCTCATTCCTCTACCTGCCTCTGGATGGCAGGTATGCATGAGGTGGAGGAGTAGAAGGCTCGAGGAGATGTGGCGCGCGCGGCAGGAGGACCAGACGCTGCTGGCCGCGCTGGAGGCGGTGAGCGAGGAAGCGCTGGGCGGGCGCAATTGGCAGGCGCGGCGCGGCCGCCCCCTTGGGGTCCAGGAGTGTGCTCCTGTGTGGCGGACGACGCGCTCAGCAGCATGGAGCAGCGCGTGCGAGGAAGGCGCTCTTGGGTCGGGGCAGCGGAAGGTCTCCCTGTATGTGCACGTGCAAGGGGGATGTGCGGCTCGGCGGTGCGTGCGGGACGCCGGACGCGGGCGCGAGCACGGATCGGTGTGCCTGCGCGCCGTGCGTGCGAGCGCGGCACCCCGCGCGCGCGCAGGCGCGGCTGGACGCCGAGCTGCTGGGCAACCTGGGGCGGTACCGGCGCTACCGCGCGGGCAGCCTGCGCGACCTGCTGCGCGTCATCCGCAATAAGCACAACCACTGGCGCGAGCTGCCCGAGCCACTGCAGGCCCGCCTGGGGCCGCCGCCGGACGGCTTCCTGCTGTGCGCCCCCGAACCCTAACCCCGAACCCTTCCCCGCGCGCGCGCGCGGCCTGGCGGCCTGGCGCGGAGCGCCGGACGCTGCGTTGGCGCCCTCTGGGCAGGTTCATGAGCCAAGACACGGCTGCGCCGAGGCAGTGTGCGGGTCGCGGATGGGACGTCGCGCCGCTCGAGCCGCGCGGCTCAGCGCGGCCGCGCGCCCGCAGGTACTTCAAGGAGCGCTTCCCGCGGCTGATGCTGACCACGTTCTGCTTCGCGCTGCGGCACTGCGCGCGCGAGCCGGGCCTAGCGCGCTTCTTCCCGCCCGCGGCCGCCGAGTTCCCGTTCCAGACGCCGGCCGGCGCGGCCGCGCGCGCCGCGGAGCGCGACGCGCTCGGCGCGCGGCACCGGCCCGCGCCGACGCCGCCGCTGGTGCGGCGCACGGCCCGGAGGGTGTCGAGCGGCAGAGACCCCTGGTTACGAGGAAAGCCTGGCCACAGGCGCCTGTGGGCGCGGCTGTGCATGCCGCCAAACTGCAGGGCCTTCGGCACGCCATCCGTGGCCTGCCGAGACGGAACTGGTACTCCGGGGGCATTGGACGTCCGCCAGGCTGTCCAATAGGATTTTCTATGTGCTTGGTCACACATCCCTCCAAGGACGCCCTATTATGGGCCTGTCGCCCTTGCGCAGCGCATGTGTGCGCCTGGCTACAGCGGCGCTCGGTTGCATCATGGCCGTCGCGACTGCTGGGTAGGCTGGCTACCGAGTAGGCTTGTTAATTGCAGGTTGTGAGCCAGGGACCGGGCAACCGTCTCAGAGGCCGCAGGCGCGGCATGGGCGGGGCTGTAGGGCTTGCGGGCAGCCACGAGCCCGACGCGCGCGCGTGCAGGCCGAGGAGCGCGCGCGCACGCAGTCGTCGCCGGCGCCCGGCGCGGCGCCCAAGCCGGCGCTGACGGCGATCCTGGAGCGCGAGTCCGACCGCGCGCGGTCAGCGCCGCCTGCGTCGCTGCCGGCCGAGGCACTGCCGCTGGACGGGCCGCCCTCTGGTGCGCCTGCTGTTCGGTATATGTCCAAGCGGCCCGCGCCCGCGCGAGGCAGCGGCCCCTGCGTGTGCTGCATGAGCGGGGAGGATGCGCGAACGAAACGCGTGGCTGTGCAGGCGCGCGGCGTGAGGAAGCAGCCCTGTGTGCGTGAATGGCAGCGCGCCCAACAGAACCAGCTTATCAAGCAGCAAGCTCTTCAACGAACGTTGCGCCGACCCGTGTGCGCCCCCGGCGCAGGCGGCAGCTCGCAGGGCGGCTCCACCGCGAGCGGCAGCACCAGCAGCGCGGCGGCCAGCAGCAGCAGCGGCTGGCCCGCCTCGCGCAGCAGCGGGACGCAGGGCTCGCGCGGCAGCGGCCGCGGGCCCGGGGCGCTCGACCCCATCCCGTCGAGCCCGGACCCCGACCCCGAGGAGCCGCCGCCGCCCGCGCCGGCGGCGCCGCACGCGGCCGCGTCGGGCGCCGGCGCCAGCAGCGAGAACGGCAGCGGCGGCGGCAGCGCCGGCCCGGGCGCGGAGCCGGCGGCGGGGGCAGCGGACGCGCCTGCTGCGGCCGCGGCCGCCTCCGCTCCCGGCGGCCGCCCGGATGACGGGGCCGCCGCCGCGGGCGCACCGTCGGTCGCCGGTGGCAGTGCCCAGCAGGGCGGCGCCGCTCCGCCCGCGAGCCTGGACCCTGCACCAGGGCCGCTGCCGCCGCCGCCGCTGCCCGGACAGCAGGCAGAGTCGCCGCGCGGGGCGCCCCTCCAGGAGGCGCCCGCCGCAGCGCCGGCGCCTGCTCCCGTATTGGCGGCGGTCGGGCCGAGCCCGGGCCGCTTGCAGCAGGTGCTCGACGCCGGCGAGCACGCGAGCGCGGCGCAGCAGGACGCCGGCGGCCGGGAGGTGCCTGGCACTGCGAACGGCCCGAGCGGCAGCGGCGCCGCGGAGGCGGCGCTGGAGAGCGAGTATGAGCGCCGGGCGCCGTCCGATTGGCTGCCCGCGGCGACAGCCAATGGGCAGGCCGGCCCGGGCGCTGACACGCATGCGCATGAGCTGGCCGCCAGTCAGCCTGGCACGCAGCAGCCGGGCGGGCAGCCGTGCGGGGAGCGCGAGGGCGAGCTGGAGCTTGGCGAGCAGGCCGACGGGCGGTCCGACTGGCTGGGCTGCCCGGCCATGAACGTGCCCGCGCTGCGGCTGGCGGGCGGCGGCGGCAGGGAGCTGCGCGACTGCGCGGCATCCGGCAGCGGCGGCTCGCGCACCAGCGGCGGCTCGCGCACCAGCACGCACGACAGCTGCGCGCCGGCGCCCTACGACCTGCTCTGCACCTGGCCGCCCGCGCCCGGCGGGCCCGCCGCTGGGGCGACCCACCATGCGGGCGCCGGCGTCCTGGGCAAAGGCGGCTACGCAGACCTGCACTTCTCCAGCCTGCCGGGCAGCCCGCACGGCGCGCGTGGCGGCGGCGGCGGCGGCAGCGCCGGCGGCGGCCGCGGCCCCAGCACGCCGCTCGGGCGCAGCAACGCGCCGAGCGCGCCGCCCGGCGGCTGGGGCGGGCGGCCCTGGTCGGCGGGGCCCGTCGGCGGCCTGGGTCTAGGGTTGGGGTCTCCGGTGGGGCCGCGCCCGCTCGGCCCGGGCGCCAGCCTGAGCCCGGGCGTGTACACGCTGACGCGCGGCGGCAGCGAGCGCGGCCACATCTCCGGCCGGCACTCCGCACCGTTCGCGGTTGACATGGCGCCCAGCGCGGCCGCGCTGCTGACGCGCCTGTTCGACGCGGCGCCCGGCGCCGGCCGCCCCGGCGGCGGCGACGCGGTGCCGGCGTCCGCGTTCGGCGGCCCGCCGCCGCCGCCACCGCGGCCCTCGCCGGGCGGCGCCGGCAGCCGGCTTGCGCGCTATGGCTCGGGTCCCGCCGCCGTCGGCGGCGCCCATGGCGCCGGCGCCAGCGACCTGGGGCGCCCTCCGTTTGCGACGCTGTGCGAAGCCGACATGGACGTTGACTCCTACATGCTGCTCGGCTCCGCGCTCGGCGCCGAGCTCGGATTTGTGACGGGCCCGGCTGCCTCGCCGCCCGCCAAGCTGGCGCCGCCAGCCTGGGAGCGCGGCGCGGACGGCGCGGCGCCCAGCAGCGGCCCCGGCAGCGCGCAGAGCGGCGGCGTGCTCGGCGGCGGCGGCGGCGGCGGCGGCACCGGCGGCTTCGGCGCGCAGTCACCGCGCTCGCCGCCGCTTTGCAGGGCAGGCCTGCTCGATGGCTGCGCGAACGGCATTGCAGCGTACCCGGCTGGGCCGCTGTCGCCGCTGCCGGGCGCGGAGGCGGGCGGCCTTGGCGCCGGCGCCGGCGCGGCGCCGGCGGCGTGCTTCCCGCAGCGCCCGGGCGCGCCCGTGTGCGACTACTACCAGAAGGTGGGCACGTGCCGGTACCGCGAGGCGTGCAAGTTCGACCACCCACCGCGCTTTGCGGTCGCGCTGAACCGCGCAGGCCTGCCCATGCGGCCGGGCGAGGCGCCGTGCTCATTCTACGAGCGCACCGGCGCATGCAAGTTCGCCGCGTCGTGCAAGTTCGACCACAAGGACTACCCGCCGGACCATGCATTCCCCGACGCGGCGCGCTCGGCTGCCGCGCCGCCGCCGCCGCGCGAGCCGCCGCCGCCTCCGCGCATGCGCCGCGAGCGCCGCTCGCCGTGACAGGAGCCTGACGGTTCCCTGTGCATGCGCGTTGCATGCAGGTTGCTCTCGCTGAAAACATGTCCTGAGCTATGGTGAGTGCGTCGTGAGGTTCGGGCTGGGATGGGCTTGGTTGAAAAGAACGGGGCCGGCGGGGTAGAGCGACGCGTGTGACGCGAGCGCCTTTTGCCGCATCAGTCGGAGTGGGTGTGTCTCGGGTTGAGCTATGCGGCGTGTGGTCGGTGGCAGCGCTGCGCTGGAGACCCCTGCGGCGTCCGTGTGCCTATTGCCGGCTGACTGGCAGGATGGAAACTGGACATGCTTGCTTTATCTGCACAGAGACTACTGCGCGTGGGGGTCATGTTGGCGGCGTGCCACGGTGTTGACGTGGCAGGCGCATGCATATGAGCTATGGGCGCTGCAGCGCATGCCGCAGGGCATGTCTGGCGTCATTTGGTACTAAAGAGCCTATGTCGGCGGTGGCACAAACGCGCAGTGCAAGCAGCGCCGGGGCGGGGTGGGGGTGGGGGGACACGGGGGCATGCCAATTTCCGCCTGCAGAGATGACGTTGCCTGCACTAAATTCATTCTTCTGCCTTCCCAAGAGTTTTTGGCCTTTCAAGCGATGCGTCAGGCAGCTGTCGCTTGTCGCTTTCCTCGGCACCAGCGCGAACCAGGAGGCGCAGCCAGAAGGGTGGCACTGCCAGCGTGTTTAAAAGTCAGGAGCGGGGGCGGGGCGGGTGTCGGGGGAGGCACGCCTTTTGTTGGCGGTTGCCTTGGCGGGGTGCGCGCCGGTCTGCGGTCCTCTGCCGCGGATCATTTGCAGTGAGGCGCTACTTTGGCTTGTTAGCTAATGCTGTTGTGAGCTGAATCCGCTGTGAGCAGCGGTGAGCGGTCGGCGGCTGCGGCATGGGGCAGGCTCTTGCCTTGCGCACGCGCGCATGGCAAGCCACCTCAGGCCCGCCGTCTGTGGGAGAGTGGTTGAGGGAGCTCGGCAGGTGTGCGCATAGCTTGTGAAGCAGAGGTGTGAGGTGCGACTGGGTGACGGTGCAACTGCTTTCGCTGCTCCATGCTGGCCGCGCCCCTCTGCGCACGCTCACACGCTTCGCGAACCCAACGCTGAGTGCTGGCCCGTGTTCCCGTCGTCACCTGCACAGGGTCTGCGACGGGCGCAAAGGCGCAAGCCTGCTCGTCCTGCACAAGCAATGCACAGATCGGCTTTGGCCTCCAACAGTCCGGCACTATTGAGCACGAGCATGGCCAGTACAGCTATATTAACAGGCGCAGCATCACGCCCACTCTGTCAGCTTGCGCCCAGCGCCGCCACGCTCCGCAGCGGCCGCGCCTGCGCCGGCCGAGCGCGCTGTGTCGCTGTACAGCGACGCTGCGCGGCCCGCTGCTGCCCGCTCGCGCGCCCGCACTCCGCGCACAGCGGCCGCCCCCGGCTACTTTGTGCCGTACTCTGCCAGCTGCTCCGCGTTGCGCACGCTCGCCGGCAGCCCGCGGCGAAAGGGGTTCATGAGGATGGGCTCGTCCGGCGCGCCCTCGCGCTCCTGCACGCGCACACTACACCTGACCACGGTGCACTGCATGCACCTCTATCCTAAGTGGCGTGACATGCAGAGGCCAGCACAGTGCCGCCGTCGTCCTCTACACGGCTGGCACACACGCCTGCCCGCTGGTCAGCACGGCAGGCCCCTGGTCAGCACAGCAGGCCGGGCGCTCCCCCGCGCTCCCGCTCGCACGCCAGCCGCTGGTCAGCACAGCAGGGCGGGCCACCCGCAGGCACGGGGCCCGGCACATGCGTCAGGCCGGCCAGGCCTCACGGAGCACGCGTCACCAGCCGCTGCAACCGACAGTGCGCGCCACAGAGCCATGGCTCTGCGGGCCCCCTCGCGCGCACCATGTTTAGCAGCCTGATCTTCTCGGCCTCCTTCCACTTGCCCTCCAAGGTGGGCTCGTGCTTCGCCAGCCCGAGGTACTCGCAGACCTGATTGGAGGGCGTGTGGCAGGGGCGCGTCAGCCGGCTGCAAAGGCAAACCTGCACAGACTGAGCCCGCGGCGGCAGGTTGGTACACAGCCGAAGCGCACCTGGTGTTCAACCTCAAACGCCAAAAAGGCGAGGGGGAAGGCTATGAGCGTCCCAAAGACAACTTTCGACTGCGAGACTGCGCCCGACATGCTGACTCTGAGCGCTGCAACAGAGCGTGCCTTCCCAGCCTCGCCTGACCGTTTCAGCAATAGGTCTGGACTCGAGATGCAGGATTTGGTGTTGCGCAGCACCCCTAAATTTGCCCTCTAGATTTCTCCTGGTGGCAGGCTTTAAAGCCTGGGCAGCGCGTTCTGCAGTGCGAAACCTGCTCGAACAAAGAAGGCCTTGGACAGGACTCAATCGCAGGAAGCGCTTTGGCCGGGACAACCCGTCTGGCTGCGATGGCGTCTGGCGCGGCGCGGTGGTGATGGTGCGCATGCGTCCGCGATGTCACAGCCGGAGGAGCCCGACTACCCGCCGGGCTGCCCCGGGCGCAGGCAGCTGTGCGCGCTGGACAGCCTGGCGCAGTGCTCCATCTGCCACTACTTCTTCCAGGGGATGCCGCTGCTGCTGGAGTGCGGCCACAGCTGTGCGCCCCCGCCCCGCTCTGCCAGCGCGTGACCTGCGCAGGCAGGCCCGGCGCAAGCGGCTCTCGGCGCGCCGCCCGAGGCGCGGCGCGGCGCGGCGCGCAGTCTGCTCGGCGTGCATCCGCAGCAGCCTGCGGTTCCAGGAGCAGTCGGGCGCCGCGCGCTGCCCGCTGTGCCGCAAGCCCGCCGCCGAGCACGCGCTGCGCGCCAACCTGGCGCGCCCCCCCCGCGTCCCGCCCACTTTCTCGCTTGCGTGAGCGCCGGAGCACCGAGCCTGCTGCCCTCTGCCCCAGAGCAAGCAGCCACGCCCGCCCTGCGCCTGCTGGCACGTGTGCTCAGAGGCGCCTGCAGCGTGAGGCCTCCGCGCCCCGCGGCGGGCTGACGCGCGTGGCCGGGCGCGCGCCAGGCGCTGCGCGACCTGGTCGCAGCGCTGCGCGCGTGCCGGCCGGCGCTGCTGCGGATGGCGGCCGAGGCCGCCGGCGGCGCCGCCGCGCCCGCCTCGTCCCCGGGCGCCTGCGACGCCGGGCCGCCGGGCCGCGCGCGCCGCGCCGGGCGGCAGCGCGGCGCGGCGGGCAGCCAGGCGGCGGCGGCGGGGGGCGCAGCGGGGGAGGAGGCGGACGCAGAGCACGAGGTGGTGGATCTGACGCAGGCGGCTCCGCTGTCGCCCGCGCCGGCGTGCGCCGGCGGCCGGCGCAGCGGCGGCGGCTGCGGAGACGGCAGCGGCGGCGGCGGGGGTGGCGATGGCGGCGGCGGCAGTGGCGGGCGGCGGGCGCGCAAGCGCCCGGCGCGCGACCCCGACTTCAGCCCCTCGCCAACGCCCAGCGGGTGCGTCGCAGGGGCTTCCAGCGAAGCAGCGGTTTGTTGTGGTTGCTGATCCAGCTCGCTGCTTCCTGCCACGCCAAAGCCTGTACTGTCAGTCTCCGCGGTAAGGTGTTGCTTGTGGTTCAGATGTGACATCTGCTTAGGTGTTTGACGACGCTTAGAGGGCGCAACCGGAGGAGTTTTTCTCGTGTTGACAAGTGTGGCTGGAGCCAGCCTGGCAGGCGCCGTTGCACACGCAGGGCGGCGTCTGTTTTGGGCGCCTTTTGGGCGCCTCGTTGTCCACTGAGCAGCAGGGATTCGCCTGATTCCCCGATGCGATGCGCGCGTAAGGTCGCCGCCCAAGCGCGCTCGGCGCGGGGGTCGGGCCAGCCAGGACGGCGCTGCCTGCGAGGGCGTCCTGCACCCGGCCAACGGCCAGCGCGCCGCGCCGGCGCGCGGCGCGCGGCCGGGCGCGGCGGGCGGCTACGTGCAGTGCCCCATCTGCAGCCTGTCGCTGCGCGAGAGCTTCCTGAACACCCACCTGGACTCGTGCGCCCTACCTACCCTAACCCTACCCTATAGGCTGTGCAATGCGTATACGCCTGGAGCGGTGCTGACTGTCACGTCACCTGTCGCGGGTGTCTCGGGACACGCCCTCACACGCGTCGCCCCCCGTTCCGCTCCGCCGACGGGCGGCCGCGCGCGCGCGCAGGTGCCTGAAGCGGGACGGCGAGGGCGCGCACGCCGCCGGGCCGGGCCGCGCGCGCGCGCCGGGCGGCGGGCCGGGCGGCGCCTGCGGCGGCGGCGGCCGGCGCGGCGCGGGCCGCTGCGCGCTGGCGGTGCCGCCCAAGCTGGCGATGAGCCTGCTGAAGGAGCGCGACCTGCGCGAGCGCCTGCGCGCATTCGGCCTGCCCACGCTCGGCCGGCGCCCGGTGCGCGCGTGAAAGTACCCTGCCCTACCCTGGCGGGCGAGGGCTGGGCCTGGTGCCCTGCGTCGTCGCGGCGGCGCTTGAAGTCGCTCCCCGCCGGTCAGCAGGGCTCGCTTCCCTTGCAAGATCTCGCCCCCCAGGGGAGGAGCTGCGCACGTGCCTGCGAGCGCAGAGCCTGCCTGCGCTCGGTCGGGGCGCGGCTCGGAAAGCAATTGTGCCAGAGTTGGACAGTTGGACCGTTGGGAGAGCGCCGAGTGCCACGGCACAGCCGCAGCGAGCGCCTGCGCAGGTTGGGGTCATGGTGCGGGTCGCTGCTAAACCTATCCTAAACCTACCTAATGCGCGCGCAGGAGCTGGAGCAGCGCTACGGGGACTTCCGCGTGGCGGTGCAGAGCGCGCTGGACGCCGGCGAGGCCGTCACGTACCCGGAGATCGTGCAGCGGCTCGGCCGCCGCGACCGGCGCGTGGCGCAGGCGGCGCTGGGCCCCGCGGCGCTGCGCGGCGGCAGCGGCGGCGGCGCCGGGGACGCCGGCGGCGGCGGCGGCGGCAGCAACGGCCTCGAGCAGCCGCCCAAGGGTGCGCATGGCAGTGAAGCGGAGGCGCCAGGTCGTTTGCTGACACGCGCGTCCATGGAAACACGGCGCCACCAGGGCACGGTGTTGGCAGCTTTGCACGGGCGTCAACTAAGCATAGCGGTTAGGTAATGGTAGGGTAGGGATTTATGGTGTGCCACCTTCGGCACCAAAGCGCACCTGTCATGCGGGAGCCCGGACACCGAGCCACACTTCTTCTGTAGCCACATCTCACAATTAGGTTAGGGCACAACCGTGTGCCTGACCCTAGTGTATTCACACCTGCGCGCCGCCCACCTCGCGCGCAGACTACTTGCAGCTCATCCAGGAGACGCGCGAGCGGGATGGCCTGCGCCCCGGGCCGCTGCAGCCCGCCCCTCCAGCGGCTAATCCAGACGCCGCGGCTGCGGACGCCGCTGCTCCGAGCGCCTCCGCTGATGCTGCCGCGGCGCTCACGCCGACAGCGGGCGCGGCTGGCGATGCGGCTGCTGGCGGGGCATGCGCCTGCAGCTGAGGGGGCGCCAGGCGCACTGACGTGTGCTTGGCGGATGGACGTCCGGCTGGGCCTGTGGCACATGCGGGCGCCACGCATGCATGGACGGCCAATTGCTTTCCGGCTATTTGTGCTGCAGCTGCAAGTGGTGGCCATGCATATGCCTGCTTAGAAAGCCCGTGGCAAAGAGGCCATGTATTGTTTTGGCAGCAGCCCTCAAACACGTACTTTGCATGTGTGTCCACAAACATGAACTGCTCATGGGTTTGCTTTTGGTGCAGTGTGTCATCAGACTAATGGCTGTTAGAACGCTTTTCTTCTCTGCCCTGCGACAGTGAGCAGCATACACTAAACGCCTCTGTAACAATGAACTGTCGCAGTTTGACGAATGCAGAGCACAGGTTGTTGAGTTCATCACACGAGCAGGCACAAGCTTGCAGTCGCACGTTGTTGTACACTTATGGACAAGGGACGTTCTAACATCGTACGCCAGGCAAGACACATGTTGGCCTTGCGCGAGTCATTGCAGACATTCATGCGCACAGCCATGTCAACAAGGAGTGTAGAAAGCTTAGCAACTCACCCAATCAACCGCGCAGTCTTCTGCCATTCATCCCTTGCACACTCAACAAACCTCCCAAGTCTGACGCACCCTGCAGCAAACCAAGCAGTGCCAACACCTCAACCCTATCCCCGCCCCGCTCTGGGCCAGCGCCAGCATTGCGCTACCACACACGCTACCATACAAGCTCCTTGTACAGCGCGGGCCATAGCAACACCAGAGACGCGGCGGCAGCTTGGCACGCAGCATGACGCTTGCGCGCCACCGGCCGCCGAGGCTTGGCCGTCCAGCGCATCACTTGCTGAATGATGGACCGCGCGGCGTTGACGACGATGTCTGGTTCTGTGTCCCGGTGATGGGGTCGCCGCTGGCCGCCCTGCTCAGGTCAGGCTTCTGCGCCTCCTTGCCCCGGAACCACCAGGCGATCACTGCGTAGCAGCCGACGCCGGCGAGGGCCGTCACCAGCACTCCTTTCTGCAGCCAGCGCGAGCAGCTCTGTCAGGGCACACCCCGCGCACAGCCCGAGCAGGCTAGACTCGCAGAAGTCCTACTTATCCACGTCTATTACACGCATTCGCACAGACAAGGTGAAAAGCTGCTCATATAAACTCTTTTCAAGCAGCCAGGTGCAGCTCTGTCACGGCATACAGAGGCAAAGCAGCAAGCGTTCTGAGCTCCTACGGGTGCTCACGCACTGTGTGGAGCACTACACACTCTCGTCACGTATAACCAGGGGCTGCGGCGTTGCGTGCTTGGTGGGCGCCCACCTGCGAGTCTTTCCAGTGCCAAGGCTTGTGCGGAATCTCTGACGCGTCTGGGCCCTTGGCCTCTGCCTCAACTCTCTCGCGGATGCCTGCGCCTGCGCCTCCAACAAATACCTTGAGACAGCGTGTGCAGATGCGCCACACAGCCCCTCCCTCACCCTGTCGCTCTGCCTGGAGCCTTGCTGGCCGGCCTGTATGTCTGAAACAGCGCCTCGTACGCTTGCGGTTTGTGCGGCGTGCCATAGCTCCCAAACGCTTCATTGTGTGCATGTCAAGCAGAGCATGCCGGCTCAACCCTCAGCGCAGCCTAAAGCCTGGAAGGCTGACCTCGCTCCTACACACGTGTCTGCACCTCCCCTCCATGCACTGCTGGCGTAACAAGACAAGAGGCGCGAAACGCACTGGATGCCAGCGCGCGCACGCGCAGGCGCGACACCACGGTGCTGCTCACAGCAGATCTTCCCAGCGTCCTGAGCATGGTGTCTGGCTCAAAATTGAGTCTGTAACAACTCCGAGTGCAGGCTGCTTGCCTCTTCTATTGTTCCAACCCTACCCTAACAGAGGGGGGTTTTGGAGAACCACACTCGAGCGCGATATCGCCTATTTCAGCCCACACAGCCGCTCCGCAGCCGATCTGACGCTTGCGTTGGTGTTGCTGAATGCCCAAGCTGCCGCTGGTGGCGGGATGAGGCAGGACTCAGCCTCATGCCTGACATCGATTTTCACGCCGCACCGTGACAGCATTCCGGGGCCTGCCCGGCCCGTTGTGGCCTTTCAGAAGTCACCTGAGCTGATTTGCGGTTGCTGATCCCCGGTGCAACAGCCGCCGATGCCCCAGCCCGGGCCCCAGCAAGCCGATGCGCACCACAGGAGGCGTGCACAGGCCTGCTGCAACGTGCGGCACCAGCGCTCTGTGGTAACTACTTGTGCTGGTCTTGTTCCAGCCCAGGAGAACACCAGAGGCCGCCCGGGCCCTACCTGGGGCGCAGGACCGGATGCGCATGCGCAGCTAATGGCACATGTGAGCCCGGCTGGGCCCGTAGGTGCTCTAAAGTATAGCCAGCATCACCTGTAGCCTCACCCCTGTGACCTTACTGCGCGGGGTCGTGTGTTCGGGATGCGTGGTTGGCAGATGCGGTCGCAGCGCATCACGGGCCAGTCTGGTCCTTATGAGGTCAAGAAACACTCCTGTGGTGGTGGCTTCTCTGTCCTTACCTTGAAACAGCTCAATTTGCGAAAATAAAAGATAGCTGTCGCATTCGAGTGTGAAAAAACCCCCCTCTAACAAACTTATATGCTGAGAACTTCCACGCGGGAGCCAGCCTGGCTGGCGCGAGGCGTCCAATGATATTTTCTTTCAGCTAGACAGCGCAGCAAGTATAAAAGCAGCAACAAGGACCTGGGCGGCTTGGAGCAACAGTATCTTGTGCGCTCAATGCTTGCGCTCCTTGCCCTGCACGCAGGCTGAACGCACGGGCAGTCTCCACGGGAAAAGCAGTGAGGTGAAGTGCAGAGGGCAGCTCTGCGTGTTACAAGCAATTGCACCATGTGCGAGTTGTCTCCATGCGCAGTCACATCCTTGGACAGGCGAAACAGTCTCGCACTGTGATCAGGTTGCACTGTATCAGTAGACCTCCTCTGGTATCGTAGAGCGGCAAGCCAAACTCGTTTACGTTGGGGTCAGGCAAATGCTCAATTGAGATGCGCTCTGCAGTGTCTTGCTGCAGGATTGGCAGCGCCTCACAGTGTGTCGGCATTGCCAAGGACCTTTGTAGGTGTGCTCATGGCCTGACGTGCTTCCTTTCTCTGCACCAGGCGCTGCAGCTGCGCACGCCGCGCGGCCAGGCTGGCATCCACCTAGGCTTCGACCATGGGCCACCCAGGCGCGGCCCCCAGAGCCTGGACTTCCTCCCTGATTGAGCGCTTGCCGGCCTGTAACCCCAGCATCCTGCCGGCGTCGGCAGGCACAAAGGGCTTGGCGGGCACGCTGCTGCGGCGCTATGTGCCGTCCGCAAGGAGCAAGGTCCTGCTGGTCGACTTTGCGGTCTTCTGCCCGCCGGAGAGGTGCGCTGGAGCATACGCAGCGTTTGCCGGCCCGAGCCCAAACATCTCTCACTCCAAGCAAAGCACACTGTGAGTCAGCATGTAGCCATGCATGCGCCCATGGTCTCAGAACACTGCACATCGTGGCTGCTCACAGCGCACGTCGCCTGTCTGCTTCCCCATGCACTGTGCACTGCGTGTGCGGAGTGCTGACGTCTCCAGTGTGCCGGCGCCCAGCATGCTGAAGAGCTATGTCGAGCAAGTGGCCATCGAGTACCGCTGCGGCCACTTTGAGCCGGAGACGGTGGACACAATGGTCTGGCTGCACGAGAGCCGGCACAACGGCGTCGGGGAGCGCACTGCTGTGGCCCCAGGCAGCGCCCGTTTCCAGGCGCTCTCAACCCCAGGAGTGGGTTTGCTTGCAGCGTGTGGAGTCCACACTGTGGACAGGCACCCCCGTGCCCGTGCAGGGCATTTCTTGGCAGCTGAGACATGTGGGCGGCATGCCGTCTGGTGGCCAGCTGCTCTCCAGCCAGCCTGCTCCTGTCAGAAACGCTGTTGCCGCAGCGGGCAGGCTTGAGAGCGCAGGCAGCAGGCATGCATGCAAGCTGTGAGGATTCCGTGTCCTGCGCCAACCCCAGCCATGCCCCGCGCTGGGCGCCAGTGTGCTCGGTATCTGCACGGAAGCTGACCCGTAAACCTGTGCAAGGGCAGTGCATGCCACTCTCCATGCTTGGGGCACGCCGCATCCGCCCAGCACATTAGAGCAGGCTGGCAGGTGCGTGCGCCGCGCATGGGCGCAGGGCTGAGCCGGACGCCGTGGGACCTGAGCTACACGGCGCGCCTGGAAGAGGCGACTGTGGTGATGTTTGACGTCGCAGAGAAGGCCATGGCTGCTGCGGCGGTGGCGCCCAAGGAGGCGCGTCGCTTTCTTTTCCCATCGGCTCATGCCTACATGCGCGACCTGAGCTGCCCGAGCTGTTGCCGCGTGTCCGCCGTCGAGCAAGCGGGGCGACTGCGGGTCGCAATGCGTACGGTGCTTGCAAGCCGCAGATGCCCATGATGAGCTGAGCTGCAGCTGCGTCCTAGTGCAGAGAGTGCGACACATAGCAATGGGGCGTGCAGCAGGCCGCCCGTTGCGGCAGCCGCAGGGCGCAGCATTGCTGAGCCGCACTGGGCACCCGCCCGGCATGCGCACCCGGCCTGGGCCGATGCGCGGCCGTGCGCCGCGCAGGTGGACATCCTGATCACGGTGTCGGGCTTTGCGGCCACGCCCAGCCTGGCCTCCATGGTGGCCTGCCGCTTCGGCATGCGCGGCGACGTGATGGCGCTGTCGCTGTCCGGGCACGGCTGCGCTGGTGGCCTCGTGGGCATCGACCTCGCGCAGGCGCTCCTGCAGGTGCAGGACCCTTCGCCATACCGCTCTCCTGCTCTTTCAGCCGTGCTGTCACGATCGCGGTTGCGCATGTCGCGAGCTCGACTCAAATGACTCAAATCATGAGATGGTCATATGCTTGCTGCAAAGGTGTGCACTACAGCACCAGGCTATGCTGCTGCAGTGCCAGGCTGTGCAGCTATTGCAGCCCGCCAGTGGCCACGCCCCGCTAGTGGCCGGTCACCCAACTTCACCAGCGAGCGCCGCGTGGCGGGCCTGACCCTAGCGCGCGCGCTGCGGCGACGGCAGGCGGGGCCGGGCCGGCTGGCGCTGGTGGTGCTGGCCGAAAACATCACCAACGGTACTATACCCCAACCTTCGCCGCTGCCTGCCTGCCACTGCATGCACGCCAGACCCTGGGCCGAACTCATGGTTAGGATCCGGGTAGGGCACCTCCTGGCCGCACCCTGGGCACTGCATGACACCTCCCGGTCGCACCCAAGGCCGCGTTGCCTGATGCGCCCCCGACTCCCGGGCGCCGGCCCTGGCAGACACCCTGGCAGCGCGCTCACCTCCTTCGGGTGGGCGCCCGGCCTGCAGGCGTGTACGCCGGCCAAGAGAAGCCCTACCTGACCTCCAACATCCTGTTCACGGTGGGCGGCGCTGCGCTTGTGATGTCCTCGAGGTGCGCAGAGGCATCACCGCCAAGGTCCCTGGATGTTGCACGCAATGGCTCACGCAGGCAGCTGCACAGCTGCCCAAGTGCCAAGTCCCTGTACAGGCTCCCCTGCACACTCATGTGACCACATCTCAGAATGACGGATAATCATTGCGAGGTTGTTTCAGAGGCTAAGGCACAGCAGGATGCGGGCTCCAGCCTCGTGCAAGACCTGGCACCTCATTCTGTGTGCTGTCTCCGCGGCTCTCACCCCAGCATGGCGCGCGCGCGCGGCAGGCAGAAGGACCGCGCGCGCGCCAAGTACGAGCTGCAGCACATCGCCAGAACCCTGACCACCGATCAGAAGGTGGGTTTCCAGGGAGCCGGACGAGGCTCCGCGCGCCCATCATAGAAGCAGCACGCTGCCGAGCGGGAGCCGAGTGTGAAGAGCTGCTCGGCAGCGCACCTGTCTCCTGGCTTCACGACACCAGACAGGCTGAGACACCAGCACAGAGCGCAGGGGGCATGCGGGGAGGTGACGCTCATGAAGCAGAACCCTCGCTTATGAGATGGGATGACACACCGCATGCTGGCCTGCCGCGCGCAGGTCAACGCCTGCGTGGGCTTCCGCGACGACGCCGCGGGCGTCAAGGGCATGTTCGTGGACCCGGACGTGCTCAAGACGGCGGTCGTGGCGGCCATCTCGGCCACGCTCGCGCGCCTGGCGCCCAGCGTGCTGCCCCTGCGCGAGTTGGTGCGCGGCCTGACTCGAAACCTACCCTATTGCGCGCTCGCTCCTGGTAGTACTTCAGCCGTGCAGGCGCGCTGGAGCTCGGGCTGGCTGGTCGAGGCAGCGCGGTGCCTGCACAGGAGCTGGGCTTGGTGGCGGGCCCCTTTGGCAGCATGCGCTCGCCTGCGCGTGCATGCTAACGCCAATGCGACGCATGCTCATGGCAAAGTATGCATCAACCTGAGACATGAGTGTACGCTTGCATGATGCCCCGGACTGAGGGAACATTTCTAGAATACGCATGCTTGCCTGGGAGAACCGCGCCCGCAACAGTGCGCCGGGCGCGCGCGCTCCGCGCATGCCGCGCGGCGCCCGTCGCAGCGCGCGCGCACGGTCGCGCCCCCGTGTGCGCGCGCGAGGGGCGAGCGCGGCGCCCCCACGCCGCGCTGACCGCGGCCGCCGTGCGCCGGCAGGCGCGGGCCGCGCGCAGCCGGCGCCACCGCCCGGACTTCTCCGCGACGTTCCAGCACCTGGCGCTGCACCCGGGCGCGCTGCCGGTCATGCGCAAGGTCGCACAGGCGCTGCGCTTCAGCGCCGCGGCGTGCCAGCCTAGCGTCGCCACGCTGGAGCGCTACGGCAACACGTCCTGCTCCTCCACGCTATACGTGCTCGCGCACATCGAGCACCACCAGGGCGTCCGGCGCGGCGAGAAGGCGCGCGCCGCATGGCCCCGCCCTGTATGCTGCGGCGGGCGGTACGACGGAGTCGCGCGCGCGAGTCTCGCGCTCGCCGCAGCGTTGCCGTGCTTCACCAAGCTTTTCAACGACAATCAGATTGTTTTGCAATTGAACAGAGATCGATGTGTGTGAGTTTGCAACGGCGTGTGCGGCCCTGCCAAAGCAGCGCCCGGCTACAAGCGTGGCAGGAGCCGGGCACCATGGCCATGGTAAGTACGCAGGACAGCTGTTGCACACGGTCATGTGTTTCAGCCGCCGCCTGCCGGCCCAGCGATCTGCGTCGCCGCACGGCAGGCAACAGGGGCCCGCCCCGGCGCGCGCGCGGCGCAGGTGCTGCAGCTGGCCATGGGCACCGGCCTGCGCTGCCTGGCGTGCACCTGGCGCGCGCGGCGCGGCCAGCGCACGCAGCACGCCGCCTGGGCGCCCGCCGCCGGCTTCGCCAAGCACCCGCCGGGCTGGACGCGCCCGCGCGCGCTCGCGCTCGCGGCCGCCCAGGCGCGCTTCCCGCAGCTCAAGCTGCCGCGCTCCGCCTTGTGACCCGGGACCGCAAGCGCGGCCCTCGCGCCAGTCGTCCAGCGCCAAGGGGGCTCTTGTGTCTTGTATGACTCTCTACATAAGTTCCAGCTTCTTGCTCTAATATCAGAGTATGTTGGAAGGCGAGTAGTGTGCGAGGCATGAAGGATGCAAGCATGCACGCAATGGTAGTGGCCAGTAACAGGCTGCTGCCTAACAGGAGGCAGCCGCCGTTGGCGCGGACGCCCCCAGCGCACGCGCGCTGGCCGCGCGTGCGGCGGCCGTGCGCGTCGGGCCGGACGGCCTCGAGGTCGCCGAAGACTCCGCCGCCAAGCGCGCGGCGGAGGCCGTGGGCGGCGACGCGCCGGCCGCGCCGCAGCAGCCGCCGGCGCGCGCTTCAGAGGGTTCTTCCAAGCCTGGCGAGGCAGGAAGCGTCGCGCCGCCCGCGGATGCGAAGCTGCGCAAGCCGGCCCGCGGGGCCGCCGGTTGCCTGGCGAGCGGCACGGTCGGGGTTGGCAGGCGCGCATGGTTTGGACGTAAGGTGGTCCCCTGCCCAGGCGACCAACAGAGCGTCTCCGCAGCAGCAGTAGGCGCGTGAGCGTGCACGGCAGCGGCAAACTGACAATGCTGAACCCTCCTCGGATTCGATGAGCAGCGCGGCTCCTTGGGGCAACATGCCGCATGCGGGGCTGTGCGCGGCTCTTTGGGGCGACGTGCCTTAGGCGGACTCAGCGCATGCGACTCGCTCCCCGGCTTCGTACGGGGCACATTCACAGCCGGCAGGGCCCTGGAAGCCCGCCATGGCACGCTTCATGCAGCGTTCGTTCAGAAGGTTTTTGGGGTAGGTTCATTGAGAGTTGCGGCGTGCACATAGGAGGGACGCAATGCTGTCCCTCCTATGCGAAGCATCTTGCCTTGCACGCTGTCTTATGTGTGCCTGGGCAGCTTGCGAGGCCGCGCAGGCCCAGATAACCTTTACACACCATACCTCAGCATGAGTGCAGGCTCGCTTAAGCTCCCGACGCGACCCGACGGACACTTGCCCGGCTCTCTTCACAGCATGAGCTGCCCATGTGACCATCCTGATGCCATTGTCTGCGAGCACAGCACTGTGTGGCTTGCTTGCAGGGCATGCATTACTTATTTAGTATTAATGTGCTGATTGTGCTGGCTGTTATACTGGTTGTGCATGCCACTGGCAGCCTGCATTGCATGAGGCTGTGTATGGCAGTATTTGCTATATTAGTAGAGGCTGCTGCTTGTTTTACTATCACGTAGAATTGTGCCTACTATCACGTAGGATAGTAGGCAGTGAGGGCGATGCAGTCGGACTCGCGCAGGGCATGCGTTGACATAGCGAAATGCCCAGGGCGTGAACAGTGTGAGCCTTCTTGCGGCGTTGCATGACAACCGGCCCTGCATGATGAGGTTTTGGGGTGATAGAGGCATGTGTGGGTGCTTCCAAGGTGTGCAGGGTGAAGGAACTGTCTCTGCCTGAAATGACGAGCCAGCATTATGGTGTAATTATAATGTTAATATTAATATCAATAGCCCAACGGCTCTTTCCACCTGAGGCTCTCCAGCTCATGATCAGTCAGATAACTTGAAAAGCAGGCAGCCTTTATTTTCGCCCACGACAGGGCGAGTAGCCTGCACGCCCTGCAGACAAAACCCCTCCGCCTGCTGAGCCACAGAGTGGCTGTGCAGCTCTGGGTGCAAGCGCGCATCTTGATGTAGAGTGTTCCCGGCGACAGCGCGGCGGACATGTCCAGCTTTGCAGAGCCGACGTGTGCGGAAACCTGCTTGGACTCGGTGTCTGAGGCGCTTGTGGACGTTTTGGCCTGGCTGTCTGAGAATGCAGCGTACCTGCTCGACTGCATAGCCCAGGTGCGGGACCCTCACCGCGCCTGGGAAGCGTGCTGCGGCTTGAGCATGTGCCTGCTGGACTTGCCTGTCGGCAGCCCCGAGGTGCGCCCCGTTGCCGAAACCATGCGCGGTCACCCAGGAACAAGCTCCCCCTTGAGCATGGAAGGCAGGAACACCAGCCGTGTTGCTCACCTGGCCACCCCACACACATCTGCACGCGCGGCTGGGCAGAGCTGTGTCCGAGGCTGCTCGCCACAGGCAGCACGCACCTGTCCACCCTTGTAGCCCAGCTGCGCTGCCTGGGCCGACGCCAGCTCCACCGGCAGCGCAGCGAACAGTCAGGGCCGGAGCGACCGAGCCTGCCCGACCCAGACGCGGCGGCGCCGGGGCGCGGCGCTGCAGCGCGCGCGCGGCCGCGCGCAGGCGGGCCACGCCGCCGACGAGCGCAGCAAGAAGGACGACGACCTGTGGAGCCCCGCGCTGCGCGGCGGCGGCGGCGGCGGCCTCCTGCCGGCAACGACCTCGCTGCCGCCCTTGCGGCCGGCGGCAGGCTCCGAGGCCGCCTTCCTGTCCCATTTTCTGCCAGCGCCGGGCAACCACCCGGCGCCGGCGCCGCCGTGGGGCGGGGGCGGCGGCGCCATCACGCCGCGGGGCGACCCCGCTGTCGCCACCAGCCGCCACCGCCTGGCGCTGGCGTCCCCCAGCGGAGGCGGCAGCGGCGGCGGCGGCGGCGGCGCAGGGGAGTGGCCCCCGCCGACGGCGCCCAGCCACCTGGGCCGCGCGCTCGGCGCGCAGCACGGGGCCGGCGCGGCCGGCTCGCATGCGCACGTCAGCGCGCACACCAGCCAGGCCGGCTCCGCCTTGCAGCAAGGCCACAGCCTGCAGCATGGCCAGGCACTGGCGCATGGCCCCGGCGCGCATGGCGGGCAGGGATGGGCGGGCGCGGCTGCGCAGCATGCGCAGGTCGACGCGAGGGCCGGCGCAGGGCACGCCGCGGCGGCCGGGCCGGCAGCGGCCCAGCGCCCGCTGCAGCAGCCGCCGCGCGACTGGGGCGGCGACCGGACGGGCGTGCGCGGCGCGGGAGCGTTTGCGGCGCCGGCAGGGAGCCCAGGGGCGTCGAGGGCCGCGGCGGCCGCAGTGTGGGGGCACCTCGCTGCGTCAGGTAGCCCCGCGGCGCCGCAGCAGCACGCCCCGCGCCCGAGCGGCGCGCCCGCCGGGCTCAGCAGCGCAGGCTTCCACCTAGCACCGGCGAGCGGCGCGCACCCCCAGGGCGGCGCAGCCAGCCCAGCGACCGCATCGGCGGCCGCAGGCGCGGCGGCTGCCCAAGCGCCGCCCAGCAACGCAGCGATGGGGCCGCCGCAGCGCTCGCCCAAGCGGCGGCGCTCGCGCTCGCCGGATCCCCACCGCGCGTTCGGCGGGGCGGCTCACGCAGGCGGTGGCGCAGCCCTGGTGGGCGGCCCAGGGCTTTCCCCGTGCGGCGAGCTGGCTGCGCGCGGCCCAGGAGCCGCCGCGGCGGCCGCGGACGGCGCGCAGGAGCGCGGTGGTGCCGGGGCGTGGCCGGAGGGGTGCGATGCGGGGTACGACGTGGAGACAGGGACGTGGGGGCAGCGGCGGGCGCCGCAGCGCGGCGCGCCCGCGGGCGGCCTCGCAGCCGGGAACCCGGAGAGGCCGCAGCCGGGCGTGCCGGCCCCGCGGCCGCCACGGGAGGCTGGTGACGCTGAGCGGGACCCAGGTGCGGGCGCGACCCCAAGCTTCAGTTGTATGCAGTAATTCTGTGCGCGCTGCACCTGGACGACGACGGCCCTGGTTCTCTGCCCGCGCCTGCTTGGCAGGCGTTGTGCCATACATGTGACATGACAATGCATGGGCATTGCTCCGGAATGAACGGGCGGGCGCCGCGGCGCAGAAAGCTGCATGATTTGTGGTTCATGTTGCAGGGCGTTGCACGCAAGCAGGTCGTGCAGGCAAACGCAGGAGAGGTCAGCGGGGCATGGCGCAGGCACAGCGGGGCGGGAGGCGCGCCAGCCGGAGGGGGCCCAATCCGCGTGGATCACCGCTGCGGCGGACGCGAGCGCGGCCGGCGGCGCGCCGGGCAGCCGCCAGACGGCGCCGGGCGTGAGCGTGATCCTGCAGGAGGAGCTGTCGCTGGGCGCGCTCATCGGCGAGGGCGGCTTTGGCAAGGCACGCGCCTGCCCGCCGCATGCATCTCCTGTCCTCCTTGCAGGCCGGCCTGCGTCGCATTTGTTGCAGGGTAGCCACAACTGTCATAGGGTAGGCTAGGATAGGGGTATGGTTTTTGGGTATGTCATACCCTGACACCGCTCGCCATGCGCGCCCGCGGCCCAGGTGTTCCACGGGGAGTGGCGCGGGCGCGATGTTGCTATCAAGGTGATGACCGCCGACGCCGGCCACAGCCGCGCCGTCGTCGACGAGGTGCGGCCCCGCCCGAGCCGAACCAGGCGTGTTGAAGCTGTAAGGCGACCGCGCCGCACCCCGCGCGCTCCGCGCGCTGCCGTGCGCACCTGCCGCAGCGCCCGCGCGGGTCAGGGCGCCTGAGCCGGCCGCGGCGCGCGGCGCGCAGTTCCGGCGGGAGGTGTCCACAATGTCGGCGCTGCCGGACCACCCCAACGTGCTGCGCCTGCTGGGCGCGTGCGTGCGCGCGCCGCTCGCGCTCGTCACGCCCTACTGCCAAAAGTGCGGCCCCGTGGCTCCCTGGCCACCCCCGCACGCCTCTGCTCGGGTGACACGCGTATCCTGGGCCTGTAAATGCGCCCCGTGCCTGCACACGTGACCCGGCACTGCGCCCACCGCTCGACGCGTACCGCAGTCCGTCTGCTACGGCTGGCCGCCGGCGCGTCCGCCACGGCCGCCGGCATGGGAGCCAGCGCCTGCTGTGCGCCTCTGCAGCTCCGCCGCTCGGGGTGGCATCACAGGCTGTCGACAGCCTGGGCGCTCCGGCTGTCGTCTGCGGTAGCTGGCGAGTGCCGGGCGCTGACCGGGCGCTGACCGGGCGCGGGCGCGGCCGCGCGCGCAGGGGCAGCCTGTACGCGATGCTGCACAGCCCGCGCATGCACCTGAGCTGGGGCCAGGTGGCCTACCTGTGCCTGGGCGCCGCGCGCGGCATGGCGCACCTGCACGCGCACCGCTGCCTGCACCGCGACCTCAAGTCAGGCGCGCCCGGGTCCTCCAACTCCCTTGATCACTGACGCTGAACGCGGCGTGTCTCGCTGACTTAAGACGTGTGAAGTCGGCGCACGTGACCACGCACAGAGCGTCGCCAGCTTGTGGGCGGGCCCCCTCAGGCATGCAGGACTGCCCTTCTCTGTCTGCGTGCACACGAGCGCTGTTGGTGCGGGGGCCCGGAGTCCAGCTTGTGGCTGCCTCGAGCCCCAGGGCACACCATGAGCGCGCCTGCCCTGCTGCCAGAGGTGCGGCGCGCAGCGGCGGTCCGCGGCGGCCTCCAGCCGCTTCTGCAAGGGGTTGCGGGGTTTGAACTGCGCCGTGCGCGCCCGCAGGCAACCTGCTGGTGGACGCGACCTGGACAGTCAAGGTGGCAGGCGCGCCATTCAAGCGGGAAACTGTGCAGCCTCAGGAGGACCCTGCACGCGCCCTGCACGCGAAGGGCGACCAGCGCACCAGCAGGCTGCCTGGTCCATGGAACCCTGCCTCATGTGCCGGCCCTCCGACTGCCCCTACCTGCCCCCGTCAGAGCGCGCGGCCATGCATGGGACCACAGGCGCGCAGTTGCCCCACGCGCGCACGCTCCCCTCGCCCGCACGCCGGCCGCGCACCCACCCGCGCGCCCACTCGCGCGGCGCGGGGCGCGCGCGCAGACTTTGGCCTGGCGCGCGTGGTGCTGGACCTGCACGGCGCGCTGATGACCGGTGGCCTGGGCACATTCCAGTGGATGGCGCCCGAGGTGCTCGCGCACCAGCGCTACAGCGAGAAGGCCGACGTCTTCTCGTGCGCGGCCCCGGGCGCCGGTCCCTGACCCTACATTGATTCCTGCCCGAATTCAAAACCTACCTGCCTGCCCGCAATCCTGCCTCGCCACGCGCTTTTGTAACCCCATTGTGCCGCTCCTGGGAGCTGCGCTGCGCCCCGAGGTGCTTGCGCACCAGCGCTGAAGGCCAACGTCTTGTCGTGCGCGGCCCTGGGCGCTGGTCCCTGACCGCCCCCTGACACTGCCTCGCCAAACGGTCTGCACCCCCGATACGCCGGTGCTGGAGCTGTGCTGCGCATCAGCCTGAGGGCCGGAGTCTGGGCCGAGCTGCAGATCACGAGCAACGAGGCAGCACCTTGGGCATGCATGCTGGGGCACGCATGCAGCAAGCGCACGTACACGGCTGACGGCGCGCCGCGCGTGTGCGCGCGCGCGCAGCTTCGCGATCGTGCTGTGGGAGTGCACGGCGCGCCAGGTGCCGTACGCGGGCCTGGACGGCATCCAGGCCGCGCTGGCGGTGATGGTGCGCGGCCTGCGCCCGGACATCCCGCCGCACACGCCGCCCGCGCTCGCCGAGCTCATCCGCGACTGCTGGCGCCCGGTGCCGGACCAGCGGCCGGGCTTCGCCGCGCTGGTGCCGCGGCTGGAGGCGCTGTACGCCGCCCTGCGCCAGCAGTAGGCTGCGTGGTGGGAGCGTTTGCAGTTCCACTTGTTGTATCGAACCAGTGACGAGTTCTGCAGGGCTGGGGCGTTGTTCCCAGGCTCTGCGGCCCTGGGTAGCGGTGCGAATTGCAGCGCAGGCGTTGCGCACTTTGGAACAGGCTGCATGGCATGAATGTTAGCATGTTGGATTGCTTTCTGACAGGACGCATGGGTCTGTCACTTGATTTTGACTTGCATTGTCCAGCTGTATGCACTCCGGTGTATTACCAGCATGTGCGGCACGCGGGGTGAGACCTGCATCTGGCAGTGTATGCGAGCGCACAGTTCTGTGCGAGAGGATCTGCACCTCAGCAGTTGCTCTATACCCGATACAAATGACAGGGCCTGTAGCTCAGCAGTCGCTCTATACCAGATACGAGTGATGGGGCGAACAGAGGAGCACTGTCAGGCTTACTGTCGGGCTGGCACAGACAACAAGGTAAACGCGCCTCATGGGTCCAGTCGTCTTGACAAGCCGTGCGCCATCCTGAGCACCAATGACATGCGACGTGCTTTTACATGCCATGCATGTTTGGAATGAATGCAAAACTCGGCACGATTATGCGGTTATCCGCATACAGTGATTCAGCCACTCCCTTGGAGCTATTGCCAGACGGCTGGGACGAAGTCGACTCGCAGTGCCTGGGGGAATTACGGCGATGCTGGACATAAACGATCTTCGAGAAGGTGGCGTGCCAGTGACAAGCTCCTGTTGTCGGTGGACTACTGATGGAGCTGCTGCATGTATTAACTCGTGTGTTCTGCATGCAGGCAAGGGCGGCAACCCAGAGCTGGTAAGGGAGTCACAGCGGCGGAGGTTCGCGGATGTGGCGCTCATCGACGCAGTCATAGCGCAGGACGCTCGATGGCGTGACGGTGACCGCCACAGGCCTGGTCAGCGTTTGCGGCACGCGTGTCACTGCAGCAGTGCTGAGCCACCTCCGCTGCGCTGCGCAGCCACCTACAGGACAGAGCGGCTGCGCACAGAGTTCAACGCGCTCAATAAAGAGGTGGGGCAGCGGAGGAAGGTGAGCATTGCAACACTGCACATCGGAAGCCCACTGCCTTGGAGCCAGGCTTGCATCGAGCTTGGCTTGCACCTTCTTCAAGTGCCCGACTTGCTCCCTGGCGGCACTGGATGAAAGGCATATTGTCCCTGCAGCAGATGTAGCACGCGCAGGCCGCTGTCTTGCCGTGAAACAATGCCTGAGTTGCCGGAGGCGAGGCGTTGCCGGGCTATAGCCCGCGCCTGGTGTGAGCCTGCAAGGCGGGCGCGCGCAGGCGAAGGAGGACACGGCCGAGCTGCAGGAGCGCAGCAAGGGCCTGAAGCAGAGCATCGCCGCCGCGGAGGAGGAGTCGGTGCGGCTGGAGCGCGGGCGCGACGCCACGCTGGGCGTCATCGGCAACTACGTGCACGACTCCGTGCCCGTCAGCGCCGACGAGGTGCTGCGGCCCGCCCGCCCATCAGAAGGTCTGCGATGCAGCTCCGTGCCATGCTGCCCATGGCCATTGCATGTGGTGCGCTGAAGGGGGTTGCACGCCTCCGTGCCCGTCAGCGCCGATGAGGTGCTGCGGCCCGCCCGCCACCGTGGGGCCCGCTAGCACCGTCCGGCCGCGTACCATGCTCATGGCTATCACTGATGGTGCTTAGACGCCCTTTGGCTGCTACGCACTCGCTGATGAAACAGGTCTCTGACATGCTACTGCACATGCCGAAGGGACGCCAAACGCTGAAAGGGGGAGGCGGCGTGGAGTCGAGTCCAGAAGATGATGAGAGCAAGGCCTGATCCGGCGTGTGCGAGGCGGCGCAGACGCGGGGCGGCCGCGCGCAGGTAGATAACGTGGTGGTGAAGACGTGGGGCGAGCGGCGCGAGGAGGACGGGCTGCGGAATCACGTCGACCTGGTGCTGCTGCTCGACCTGGTGGACCTAGAGGCGGGGACCGCTGTCGCAGGCGCGCGCATGCATGCGGCAGTGTTTGCGCGCGCTCCCGCATGGCCTCTGCGACCCGCAGGGGGCGCCGTGCTCTGCCGCGCAGCAAAGCGCAGAGCAGCAGGTGCCTGGTGCCCAGCATGCAGCCAGCAGCAGCACGCCCCCCCCAGAGCGGGCACGGAGCGCCGAAATGCAGGGGCGCCATGCTCGGCCACGCATCGCGTCCTGCCTTTCGCTACTCCCCTGCATGCTCTGCAGACCTGCTGCTGCTGGCTGCGTGCCGGGCACCCCAGTCATCCGCTGCCCGGCGCTTTGTCGGCTCAGGCAGCGCACCCAGACGGGCACGCTGCGGCATCCGCACGCCCCTCGCATGCCTCTGACCCTGTCCAACAGCGCGCTTACCTAAACCTACCCTAACCACCTCATGCGCAGGCGGGCGCGGCTTCTACCTGCGCCGGGAGGGCGTGCTGCTGAACCAGGCGCTGATCCAGGCGGCGCTCGCGCACGGCGTGGCCGCCGGCTGCGAGCCGATCATGACGCCGTTCTTCATGCGGCGCGACGTCATGGCCGAGTGCGCGCAGCTGAGCCAGTTCGACGAGGAGCTGTACAAGGTGTCGGGTGCGCCGCACCGGGCGCGCGCCGGCGCGCGCGCGGCCCTGGCAGCCTTGCCGTCGCCGTGGTGAAAGTCCGATGTCGCTGCCTGGCAGCAGAGTGCACTGCGGCCTGGCTGCTGGGGTCGTGCTGCCGTTGCCGCGCGCCCACACGTAGCGCCGGTCGTTGCAGCCCGCCCATGCGACCGCAGCCACGCACTCTGCTGCCAGCATCTCGCTGACAGGCTCCTCACGCTCAGGCTCCGCCAGACAGGCGTTTGCCACAGCGCGCCCGACCTCGCGCCGCTCGTGCCCGCTGCCTCGCCGTGCTGGCACGGGGCGGCAGGGCCACGAAAGCGCCCGCACGCTGCGACGTCGATATACACTACCCTACCCTACCCTACCCTATATTTGCGCACACGCGGCCGCAGGCGAGGGCGATGACAAATACCTGATCGCGACGTCGGAGCAGCCGCTGTGTGCGCTGCATCGCAAGCAGTGGTTTGAGGAGTCGCAGCTGCCGCTGAAGTATGTCGGCTACTCCACGTGCTTCCGCAAGGAGGCCGGCAGCCACGGCCGCGACACCACGGGCATCTTCCGGTGCGCGCCGCCTCCCCACCGCGCGCGGCGGCCGGACTAGAGTCGCTGCCGCCGCCTCGCTGTGCAGCAAAGCGTTCATTCGCAGAGCTGGTGTGTGCCGCACTGCCAAGCTGCCGGGCCGCCCGGTCTGCCTGCCCCCGTGCCGCGCGGGCGCGCCTGGAGAGAGATTCGCCACACTGCGCAGCCCCAGCTGGGCTGCGTCGCGGAGGGCGCAGAGCGCTATGCGGGGCGCCGATGCGCTCTGCGCGAGCTATGCGCGGCCTGGCGGGGCGCCGAGTCGGGGGCGGGCGCGTCGCGCAGCGTGCACCAGTTTGAGAAAGTGGAGCAGTTCTTCGTGACCTCGCCGCTCGGCCACGCGTCCTGGGAGGCGCTGGAGGAGATGCTAGGCAACGCGGAGGCGTTCTACCAGGCGCTCGGGCTGCCCTACCAGGCGCGGCGCCGCCCAGGCGCTACCCTAACCCTAACCCTGCACGCCGGCAGGCTGCGCTGCGCGCCGAGTGCACCCGGGCGCCGCGCGTGCAGGGCGGCGCAGCGCGTACGTGCGTGCGCGCGGGGACAGGCCGTGCAGTATAGCCGTGCAGCCTGGTGTCTATGCAGACTGCGCCGTTGCGAGGCAGCGGCGTGACGCCGGGGGGCGCCCGGGGCGGCGCCAGGTGGTCAACATCGTGAGCGGCGAGCTGAACAGCGCGGCGGCGAAGAAGTATGACCTGGAGGCCTGGTTCCCCGCGTCGCGCAAGTTCCGCGAGCTGGTCTCCTGCTCCAACTGCACCGACTACCAGGTGCGCGCGAGGCCCGGAGCTGTGAGGAACCCTACTTGGTAAACCTGATGCCTTTCTGATGCCCGCAGCGCTGCGCGCGCAGCACGCAGGTCAGCTCGGAATGCATCCCTGGGTGCACCAGATTGGTCTCCTGCTGGTCGCTTTTCCAAACTATAGCAAGTCATTGCATGCATGCCAGCACGTGCTTCAGCAAGCGGCGTGTTGCCGCACCGTATGGCAAGCTCCACCCTGCTCGAGGCAGGTTTGACGTGCTGAGGGGCCTTGCTTAGCTCTGGTCTGATGTGCAGCACGTATTTGACCGCGCACTAGTTGACCACGCCCGGCTCAGCAAGCAAAGTCCTGGCTGGCGCCGCAGGCGCGACGGCTGGACGTGCGGCTGCGTGCGCCGCGCGCGCCGGGCGCGCCCGAGCGCAAGGACTTCGTGCACATGCTCAACTGCACGCTGTCCGCCACCGAGCGCACGCTCTGCTGCCTGCTGGAGACGTACCAGACGCCGGAGGGCGTGCGGTGCGCGCCTGCCGTACCCTACCCTACCCTACCATACCCACCGAGCGTGCCAGGCTCGCAAGGACAACCACAGCACGGGGCTGCTCTTCTTGCACTCCTGCTTTGCACCTGCATTGCACCTGCTCTTACACAGGTCTCAATACTAGGTGCACCTAGAGTTGGCCGCTGTGCTGCGGGTGTGCGGGCCTGCGCAGCGCCGCACCTGCCCTCCCGCACCACACATTACGCTAACGCGCACCCCAGCGGCTTGCTCTCACCAGCGTGCACACGCCCATGGTCAGCGCGAGGCCGCAGGGCTCGGGCAGCCGGGGCACAGCGGTGGATGCTGGGCGCGCTGACGGCGCCCGGCGGCGCGGTAGGGTCCCGCCGCTGCTGCAGAAGCACATGCCCAACGGCCAGGACTTTATTCCTTTCCGGAAAAAGCTCAACGCAAAGGGCCAGCCCGTGCCGCTGTGAGGCCGGCGGTCACGCGCCGGCTGCTCGGGGAGGCGGGCGCTGGTGCGCTGCGGGCATCAGCAGCCAAGCGCTGGGGCTTGTAACGCTGTGACTGACTGAGCGAGCGATGACATTACAGGCTGCACCCGCTGACTGTTGCAACACAAGTTATAAGTGTGCCCATTGGTCCACACATACAGGCGTGGCAGATACAAGATGACGGGGGACATAAGCTGCAAAATAATTTCAATGAATCAAATGCGTCAGTTCTCTCGGAACGCGCGCTGCATGGCAGCGCTGCCCGTTCACGCTCACGCCCACAGCAAGGCCGCAGACGTGCACATGCTCCAGCGCGCTCGCCAGCGGCCGGCTGCCCGCGCCCGGCCGCCGGCGCCGCGGCCGCTTGCGCCGCCAACGGCAGGCCGCTCACTCCAGCAGGCCGGCAAAGTGCGCGTCCACGAAGCCGGCTGCCAGCGCGCTCGCCTCCAGCAGGCTGTCCTCGCCGCGGCCCTCCAGGGCGACCAGCAGCCGCCGCCCGCCGGCCGCGCGGCCGGCGACCCAGCAGTCGTGCGCGCCGCGCGCAACCACCTCCACGTCGATGGCGTCCGCCAGGTCGGGGTCCGCTGGCGCCGCCCGCCTCGACCCTGCCGCCCGCCCAATTGGTCGCTGCTGGCACGCAGGGAGCTCCTCAAACACAAGGCAAGCACACCGCTCATTCTCCTCTTCAGTACAGGGTGTCCAGCACAAGGAGAGGGAGAACCCCTGACGACAACCCCTGGATTCGCGCACCGCACATCAGCGGCAGACGTTGGGCAGCGGAGCAGCGCAGCGCGGCTGTCAAGTCCATGAGTTGGCTTGGGAGGGCGGGGCAGTGCTTATAGGGTTATAGGGTATATGTTTGGGTAGGATAGGGTTATATATACCCTATATATATTTAGGCAAAGCACCGCAACATGGCAGCCGGGCGAGCACCCGGCGGCCCAGCCGGCGGCGCAGCGGCGGCGGCGGACACGGCGGCCGCAACGGCCGTGTCCAGCTCAGCGGCCACGGCGGCCGCGAGGCCGAGCGACTCGCGCGCCAGCGTGGCCACCTTGCTCGCCGGCGACGCGCGGCCCGTGCCCAGCGCCGCATCCTCGTACGCATACCTGCCGCACGCGGGCAGCGGGGTCGAGCCTGATCAGGCTCTGGAACGGCCTGCGGGCATGCGCGGCAGGTCCCAGAAAGAGCAGACAGGCGCCTGTGGCCACGAGCGGCAGTAATTTGATAGCAAGCAGACCAGCGGAGCAGCCCCGCTGCTGTCATACAAGAAGCTGGCCTGTGCACACTGGGTTGGGCACATGCTTTATGAGAGCAAACAGACCTCCCTTTCCATGCTCCGCAAACTTTCCTGTCGCCTGTGCACCTGCCCGCCAAGGTGCAGCCTAAGGGGCCGCGCCTGAAGCCCTGGATGTGGCCGCGGCGCGCGGCCGCGGCCGCCTCGGCGGCGCCCGCCGCCAGGCGTTTCAGCGGCGCCTTGGCGGCCTGCGCCAGCGCGGCACGCAGCGCGGGCCCGACCGCGGCCGCCGCGATGGCGGCGCCGGGCGGCGCACCGCGTATCGCAGCCGAGGGCGGGTCCTCAGCCAGCAGCAGCAGCAGCAGGCAGTCGCCCGCGCGCAGGCCCAGCAGCCGCTGCCGCTCCTCGCCGCCCTGGAATCGAAACACCCGGGGACACAGGTGAATGGCAAGAGCGGCTGCCAGTGCCGGCCGACACCATCTGCTTGGGGTAAGGGTACGATGCGGTGCATGGGCGCCAGGTATAAGAGCGCACCAGTAATAGCCTTCCGGGCAGAAGCATGGACGGCCATTCTCTGCCAGACCTCGCAGCTCCCGGACAAAACTCAAGCCCATCTTTAGCGCCAGCCAAGCGCGGTCGCGGCCGGCGCCGCTCCGGCCGGCACCACAGCCGGTGGACCAGCACCAGAGGCCGAAGCACGGCGCGGGCGGGCGCTGCGCGCACCTGCAGCCAGACGAGCGGGGCCTCGGCGTCGGCGTCGTCTGAGGGCGCGCCGGCGGGCGCGTCCCGCGGCGCCAGCGCCAAGAACCCGCTTGTTAGCAGCGCCCACGCGCGCCGCTCCAGCAGGCTGCCAGCCTGGCGCCCGCCCTCGCGCGCCCTGGCGGCCGCACGCACTGCCCATTCATCCCCGGACCAAACGCTCGCCCACTGCCAAGGACGCAGAGCTAAACGGCGAGGGTGTCCGCGATGGCATGGCACTGCACGTGCTGCGTGTGCATCGCCGGACCACACGCCCGTGCGCTCATACACTGCCGCGCCGGGAACGCCTGCCTGTGCTGACTGCGCAGCATCACGCCGTGCGGGCAGCTGTCAAGCAGGCACGTGACGGATCGTGGACATCCTGCACGGCATGGGGAGGGCTGGCGCCAGCTGGGCTGCGCCGGCAGGGCGCGCGCCAGAGCGTGCCGCCCAGGCGCGTGCCGAGCGACGGCTGCACGGCCGCGCGCACGGCCGGCAGCAGCGCCGCGGTCGCCAGGCGGTGCAGCGCCGCCGTATCGCCGCGCGGCAGCGTGCTCCACAGCAGCCAGTGCTCGTGTAGCAGGGCCGCGCCAGCGACCGGCGGCGGCCCCGCGCCGCTGCCCGGCGGCGGCATCACCAGCAGGCTGCTCAGCAGCGCCTGCATGTCTGACGCCGCACATAGGGCTCTCAGCGACACGTGTTTCGGGTTGTGCGCTCGGCTTGTGCGCTCGGGTTGTGCGCTCCACGGGTAATATGTTGTCTTCCACCAATGCACCGGAGCGACCAGCTATGCACTTCTCGTCCTTCGCAGTCTGTCAGTTGCCACAAGCCACCGCTGGTTACCCAGCCTCTGCAGGCACGTCTCACCGCGCGCCCAGGCGCACCGGCGAAGAGCGGCCGCGGCAGGCCCAGCATCGGCACGGCCTCGCGCACGGCCAGCGGGCTGTGCAGCCAGGCGTAGTCGCCGCCGCGCCCGCTCGCCAGCCGCTCGGCCCAGGTCGCGACCGGCGCGCGCAGCGCGCCACGCGCGGCGCGGCCGCTCGGGTCCTGGCGCGCACGCGCCGCACCAGTCACGCGCTGAGCGGCGCTGCGCAGCGCTGCTGCAGTGCGCCGCAGTCCGCTCCTGGAGACGGCGCGGCCGCCACGGGCTGACAGCAGCGGCGCCGGCCGGCTGCGGCAGGCGCAGGCACGCACCGCGGCCTGGCAGGGGCGCTGCCGGCGCGCTCACCTGGTCGAGCAGGCGCTGAAGTGGCCCCAGCAGCAGCAGCAGCAGCGCGTGCAGCTGCCGGAGCAGCGCGCCCAGCGCCGCGTCGCTGCACGGGCCGCTGTGCCAGGCGCGCTCGGCCACCTGCGGCACGCGCGCAGCGCGCTCGCCGCACCGCGCCGCGCAGCTCGCCAGGCGCTGCGGCCGGCCAGCGCTCACGGGACTCTGCAATACTCGCACACCCCCTGCCAGACACGCTGGCCGCAGAGCAGGCAGTGAGTGCAGCCGGTTGGCGATCGCAGGGCTGACAGAGTGACGGGGCGCTCACCAGCAGCATCCACAAGTGCGGCTCGCACTGGTGCAGGAACCAGCGGCTGTGCTCGGCGTGCATCGCCTCGCACGGCGCGTCCTGCAGCACAAGCGTCAGGCAGCCGGCGCAGAGAGTGAGCACACCTGCGCACCGACCGGCGAGCGCTCGGGAGCGTACCTGGCTGAAGATGGACGAGAAGGCGAGCATCGCCTGCACCAGCCCGACCACCGCGGACTGGTTGTTGGGCTTGACGTCGCGCGGGAAGAACGCCAGCACCTTGTCCGCCTCCTCCCCTTCCACCTGGTGCAACGCTATTACCAGCGTCATGGCTGGGTGCCTGATTGTGTCACGCAAGCAGACACCTGAGCTCTCAGGCGACGCCGCGCTTGCAGCGGGGGACTGCAGGACGGAGGACGGTGGTGCACCTGGCCGCGCCGGTCGTCAAAGACGCAGAGCTGCAGCGGCGGCGCCTGGGGGCGCTCCGGGCTCGACTGCTTGCTGCGAGCGGCAGCCATGCTCCTCAGTCAGGTGGTGCAGGCTACGCTCTGACGCGTGTGCTGTGTTTCATGGAGTCTCATATGGATGACTGCAGTGGGTGGAGAGTCTCCACTGGAGACTTTGGCAGCTCTGGCAATGTGGTAGGATGCATGCACTCTGCGGTCGGCCAATGGGCATGTGCATGCATGCCTGATGATGTCAGCTCAAGCTTGTGAACAAGCTACATGTCATTTCAGCTGCTTGATGTGCTGGCATTGCTTTCAAAGTGCTGCACTGCTTCCAAGTTGACATTTCAACCCAACGGCTGTCGCAGTGAGTCTGCGGCGGCCGTCGCAGTGAAGCTACGGCAAGCAGCCGCTGCATGCGCACAGCAGCAAGTGTTCAGAGGAAAGCAACCCTCAGGCCAGGCCTCTATGTACACAACATGTCCACTCTGTCAAGCGGCGCAAAAGACAATAGCAACAACAGCTCTATCTGCCATGCCTGCTCATGCCCTGCACAGCCTCGCCCTCCCGCAGCTTCTTGCCTGCTCCGCATGCATGCGCATGGGCGGCCCCCCGCGGTCCAGACCCCCTCAGCCCACCGTAATCTCCTTCTTGCGCGCCTTCTGCTCGCTCTTGGGGATCTGCGCAGGCAGCGGCCGGTCAGCTTCATGGGTTGCTGCAGCATGACGACTGTAGGCATGATTGCAAGACAAGAGTGGCAGGTACAGTGTGCATTCCGTGTGACAGCAAGCAGACCCCAGGTTGCAGCCAGCACACGCACAAATTACCTCCGCGATACTGCACAGGGCAGGCAAGGCATGGAACCCACATCGTTGAGCAAGGTAAAACCCTGCACATCTGATGCATACAAGCATGCTCAGTCTTTGCACCGCCGCCTCAGCAGGCCAGCCGGCGGGCCGCGCGCCTTGACCGTGAGCACGCCGTTCTCGTACGACGCGTTGATGCGCTCGGGGTCCGCGCTCTCCGGCAGGCGCACCGCGCGCACCGCAAACTGCTTCGTGCGCTCCAGCCTGCAAGCGCCGCAGAGTGCCCTCACCAACCTTATGTGTAGAGTGTTTGAACTCCCTAACAGGTTCTGTACTATTGCCACGGCTACTCCCAAACAACACGGGCTACACACACCCGCAGTGCAGGCATGCACATGCTTAAAAGCGTTCTGATTGAGCCCTGGCATCCTGCGTGATAGTAATGCGGCTCTCACAAGTGCAGTCACTGGGATGCAAGGATTCCTGGAATGATCTCAACTTGGGGCCATAACTTCACCATGTCATGCATGCCAGCAGCTCGCATCTTACACGGCTTGCTGATTTTCATGTGGCAATGCAGGCACACATGTGACAAAACACAGCACATGGAGGCCTGGGCCGAGTGCCCTTCAGCGCCAGGTGTGTGAGGCATGCACGCTGGCGCCTCGGGCGGGAAGCATGCCTGTGCACCTTCACTCCCTCCACCTCTTCCTCCTTCTGCTGCTCGTCCTGCTTCTCAGCGCGCAGCTGCACCAGAGCGACACAGAGTTGCTTGCGCTTGATCTGTGTGCGGCTGTAGCAAGCAAGGAGCAGGCCCAGGCATGCACCCAATGTGCTCATAAAAGGGCATCCACAGCGTCAAAATGCGGCGTCTGACACGGTTGTGGCACACATGCGCAAAGTCAAGAAGCAATTGTGGTGTGGGCAGACTCCCGCAGCGCATGCATGTGATCGTCTCACGCAGGACAGCCATGGGCGCACCGTCAGGACATCGCCATCTGTGCTGACCTGCATGCACTTTCCGCATGGTCAGTCCCTTGGCATCTTGTGCTTTGCACTTTTGTTGCAACATGCTGGCTGCCGATAGTGCGCAGCAGCCCTGCCGGCATGCATGCCTCCCGACCACACAGGCATTGCATGACACTGGAACCATAAAACAGCCAGAGCCGCTACTCATGCAAAGCGTGACAGCGCGCCTTGATGTCTTCCTTGTTGAGGCCTGGCAGGTCCGCCTGGCGCTCGACAGCGCGGACTGAGCCGCACATTATGGACCAGTGCTCATGTGCACGTTGAACAAGGTGCGCCAGGCGACAAGGAGTGTTGAGGGAGATTGGACGGTAAGTAAGCACTTGACACACAATTACTGATATAAAGGCAGCCACCTTGATCTCAAACTCCTGGTCGTTCTCTGCGCGGCCAACATCCATGGGTCAGACAGGGCATGCAAGCTGGATGCTTGCAGCCGGCTGCAAAGCGCGCTCCTTTATTGTGTGCGCCATTACATAATTGCATTCAGTGTGGACAGCTTGAGACCAAAATGATAGGCAGCGGGGCGAGGCTACCACAGCACGTCCGAGGATGCATGATAAGCAGCAAAGCCATGCGCTCAACCACAACGTTGTCGCGCGCACCGGTGATGTCAAGCGGGATGTTGCGCAGGAGGGGCTGGTCGTTGGGGCGCTGGGTCAGCTGCGACTGGCGCTGGCTGGGGAAGCTGGCCATGAGGCCGAACGGCGAAAAGAAGTCATCCAGCAGGTTTGTTGAGAAGGGGGCGAGCGCCATGGTGACTCTGTTGACAGAAGGCAGATGTGCAGGAGCAACCAGTTACACTCACTCTGCTCAGTATGTTCTGTCAAATTTGCTTGGCTCAGGCTCTCCTCGATGCAGGACTTTGATGACCTGCAGCATGCCAATTTGGTCATGACATGGCAATCATACTTGCATGAAGCACAAGCACATACTCTTTAGCAGCCTACAGCACTGCCAGTACCACTGCACCTGCACGGTTCACAAGAGTTTAATGCTGTCTACACACAAAGCCTGCCTTTTGTGTGCTGAACATGCAGTATCTTGTCATGATGCGCTGCACTGCACACCAGTATATTTCCTCATAGGACTGCAAACCTCCCGCACACTGGAGCCAGAGAGAAGACTCTGCAGCAACAACCAGAAAGCACACCACTGAATACGTGAAAAGTCAGCTCAACATCCCTACAAACACACGCCGATGCTGCCCGTCTGAGTGGCTGAGGGCGTCTGGGCTCATGCCCTGCGCCTGCAGCTCCTCAGTAGCTCCGGTGCACGCCGCTCGCCTGCCCCCTGCGCAAAGGGCCTGTCAGCCATCGCCCCGCATTGGCAGCACCAGCACGCGCCCGCCGCCCCATGCTGCCGCAGCCGCACGCCGGGCCTCCGCTCCCAAGACACCGCCCTGCCTCCATCCCTGCCACGGCGGGCCCGCCGGCGCTGCTTCATCCCGCATCGCCCGCGGCCGCCTGCGCCTGCCCTTGCCCCTGCGCGCCAGGGCCGCCCTGCGCCTGCGCCGCCTGCCACTGCCAGTGCAGCCAGTGCCAGCGCCAGCGCTCATACTGGGCCGTCCACGCCGCCGCTGCGTCCCGCCAGGCCTCCCACTCCAGGCGCCAGTAGCGCCGCAGCAGCGCCTCCGGCACGCGCACGTGCCCGTCGGCGTCGGGGCCGCCCGCGCCGGCCGCCTGCCAGGCCGGGTCCCAGGGGCCTGCCTCGCCGGCGCCGCGCCACGGGGCGTAGTCTTGAGAGTCGCAGCCCTCGATGGGGGCCGCCAACCGCGCTGGGTCCCATGCCGCCTGCCACGCCGGCTCGCCCGCCGCGCGCGCGGCTCCGGCATCGGCCTGCCACCCGCTGCCCGCTCCCCATGCGCCCCATTCGAGCGCCGACCAGCCGCTGCAATCCGCCCCAGCCTGGGCCTCGGACGCGGGCGGCCACCACTCCCGCACGTCCGCTGCTGCGCCAGCTGGCCACTCCTGCCTGCCGCCCGGCTTGTTGCGCGCTCCGTCGCGCGCCGCGCCCGCAGCCTCCGCGGCGCTGGGTTCGCCGTCGCTGTCGTACTGCTCGGCGCGTGCGGCGGAGTCACCCTCGGCTTCATCACTGCTGGACGTCGCGTCGCCGCGCCCGCGCGCGTGCGCCGCCAGGATCGCCTCCTCCAGCGCGAGCTCCTCGGCCAGCGCCTGCGCCGCGGCCGCCGCCGCGGCGCGGCTGGCGCGCGCCGCGCGGCCCCCGGCGCGCTCCCCGGACCCCGCGCCGCGCCCCGACGCACGCGCCGCGCCGCCGCCGCCGTCGCCGTCGCCGCCGCCGTCGCCGTGCACGCGCGATGTTTGGCGGGGCAGCGGCGGCTCAGCTTCCGGCACGCCCTCCGCGACCTCTGGGCCGGCCGCGGGCAGGCCGCCAGCCTGTGCGTCGCCGCCAGCGCGCGCGTCGGCGGGCGCGTCGCGCGGCGCGCGTCCGGCGTCGGGGCCGCGCGCGGCGCCGGCGAGCGGCCTGCCCCAGGGCGCTGGCGCAGGGTTAGGGTCTTCCTGCCAGGCGGGCAGCAGCGGCAGCGGCTCCATCACCGCGGGCGGCACGCCGGGGCCCCACAGCTCCTCCCAGCCTGCCGGCTGCGCCTCTGCGGCCGGCGCCCGCTGACGCGGCGGCGGCGGCGGCGGCGGCGGCGGCGGCGGCGGCTGCGGCGGCGGCGGCGGCGCCTCCGCGCTGCCGCTGCCCAGCGCCTGCTCCCCTCCTCCGCACTGCATTTCTTCGACACGCGGCTGTCCAGGTCCATCTAGGCCGTTCGTCCTCGGCCCAGGGGTTGCCTCATGCCCCGCACGCCCATTGCAGGGCAGCTCCATGCTCCCCGCCGCCTCAGCCAATGCGCCACGCGCGCCGTCGCCGGCCGGTGCGGCGCCGCCGTGCCCGTTTGCATCCGCAGGCGCGCAGGCATCGCGCGCGCCATGGCGCTCGTCGTCGGCGGGGCTGTTCTGCGCGGCAGAGGCGGGCGGCGCGCCCTGCGCGGGCGCCAGCAGCGCGGCCAGCGCGGCACGCTCCTCCGCGCTGGGCAGCGCGTACTGGTACGCCTCCGCGGGAACGTCCGCCGGAAGCTCCTCCACCTGGCGCCAGCGACCCTACTTTTGCCGGATGCTTTCTCCACCCTACCCTTGCTGGGTGGTGCCCAACCATAGCCCAACGCTGTGCTGGACTTGCGCGCCTGCATGCATGGCGCACCGCGGAGCAGGCGGCACAGCCGGGCGCGCGCGCTGATGCATTTGCAGTGGAGCCAGGCGCGCCCCGCCCGCAACCAGGGTGTCACACACTGGAGATCTCTTTCTGCTCGCAGTTGCGAGCCATCCAGTGCGCAACAGCTTGGCTGCAGGAAAGGCTTAGGGTAGGGCAGGGTAGCAGAGCAGCACGCCTGCGCGCCGGGCACGTCGGCGAGCAGGCGGCGCAGCGCGGGCAGCTCGGCGGCCGTCACGAAGGCCACTGCGACGCCGGCCGTGCCGAAGCGCCCGGTGCGGCCCACGCGGTGCGCGTAGCTCGCGCCGCTCGGCGGCAGGTCCAGGCTGGCCACCAGGTTGACGCGCTCTGCCGTGGAAACACAGAGCCTGAGAACATGTATATGGCCGCGGTGAGGAGTGGGCCTGGGACAGTTCGGCATCCTCGCTGGCCGCCAGGCCGCTCTGCGCGGGCGCCCGCCTCACGGCAGGAAACCCGATCATCGCTCGAGCACCACGGTCACGTTATACCACCGCAACAAAGCGCCCGCAGAGTCGTTCACCAATGAAACGCAACAGTCACCCAAGCCTGTGCGGGGCGCGCCCAGGTCGACGCCGCGCGCGATGAGGTCGGTGGCCACGACGACGCGCGTGCGGAACTCGCGCACCGCGTCCAGCGCGTCCATGCGCTCCACCTGGCTCCGCGCGCCTGGCGCGGCCAGAGGGTATGTACGGTCAGGGTATAGGATTTCAGGGTTCCGTACGCCGCGTGCATGCCCGCACAGTCGCGTGGATGCGGGATCAGGCCGTATCACAACGCCCTCCGTGCTCTGGCCCTGCATGCGAGGCCTGGGCCGGGGTGTGGTGAGCTCAGCGATCAGGCAGGGGGTGCATGTCAAGCGGAGCTCGACGCGTATTGCAGCTACACCATGGCTTGCAGAAACAACTTCGGTGCATGCTCACAAGCTCCAGACGCCTGTTCTGGGAGAAGGGAGCACGGCCGTCACGCAGGCGCTGCTACTGCTGGGGCCCCGCGCCTGACAGGAAGGCGGCGGGCAGGCCGGCCGCGCTGAGCCGCTCGGCCAGCCAGGCGGCCTCATGCTGGCGCGCGCAGAAGAGCGCCGCCTGCGTGAAGCTCAGCCGGCCGGCCAGCGCCACGAACGCGGCCGCCTTGGCCTCCAGCTGCGCAGGCGCGCTCGCCGCCTCTGCGCGCGCGCGCCGGCGCGCTCAGGCCCCGCCACCGCCGACGCCTCTGCGCGCAGGCGCTGCGCCTGCGCACCGTGCATGCGCGAGAGGCATCCCCAGCGGTCCATGCGCCTGGGGCACGACCACGGGTCATGCTGCGCGCAAGGTTGCGCGGCTGTGGCCTGCGCCCCGCAGCTGCGCTGGGCAGCAGGCGGGCCGCGTGCCCGGAACAAGCGCGTAGAACTGCCGCACGCCCAGCAGCGAGACGCTGCCGGGCGCGAGCAGGACGCGCTGCGGGCGGCGCATCAGCGCCTCCACGCCCGCCAGCGCCTCCGCCGAGAACGTGGCCGACAGCGCCAGCACCTGCGCGGGCGTGAGGGTAGCTTAGGGTCTGGGGCTTCAAGCCAGCGCCTGCGTGTGCAGGCTGCACCCGCTCGGGCACAGCCAGCGTGCTTGACACGCGGGAGCGACACGTGCGCAGCTGCCTGCCTACCAGCCATCCGGCGGGTGCAGGGGCCACGTTTGCGCATGTGCTGCTCGGGCAGAGCCGTTGGAGCGCCAGCGGTGGGTTGTCGTTGCTCGTGCTGGGGCGGCGTGCATGGCGCTCCCTGTCAGGTCGCGACCAGCAGACGCCGCTGATGTCCAGCAAGCCGGCACAGGCATGCGCCAGCCACCGCACCCCGACATCCACGGGCGCGCCGCCTGGCTTCCGATTGGCGCATGCTGTCCGAACTTGTACGCACGCCTTGGTTAGGGCATAGGCTACGGTGCTGAACTACACTGTGCTGCCGCAGGGGCGAGGCTGGCCCGACCGCGCGCGCGCGCGCCTGCTTGCCGCGCGGCAGCGCGGCGGCCAGCCACTGCACGTCGGCGCGGAAGCCGTCGGCGGCCCACAGCTGGTCCGCCTCGTCCAGCACCAGCAACCGCACGGCCGCCAGCGGCAGCGCGCCGCTCTCCGCCAGCGCGCACAGCCGCCCGGGCGTGCCCACCGCCACCTGGCACGGCCTGCGCAAATGCCAAATGTGTGTGTCACATCTAATGCATGTGTCGCATCTAATGCACAGTCTGTGACGTGCGCGGCGCATGCTGTGGTGCAGGCTTGTCTGCCGCCCATGGCTTGAGTCCTTGGGAGCGCCTGTCATCCCCGTCCAAAACATTGGCGTGCCAGGGCGGCCGGGTGCTCTGCCGGGGCGCACAGCTGCCCGGCATGCCCGCCCGCCGACCTGCCGCGGCCTGTGCTTGGGCAGGCCAGCCGCACGCATGCGCACGGCTGCGCGCCTTGCAGCGGCACTGCACCCCGTCTCTCATGCGTGCCATGAGGAGAGGGAGTGCAAGAGCCACACCACTGGGCGGCCCCGCCGCGGCTGCGCAGCACCCCGGGGTGTTAGCGGGGGCCACGAAGCGGGCGGCGCCGCCCGCCGCGCACCGCCGCAGGCGCCGCACGTCCTCATCGGTCGGCAGGCCGCCGATGAAGGCGCCGACGGCGAGCCCGGGCGCGGGCAGCCCCGCGCCGAGCGCGCCGAGCGCGTCGGCCACCTGCAGCGCGATCTCGCGCGTCGGCGCCAGCACGACCACCTGCGCGGATGCAGGGTTAGGGTTAGACCTACATGCGCGGCGGACTCACCCACGGCCAGCGGCGCCATGCGGCGGCCCGCAGCGGGGCTGGCTGGCGCCGAAGCGCCCGCGGGCGCAGGCGAGGCTGCACTGGCTCCAAGGGAGTGCAGTCACGCGTGTATGCGCAGCCATGATGGGGCGCCGCAGGGCTGCGAGCGAGCCGCTCGGCGCACACGCCCGCCCGGGGAGCGGCGGCCGCGGCGGGGGCCGGGCAAACAGCAGGCAGGTGTGCGCGTGGCGGGGGAGGCCGCGGCGGCCACCTGCGGCGCGGGCAGGTCCAGGCGCGCGCGCTCCACGGCCGCGATGCCGAACACGGCCGTCTTGCCCGTGCCGGACTTGGCCTGCACGACCAGGTCCGCGCCGGCGCGCGCGAGCGGCACCGCAGCCTCCTGCCGGCGCCGCGCGGTCGTGAGGGGGAGGGCGCGACTGCGTGCCGTGCATAGACAATGCTGGCGTGCTGTGCGCCGGCGCGCGCCAGCGGCACCGCGGCCTCCTGCCAGGCGCCGCGCGCTTGATAGAGGGGGGCGCGACTGCGTGCCGTGCACGGGCTGCGCCGCGCCGGGGCGCGCCAGCGGCACCGCGGCCTCATGCCGGCGCGTTGCGCGCGTGAGAGGGTGCTCGACTGCTTGCCGTGCACGGGCTGTGCCGGCGCACAACACACTGGGGCTGGGGCCGCGGCACATGCGCGCGAGCGGCACCGCGGCCTCCTGCCGGCGCCGCGCGTTCCTTCTGAGGGCGCTCGATCGCTTGCCGTGCACAGGCTGCGCTGGCGCGCTGTGCACAGGGGCTGGGGCCGCGCCGGCGCGCGAGAGCGGCACCGCGGCCTCCTGCCGGTGCCGCGCGCTCATGGGAGGGGGCGCGACTGCTTGCCGTACATGGGCTGCGCTGGCGCGCGGTGCGCTTGTGCTGGGCTTTTGCGCTGCTCCCAGCTACTGCAGTGACTTTGCAAGCACATGCGCAAGCTGACTGTGATGGTGCTGTATAGACTTGCAACGTGAGCGAAAGGCGGCAGCAGTGCCAAGTGATACGTGTGAGGAGCCACCCTGCCACCCTTCAGAAGTAGGTGCTTGACCGCTGTGCACAGCGCAAGCCGTGTGATAGCCAGCGTGCGCAGCGCGGCACCTGCACGGGCGACGGGCGCTGGTAGCCGGCCGCCTTGAGCGCCTGCAGCAGATGGCCGGGCAGCAGCAGCTCCGCAAAGGAGCGCATGCCCCCGCCAGCCAGGACGTCTGCGGTCCGCGAGCGCTCTGCGGCCTCCATGGCACCGGCAATCAAGTCCCCACCATACGTCCGTGATGCTGGACTGCCAATTGAGTTTTCCAAAACTAACACAAGGTATGTAGCCGTCGTACACCGTCTCCCTTGGTCAGAACGGAGAGTCGTACTCTGCCTTTCTGAAGTGCTGGCTAACCTATGAGGCCCTGCTTTATGGTGCTGAAGGAGTGCTGCCTTGGCAGATCAAAAGCAGGCTGCGCAGCTCTGCACGAGAGCTGATTGTGGCCTTGTAGCGCACTAGACCGTTGTCCGCAGTACTCCCAGCGTATAGGCACTGACACTAAATCATTGTGCAGAGCACACAGCAGGGCGTGACAAGCGCAGTGCTCGTCACAGCCGTGCACCATGCGCGGCGCGGTCCTGCCCAGCGCCTGCCACGCAGCGCGGCCGTGCAGGGCGCCCTTTGCGGCGGGCGCGCCGCAGTGGCGGTGCACGCACAGCCGGTGCTCCGCGCGGCCGGCCAGGCGGGGAGGCGCGCCGCCGACGGCCATCCTCCAGGGCCTGGCCAGCACCATCAACACGATCATGGACGGGCGGCCCCAGAAGGCGAACAAGGTCGTCAAGCGGCTGTTTGAGCTGCTCGAGGCCGCCAACCTGGGTGCGCTCGTCCCCGCCGCTGCCATCACAGGGACCGGGTCGCGCACTGCCTCGCGCTTTGCACTGCGCACTGTGCCACTGTGACAGTGGCCTCTGCAGCTCGCGCTGACCGCCACGCGCGTGTCGCTGGGCGGCCCTCTCATCGCGCAGAGCCCCTCACCCCACGCAGGGCCAGCATGCTCCGGGGCTGACAGCAGGCCCCCGTGCCCCGCATCTGCGCACAGCGCACAGACCCGGGTTCACGCGCGCACGCGCAGGCGTGGCCAACACGCCGGAGCAGAAGGCCGCGGTGCTGGCGTGCGTGGACGAGCTGGCGGCGCTGGGCGCTGGCGAGGAGTACACGCGGGAGCCCACGCTGTGCGGCAACTGGCAGCTGGCCTACACCACCGAGAAGGTGCCGCCCGCGCGCCTGCAGGGGGGTGCCAGTATGGCGCCCGCCACAGGCCGGACAGCGCGCCAGGTCCGCTGGCCAGTGAAGGAGGGCGAGAAACCAAGTTAAGCAAGAGGTTTTGCCATGGCTACACCCATTCATGAAAGGGACGTCAGAGCATCTCACAGAAAAAGGATCTACCCATTGACACGGTGCATTGGCTTCCACACTGTGGCGAGCGGATCGGCCTTCATGGGGAAAAGGCGTGCGAGTGTTCCTGACTGACAGCAGTGGCACCAACTGAGCTTGCGGCTGCAGGAGATCCTGTTCATCCTGGCGAATGCGGGTGTATTCAAGGCCAGGGTGTCCGGCATATACCAGGCGCGGCCCCCCGTGCGTAGGGCGGGTGGGCATGCGCCTCTGGTGCCGGCCCGCAGCGCGCCCCGGCTGACCTCCGCGCTTCGCTCCGCCCGTGTCTTTGCTCCACAGGTTGTGCGCAATTGCTGCTAGCAACAGCCAGGGCCTCCAGCAACCCATTGGTGCCCAATTGCATGTTGGTGCAGCGCCCTGCTGCCGCGCGTGCACTGACCCGCCCCCCTCTGAACAGTGCGCACACATGGCTAAGCTTGTGTAGCAGCACGGCCGGCGCGCTCAGACTGGGTCCGTGCCTGCGCTACCAGTGTGCTGTGGGGGCCCGCTGCTCCTACCCCTACCCTATCCTCGCCGCCCGCCAGACCGTACGCCTGCGCCGCAGGTTCTGGACCTACGGAGGCAGAAGTCCGCTGCCGTCTACAACACGGTCATATTTGCGCCCCGGGGTGCGTGGCCCCCTGCTGCCCCGCCCCATGCCGCGACGAGGAGGCGCGGCAGCGCGCTCGTGGGCCCCCGCCCTGGCGCTGGCCGCGCCGCGCCTCGGAGCGCAGCCCGCCGGCCGGCCCGGCCGAGCTGGCCAGCAGGGGGCGGATGCGCGTAATGCTCTTCGTGTCTGCACTTTGCGCAGTGCGTCCACCCGTGCTGAGAGCGTGCCTGAGGCGCCTGCGTGCACGGCGGCCGCAGAGGCGAAGGAGGGCCAGGACGCGCGGCAACAGCTCTTCGGCGCGTTCACCGTCATCGGCAGCCTGCGGACCAGCGGCCCGCAGCGGCTGGACTTCCGCTTCGCAGAGGCGATGCTGAAGCTGGGCGCGCGCAGCCTGTGGCTGCCGCCGTTCGGGCGCGGCTGGTTCGACGTGGTGTACATGGACACGCGGCTGCGCGTCACACGCGACAGCCGCGGCGACACGTCGGTGCTGCTGCGCGTGGGCGACCTGCAGATCGAGGACGGCGACGTGCTGCTGGGCGGCCTGTACTGAGCAAGGCCGCCCGCCGGGGTCGCGGAGGCGCCGCCGCCGCAGCGGGGCAGCCGGAGCTGCCCGGCCGCAGCGGGCGCGGCGCAGCATGCATCTGAAGCCCGAACAATTTGCGTGCAATGGCAGCGGAGGCACGTCGTTGCCTGACCCGCTTGTAGTTGTGGTCGTGGTGCCTCAGTGTGCTCTTCCCAGTAGGTAAACGCATGTAGAGAGTGAATGTGTGGATGAAGAGTGAATGGGGTGGCCAATCGCCTTGGTAGGTGCATCGCATGAAAGCCTGACTGTTGTGTGCCCGTTTGTTGCGCTCGGGAAAAGCTCTGGGTACCTGAAAAGCTCTCTAGCCTGTAGATTATACGTATGTCGGGGTGCGTTGGCAGCACTTACAGGAGCGCCGCGCCATGCATTCCTGTGCGACTAAGACCCTGGCGCACGCCCGCGCCATGCGCCGCAGGCAGCAACCTCTTTGTGCACGAGCACAACAGCCAGGCTGGAACCGACCACAGAGCGACCTCTCTCAAACGGCACTGCATTTACCCCTGGGCCTGCAGCTGTGCCAGCGCTGCGGCCGCCTGCGCCCTTACGCCCTCGGCCACGTCCGCCTGCTGCGCCACAGCCGCCAGCACCTGCGCAGCAGAGGGGGGCGGGCTGTGACTGGGACTATCTAGGGCCGCATCAGGGTAGGCTGCCTCGGCCAGCTGCGCCGCGGCCGCCAGCGCCTGCGCAGCCAACCCAGACCAGGCTGATGGCCTGTCCGCGGGTGCACGAGCTGACCGAGCCCTGCAGGACCCCCGAGCCGCTGGGAGCCCAGCAGGCCGGCAGCGCTATCGCCACACAACTCGACCAGCAGCACTCCGGCACTCCGGCACGCAACTCGCGGCACCCTGGTCGTGACACTCAACCCTGCGGCCGACGCGCGGGCGCGCGCACCTGCAGCAACGCGGGCCGCACGGCCGCCAGGCGCGGACCGGTGTCGGGCGCGAGCGCGAGCGCAATTAGCGGCGGGTACACCGCCTCGGCCTCCGCCACGTCCTGCCAACGCAGCACACCATCATGGCGTGAAGCTCCCGGCAGGGGCGCCTCGCGTGCTCAGCGCCGGGACCGCGTGCCCCGCCACAGCCGCCCAGCCGAGACGTGGATGCGACAGCGGCGACGGTGATATAACCCCAAAACCGCAGCTTGGTAGCCACACAGATGGCCACACCCAGAATCCCTTTAACCACATCTCCATGACACGTCCGCAACTGCAGCACGCCCGCGCGCGCTCCGCACCTCGGTGAGCGGCAGCGCCGTCAGCAGCACCGGCGCGACGGCCTCCAGCGGCACCGCGCCGCCGAACGCGGCGAGCAGGCGCCCGACCGCGCCGGCCGCATTGTCGCGCACGCCCGCCTCCTCGCCAGCCTGGAACAGCGGGTGGAGCGCCTGCGGCGGGCGGCCCGGGGCTTGAGACCCCGAGAGCACGAGGCCTCCTCAGGCCACACAGCGCCCAGAGCACGCCGCATGTGCTGCCGCAGCGCGCCCTACTCACGCGTCTTGCAAGGGACACGTGTCCCTTGACTCAAAAGGAAGCAGCATGCGGCTGTGCGCACTCGGCATGCGAACAGGCGCACGCTGCTTCCTTTTGAGTCTAGTGCCTGCAACATTGCCACGCCATCGCGCAGATCCGACGCGTTTCATCGGTTGATCACCCGCGGGCTCAGACGGCCCTAAAGCAGCTTCTTATTTAGCGTTTTGCTAAATGCTGCCCAAACACCTGGGCGTCTTGCATCCAGAGGCAATGGCGGCCTCCTGCGAGCCGGCCACGTCACAGCCGCCTCAACGAGGACACAGCGCGCGCCTGCAGCAGCGCGGGCAGCTGCGGCCCCAGCGCGCCGGGCGCGGCGCGCGCCCACACGCCCACCGCGAACGCGGCGTTGCGCCGGTTGGCCGCATCCGCGTCGCGCAGCTCGCGCAGCAACGCCGGCGCGACGCGCAGCGCGAGCTGGCCCGCGACCGCGCCGCCCAGCTCGGGCGCCAGGTCCGCCAGTGCGCCTGGCGCAGGCGCGCTCCATAGCTCAGCCGCCATGCACGTTCATGTAGCTGACGTCGGCATGCACTCGCAAGCGGTCAGCATGAGTGTTGTTAGTCGCTTGCGCCCGCCCAGCACCTCGCCACCGGCAGGCCCTGCCTCAGATCCTTTCCCGCCGCGCGCGCACCCACGGCCACGGAGCGCGCGTCCGCGGGCTGCGAGGGCCGCAGGAAGCGCAGCAGCGGCTCCGCGTGCTGGCCCGCGAACACAGGCGCGTACGCGGCGGGCCCCAGCGCCTGAGCCAGCACCGGCATTGCCTCGCACGCCGCCGCCACCAGACCCTCGTCGTCGCCCTCCTGCGCCGCGACCCGCCGGTGATGCAGCTCGTGCCGCCTGCATGCCGCCGGCAGGTCTGCGCTGCGCCGCTGCGCGTCTTGAGCCGTCCCGCAGGCTGGCATCAGAGTGCTCACTGTGAACCTCACATAACAAGATTTTTCCACCCGATCTCGTAGGCTTCCTGGGAGCTTCCTGACCCAGCGGCAGCATGCGCGCTGCCGTGCGCGTCGAGCGTAGAGCCTGAGAGGGCGCTCGCAGGGCAGGCGCCGGCGGGCGCGCCTCCTCGGCCTCGCCCTCGTCTGCGTCCTCGTCGGCGCTGTCCTCGCTCAGCTGGCAGCGCGCTTGGCCGCCCGCCACCGCCGCGACGGCCGCGCACAGGCCGCCGACGTACTGGCCGGCCGAGTGCGCGCCCACCTGCGCCAGGCTGGCTGCCTCGGGCGCCCTTCTCGTGCTTGAGACCGTGATGCGAGCTGCTTCTTGCGCTTTGTTAGGCTCCCATGAAACCAATCGCATGCAGAGGTCGGCGTATACTTTATGCTCATGTGCGCACGATGTCCCAATAAATTTCCAGCTCGAGGGTGGTTCTGGGGAAGCACAGCGGGCGGCATTCGAGCGTGTCAGCCAATGCGTGCAAGAAGACTGCGGCAGTGTGTCGCCGGCAAGCGCACGGCTAGCGTGCACAACGTCCAAACATGTTCACACGGCGGGCGGCTGGGTGCTGGCCGGGGCGCACAGCGCGCAGCGTCTCGGCCGCGCCAGTGAGCGCGAGCGAGGCGGCCTCCTTGTCCAGCTCGCCGTCCACCGCGCGCAGCAGCGCCGGCAGCACGCTGTCCACCACGTGCCGCGTCTCCGGCGAGGCCGCGCCTGCGCGGCGCGCGGCGCGGCTGACGCGCCCCCCACGCTGCTGCGCCGTCGGCGGCGGCGCGCCATGGCGCGGCGCGTGTGGACAGGGTCGCCTGCAATGCTCGGCCCTGAACCTGATCTCGTGCGTGAGCGCATTCCTGGCGCGGCGCGCTTGCGGGGGCGCAGTCCGCGGGCGCCCGCACCGTCCGGCCCGCCAGGGTACGCGGCCGCGGTCGCGGGCACCAGGTGCGCGAGCGCGGAGTACGCCTGGCACCGCACCTGCCGCCGCACGGCCTGCTGCTTGGACCGTGTTACCTGCGCAGATGGGTCCCACCCTACCCTCTCCAACCCTATCTGCATCCAGCATAGGGTAGGTCTAGGGTAGGGGCCTATGGCGGGCGCACGTCGTCGTGGAAGTAGTTGGCCATCGCCAGCAGCGTGGCCAGCGCCTCCTCGACATGCGGCGCGAACACGGCGCGCGCCTCGGCCGCATAGATGCCCAGCGCCTGCGCCGCCGCGGCCTTCTCGTCCAGCACCGCTGCGCGCGCCGGCCGCGCGTCAGCCGCAGCGCGCGCAGAAATCCGCGGGCCTGTGCCCGCGCATGCGCGCGCGTGCGCCGGGCGCGCGCGGCGCGCCTGGCGGCCCCAGGGGTCTGCCTGTTTCTGCAGTGCCCGCCTGAGGCGCGGCTCATTCGACCTGAGCAGGTTCAGTTGCACACGCAGTGCTCTTTGTCCTATTCTGCTGCTGCATCTTGGTGCCAAAGTTGGCCGTGACTTCCGGGCAGGGACCCGGCTGCTCCCAAGCCGCCTGTCAGGCGTGGGGGCGCTTTTCTGCAGCGCGCCGTGACAGCTGCGGCGGGAGACAGCATACAAGGCTCACACGTAGCACATGCACAGAGCACAGCTGCTGCCGGGCCGCTACCTCCGCGGCAGCGCGGCAGTGCGGGCGCGCGCGCAGGGGCGCTCGCTGTGGGCGCCGGGCCGCCGCGCCTGTGCGGATGCTGAGCCGCTGCTCGCCGCTGCCGCTCTCGCCGCCGCTGGCGGCCTCCGACTCGGAGTCGGAGTGCAGCGAGCGGCTGCGCGAGTCGGCCTCGTCAGACTCGGCGGAGGTGTCGTCGATCCGGCCGTCGTCCTGCACGCCAGCAGCACCCATCACCCTCACTCCGCTGTCTTTCTGAGGGAGGATGGGATCAGCGGGGGGTCAGATCCTCGCATCTGCACAGGTGTGTGCAGCAGCTCAGGCGCCAACGAAGAACGCACTCTGCACTCTTAGGTCGGCATAAAACCTCGCACAGGCGGTCAATAAAGCGGGAGGGAGGTGGCGCGCCTGGCCGCAGGACTCCACCGCGGCGGCGACGCAGGCGCGCAGGTAGGGCTGGAAATCCGGCCCCAGCATGCGCGCGATGTGCCCGAACATGCCGTGCGTGTACTCGCGCAGCTCGCTGTCGCCCAGCGCCAGGCCCTGCGCACAGGGTCCTGTCAGCCCTGGCGCGTTGGCATCCGGGCGCTCGCTCTCGGGGCAGCGCCGCGGCCTTTGCAAGCGCGCGGTGGCAATGCGCTGCATGCCTCCTAGCAATGCAAGCGCTGGTGCACTCGCGCGTGACAGGGAGAGCACTCAGGAAAGCGGTCGCCTGGATGTTGCAGGCAGTGCCCCGGGCGGTGCCATGCATGCCTGAGCGCCGATGCGAACCAGCCGGGTCGGACACTCCCACAGCACCAACACACAAGTCATGCATACATCATGTGCGCACATCCAAACAAGGATCGCTGGCCGGCCCTCAATCCATCGTCACGGACTGGGGTTAGCCACTGGGCAGAGCGCGGGGCGGCGAGCGGTTGCACTCGCCTGGAAAGCGGCGCACATGATGTCGGGGAGCGCCGCGCGGACCTCGCCGCCGGGCGCCGCCGCGCACACGGCGCCCACAGCCTCCGTGGCGGCCGCGCGGCAGGACAGCATGTCCGCCTGCGCGCCGCCCGCGCGCCGCCTCGGCCGCCGGGCGGCGGCGGCAGGCTGGGGCCGGCAGTGGCGTGCGGGCAGGGCGGCAGGGCTGGCAGCGCAACGGAAGCGTGCAGCGCACGCGGTGCACGGCGCCCTTCGCGGGTCAGCAAGCCACTGGCAGACGTGGCACCTGCTCTGTCAAATTGGGCAAGTTGAGCAAGTCCACGCGCTACCGAGATTGTCCACGCGAACGAGGATGCGGCCTTTCATCGTACCTCAGATGCCCCTTTGGCCCTGGTGCCTGGGCGCGCCCTGGCAGAGGGGCTGCACACTCCACCGAGCGCAGGAGGGGCAGAGCCCGCGCCTGCGTGAGGTCCATGTAGCGGCGCAGGTGCGGCAGCACGCCCGGCACGTACGGCGCGAAAGCGGCGCCCACGCTCTCGGCCGCGGCCGCGACCGCGCGCAGCGCGCTCTCCTGCACGCTCGGGCTGCCGGCCGCCAGCAGGCGCCCCAGGCTCGCCACCATGGCCTGCAGGAACTCGGCCGCGTCCTCCTCTGCGCGCGCGGCGCGGGCGCGGCCTCAGGACACGCACTGCCGCGGCTGCCAGCCTGGACAGGTGTGTCGCGCGGGGCGCGCGCTCTCCCGCACGCGCAGCCGGCCGGACACCAGCATGCGGGCCCAGGCGCGCAGCCGCCGGAGGTGCTCCGCCGCGCGCCGCGGCGCGGGCCTGCCCTCAACAGCCGTGGCCGGCACATCATGCGGGCAGAACACACGCCCACCCTGCGCCCACCGAGCGAATGAGAGGCTCCGCGGCCCTGCGCGCCCTGTCAGGGGGCGCCCCAGGCAGCGCGCCCCGGACGCGCGGGCGCGCACCCAGGTGCTCGCACAGCGCCTCCAGCGCGTAGCAGGCCTGCTCCTGCACGGTCGCGTCGGCGTCAGTCATAAGCGCGACCACCGCCGGCAGCGCCTCGCGCGCCGCGCGACCGGCCTCCGGCTGGCAGTGCACGAGCAGCTGCGCCAGCGCGAACGCGGCCTGCCCGCGCACGCGCGCCTCGCCGTCGCGCAGGCCCGCGCCCACCACCTGCCGCGCGCGCAGGCCGGCTGTCGCTCTGCGGGCGGGGCGCGGCGGCGCAGGCGGAGCAGGCAGGGGGGTCCCTCCTGGGCTCGCAACAGGGGACCAATGGAACAGGGCGGTGAGGGTGTCCGCTGGCGGCCCTGTAAACCAGGCGCACATGAGCACGGGCGAGGCGGACAGCGTTGTTGCGAGCGCGCTTGCGCCCTGCGAGCGCTCAGGCTGTTGCGGCGCGGCGGCGCCGCGGGTGGCGCCCGCAGCGCGAGCCCACGCGCGCACCTGCAGCGCGTCCGCCATGTGCCGCCGCAGCCCTTCGGCGCAGCCCTCCGCCACGGCAACGATGACAGTGCAGGCGGCCAGGCGCGCGTGCGGCTCCGGCGCGGCCGCGGCGCGCGCGGCAAAGTCGAGCGCGCCCGGCAGCACGTGCTTGGACGGCAGCGCGCACGCCAGCTCATCCAGCGCCTGCGCACCCACAATGGCAGCGCTGAAGTAGGGTTGCGGTAGGGTTAGGCTGTCTTCAGACAACCTGCACGCCTGCTTGTCCAGCGCCCCCAGAGCAGCAGCGCTGAGGCAGGGGAGGGGGGAAAGAGGGCGGCGGGCACCTGCGAGGCGAGCTTGGCGGGCGGCAGCTCGTCGCCGTCGGGGTCATGGTCGGGCGGGTCGGGCTCGCCACACATGGCGCACAGCGCCTCCACGACCGGCCGCACCAGGCCCGCGCGCGCAAACTGCTTCGGCTTGTACCGCGCCACCCACTCCACCACCTGCGCGCGCCGCGCCGCGCGCGCTTTGGCCCTTACCCAACCCTTCGGTAAGCGGAGCGCGCGCTTGCCCGCGCGCTCCTCCTCCGCGGCGGCCTGCTAGCATTCAGCGAGGGCGCGCGCTCTGGCCCGCCAGCGCTGTAGGCTGGCATTACCTCGGTCATGCATGGCCTGCTTGCAGCAGGGCCCGTGAGGGTGCAGGGTCAAGCGCCCGTGCTCCCAGGGCCGGGCTGCGCAAGCCGCCCATTGACATGGCTGAAGCGCGCGAGCAGCACACTGGCGCACTCGGGCCAGGGCGGGAGCGCGCCCGCACGGCTGCCTCGCGCGTGTCCAGGTCCAGGCTGCGCGTGCCGCCCACCGACATGGCCCAGCGGATGAGCTCCGGCAGCGCGGGGCCCAGCACGGGCGCGGGCGCCTCGATCAGCTCCGCGAAGATCTCGCACGCGCCCACAGTCGCCTGCTCATCGCCTGCAGCAACGCCCGCCGCCGCCATCTGCGCGCGCGCGCGCGCGCTTGGCCCCGTGCGCTGGCCAGGCACTGTCGTCCCAGTACGGCCATCCATTCCATGTACTCCAGCAAAGTGCGTCTCACGCCACACATCAGCAGCATGGACGGAGACAGACGAGCCTTCCCCTGCCATGCCCATTCCCAGGCACGCCCTCCATGGCCCTGCGGGCGGGGGTGCGGTGCGCGGGCGCGCGCCTGCATGAGCGCGGGCACGAGGTCGCGGAACAGGCGCACTTCCGGCTCATCGATCGCCCATTTCACCAGCGCCGCGACCGCCTCCAGCGCGGCGGCGCGCACGCGCACGTGCCCGTCCGCCAGCCCCGCCGCGCACGCGCCCTTCAGCGCCGCAAAGTGCGGCCGCAGCTCGTCGCCTGCGCCGCGGCCGCGGCCTGAGCGGCTGGAGTGCAGGCCTCACCGGCGAGGCGCGCACACAGGCGGGCCACCGCCGACGCACGCACAACGCGCTGCCGCGCTTGCGAGCACACTGCCTGGGCGCGGCCTTGCGGCGCGCTCGCCGTCGCCGCCTGCCATGCCAGCCAGCGCCAGCCAGCGAGCCGCCGGCGTATACCTGGTCCTGGCAGCGGCAGGCACACAACACAATACATCAACCAGACAAACCCCCGCACCTATCGTGCGCACGAGCCGGCTGAGCATGTCGAGTGCAGCCTCGCGGTGCTCCGGCCGGTCGCTGCCCGCCATGCCGCCCAGCCAGGGCAGCAGCGCTGGCCACTGCCCCGCCGGCACTGCCAGGCGCGCGGCCGCGGCGACCGCCGCCGCCGTGTCGCGCCGCACCGGCGCGGCTGGCTCGGCAGCGACCGCCGCCAGCAGGCCCGCCTGTACGTGCTCTCGCGCCTGGCGCGCCACAGATTGATGTCAGGTTATGGTGCGTGCCATGGAGCGTGTCTGAGGGAATGCGGGGCGGCTGGAACGCAAGGGGGCGGGTCGACCTCCGCAGCCTGCCTGGTGCGAGTTTGAAAACAGAGATGAAAGGCGCAGCAGTGGAGTCCTGTGGTGACATCCCCTGTCATTGAAACACGCGCTTACACGGCGCTCAACCCCGTGTCTGCATGTCTGCACGTGCTAGATAAATAACTTGCCCTGTCATCAGCGCACTAGGGTGGCTTACGAGGCAGTCACCCGCCCCACCGACTCGCACGGCCTGCCATCATCGAACGCCGTGCTCCTGACCAAGCTGGGAAGAGTAAGAGGCATGGGCGGGGGCGCACGGGCGCGTCCAGGCGCCGCCAGAAGCGCGCGAGGCACCCGCGCAGCTGCTGCGCGGCGAGCTGCCGCACCTCCGGCCGCGGCGCGGCCGTCAGGCGGGCCAGCAGCGCCGGCACCTGGCCGGACACGCTGGCACTGTCACAGGCGCTGTCATGCTGTCGCATACACTGGAGAACAGGCAGGTGGCTGAAGACCATAACCTCTTCCGCCATCTGACGCCTGCATTGCCAAGTGACACGTACACCCGGCGCGCAGCCTGTGGCTGTGGAGGGCGCGGCTCAAGCGCGCACCGCATCCGGCTTGCGCGTGGCGCGTCGGAGCGCGGCCTCGCCGCTCGTGCGCGCCGCCTTGTCCGCGGAGAGGCAGGCCTCCAGCACGGCGTCCAGGTTGGTCCAGGCGCCGGCGGCGTGCATGCTGGTGGCGCCTCGGCGCGATGCTGCAGGCCAGGCCTCGAGTGCTGCTACTCAGGCATCTGCGGCACGGGCTTGTTTTCGTAGTGGTCGATGTCAACGCGCTCCCGAAAGCGCTGCGGGGCACGAGCACGCACCTCGTTGATCAGTTGTCCTACATGGCATGTGATACCGCAGCAGTGTCGCAGTTTGCTGGATTCTGCACAGGAATGTTTGCAACATGACAAGGCGCAGTCAGCGGGCAGTGCAGCCACCTTCAGCTCGCTCTCCAGGTCCACTTTCTCAGCGTTTGGCTTTGCGACTCCGAGCTCCACAGCCTTGTCTTGTGCGTCCTGCAGGGCCCACACTTGCCTGACAGTCTGGTATCACAGGGCAGACTGCGCATGCTTGCATTCAACAGCGTGCGAGCAGCTCGCCTTCACGTCATATTTGCCCTGCAGCAGGAAGGAGAGGCCGTATGAGCCGCCGCTGACCAGCAGAATTAGCGGGACGCCGTACTGCAAGAATGAGCGGCCGCCACTGCGTCTGCTCATCGCCGCGCCTCCTGCATCTATGCAGGTAGTGCACACCCACAAATAGAGGCTGTACTGGTTTCAGCGCAAGCTTCTCAACTAAACTGTGGCTGAGTACGCTTATGCTGATGTTGTTAATGCTCCTGTCAGCCAGCTGCAGCTGCTAAAGCTCTCAGCGGTTCGACGGCGCACCAGGCTGCACGGCAAGGTGAGGCTGCAATTTCGTGGCAACCTGCGGCCCCGGCTTAAAAGAAGCAATCCGATTCAACTGCATAGGCGTGGCCTAAGTAGGCAGCAGCATGCACAATAACATAAGGTATCGCTTGGCATCAGTGGATTGTTGCACCCGACGCTCCATTCCGGAGGACAGACAGTTAGCTGGGACGAAGCTCACAACGATCACGTGCAAGAGATGCGTGCTCACCAATGTGCACATGTGCACAATGGGCTGCTACGCGCGTCCCCTGCAACTCTGCGGCAGCGCGGGCGCAAGAGGGCGTGCTGGTTGGCGCCGCTCGTGCGGGCAGAGTCGGACAGCGGAGCGGACTTTATTGAGAGGTCGGTGGACTTCCTCTTCAAAGGCGCACGTGCTGTGGAGCAGCCCTTTGGGTGTGCGCAGGCCTGCTGTCGCTTGTGTACGCTACCACGGCCCCAAGGCGATGAGGCCTATGAGCCTACGTGTGTGGTGTGTGCATGCCCAACCACGTGTCACACAAAGCTGTGCGCCGACAATGGGTGCGCCGCTGCAGGCTGAAGCGGATGAGCGACCAGGCATACCGCGAACAGTGTGTGGCAACCACCACTGAGGTCGCGTCGCCAGTGCCAAGCGATGACCTCGCCATGGCTCGGATACGGCCATTGCTGGCCCACACGCGGCTGGAGACTGCGCAGCTGCGGTGCGGCATACCGATATGAGCAACGCCTGGCTATGTCTGCACGTGTAACTTGTATTGCCTATTCCTTCAAGGGTATACCTACGCAGGGGTGTGTCTCTGCCACACCACATGCGATTGCCCTGACCAGGCCTGCGCCTTTCATATGGCCATATGCATGTTGCGTTGGATGTGCATGTGCTGTTTAAGAGCTGCAACCAGTGCATGAAGTGGCTGCTCAGCTGCGGTGGGCAGCCTTGTGTTGAGCAGAAAAGTTACCTTGGGTTTCATATTGAGCGTGTCACGCGCAGCCTGGCGTATGACGCTGAGCGGGACGGCTGCACTGAGGCATTCCACGGCCGGGTGGACACATACGGCGCGGCCGTGGTGGTGGCGCGCACCGCTGGCGGCGCGGTCTGCGGCGGCTACAACCCCAATGGTTGGATAGGTGGGTCTTGTGCCCGACAGGCTAGCTTGAGGAGACCGTCGACGAGGCCATGCGGAGCAGCTCATGCTCTCCGCCATCATAGCGATGGTGAAAGTAGTGTTGCGCAGCGTGACAGGCCTGGGCGAGGATCGAAACGCCCTCGGCGCGTTCCTGTTCACGTGGCCGTCCGGCTTTGACGATCCCGGCACCCCTGCCGTAAAGCTTCCCAAGGCGCGCGGACGGCCTGTGCATGGCCTGACCTTGCAGTGCCTGCGCTATGCGAGGGGGGTGCACGTGTCATTGGTGTTGCAAGCGGTGAGCACTGTAGAGCTGGCGATGCATGGCGGGACCTGATGCAACTCGCACTGTCATGTGAGCCACGACAGCCATTGCTCCATGCATGAATGCTCATCACTGTCATGATGCATCCACACTGGCTGATTCCATGGCAAGCTCGTTGTGATTAATGATGTTGGGCAGGCCTGCAGCATGCTTTGCTTCTGAGGGGTGATGCGCTTGGATCATATGGGCAGTAATCAGGGAGTGCGTCTTAGGTAGGCACGTTCAATATGCGCTGTTGCCGATGTTCATGACCGCGGCGCAGGTGGGTGGCGCAGGACTGGCTGTGCAGGACAAGGCCGAGGCTGGGCCACTGTTTGGCGCTGAGGTGCGGTCCGTCATCTGTGGCGATCTGCGGGCTTTGCTTTGCTGAGAAAAGCCGCCCGCCCGTGTCATGCGTAATTGTTTAGCAGGTTCTTAGCTTTAACAGGGTGGCATCATGCAACGCACCGATTGGACTGCCTGCTGCTGTGTAGCTTTCGAGTGAGGGGCCAGAGTCCAGTGCGCGACAGCCAGGCTGTGTTTTTTTGTTGTCAACCAGCGCACAGGTCGCACAGGAAGCAGCCTATTTGTGCAGCAAGCATCGTGGCAGCGGCGGGCTGGAAAACAGAGTGTGCCTGCGTCCCTGCCTGCCAGGGCCTGAAGATCGCGCTGCAGCTTGGCAACGAGCGCGTAGCCAGCAGCCGCCTCGGGACCTACTATGCGCGGCTGCCCAACGGCAGCCGCTCGCTCTTCGCCGGCAGCGAGAGCGCCAAGCGCGCCGAGCTGGTGTCCCTGCAGGTGTGGCGCTGCGCAGAGTAGGCGGGCCTTGCAGGCTCCCTTGGGGCGCCTTGCATGCTCCCTTGGGTCGCCTTGGCTTGGGACTGCCTGAACAGGTGTGCCCGCTGAAGACCTGCAATGCTTTGAGCGAATGGCGAGCATGGGCCAGACGCCCGCGGGCGCGCGCACAGGGCCCTGCTCACCCTGCAGTGCGCGCGGGGCGGCAGGTGTATGTGGAGGAGGGCGCGGGCGAGGTGTGGGAGCTGGACGGCGTGGTGTGGAAGAGCAGGCCGGGCTGAGCGCACCCGCGCATGCGCTGGCCGCCGCGCCTGCGCGCACGCATGCGCAGCAGGCCACGACAAGCGCCGCCAGCAGCCTCGCATGCCCGAGTGTGCCTTGCAGACTCGTGGTCGCGCATTTACAGTACATGGGCAGCAGGCGGCAGGGCTGCTGCAAGGTGAAGCCAGCCTTACAGGGGAACACACAGGACAGGACAAGCATGCCTCACTGGCGCATGCACTGGGCATGACGCCTCCCTCACTTGCTCAGAGCGCCAAAGTCGCCGACCTCCTGGTAGGGGTCGGTCGCGGTCAGGAAGGCGAACAGCTTGCGCGAGGCGACGGGCCCCACGCGCATGCTGGCGCCGGTGCGCGCCAGGTCCGCCACCAGGCCCTCCTTCTCGCGCTGGCTCCTGCCGCCCAGCCCACAGCCCGGCGCTGAGACGATGGCAGCTCCACAGCCCGCTCCAGTGTCGATGGCAGCTGTGGTGACGAAATTGCAGCCTTGACAGGCCCAGCAGGGCCGCCCCAGGCATCCAGGCGTCGGTGCGGCCATGCTACCCTGTGCGAGGCCAAACCGCAAGACTGGGGACAGCTCGGCTGCTGCTGTGCGCTCATAGCACGGGCCTGCGGGACTACAAGCATGTGCCCACGCGCCCTGCTGTGCCAGGGGAGGCAGGGGGGCCAGGGGCGGCGCGCCGCGCGGGGTCCTCGTATGCGGCCATGAGTGCGCCGAGGCTGCGCCATGTGCCAACGATGGCATGCGCCTGCTTCGGCCCCAGGTCCGGATGGCAGCACAGCGCCGCATACCTGCATATGAGCGCGCAGGGCTGCACTGGCCGACTCGCACGTCGCACGAAAGGCAGCATGGCTGGGCAACCACCACCGCTCACGAAGGAGCCCGTTGTTCATGCAGTGGTCCACGCACGGGATTTCCCAGACTGTTCTGAATGCAAGCAGGGTGCACTGCCGCTCTCAAAATCACCCCCAGCATGGCGGGCGTCTCGCTCGTTACCCAGCACACAGCCAAGCCTGCCACTGCGAACCCGCACCAGGGCTTCTGCTCGGCGGGCAGCGGGGCGCGCAGCAGCATGTCACGAGCTTCCGCGCCCGCCGCCTTGCCGCTGCCAAAGTTCGCAAGGAAGGCATCCTGCGCGCGCGGGCGCGCGTCGCGTCACACGGTGCCTGCCTCAGAAGACGCCGCAGAGCGAGCATCAAGCCTCTCCTGCCAGCATCAACAATCCCGTTACATGCGAGCCCAGCTGGCGCCAGGCCCGGGGTCTGCCAGCCGTGGCGAGACAAGCGCGCTGGTGCCCCACCTGTATTGCTCCAAGTGCTCAGCCCTGCTGTGCACCAGGGCACGAGGGCACGCTTCACCATACGCAGAGGGGAGCGCCACCTGAGCCTTGTAGGGCTGCACGGCCAGCGCCTTGGTCAGGCCGAGGATGTGCTCGGCGGCGGCGGCCGCGTCGGGCACGAGTGCGTGGCGCACGCCCGGCCACGCGATTGCCAGGCGCGCGGCGGCCGCGTCCGCGGCGGCGCGGCTGAACCCGCCGCCGCCCGGGCCGCGCGCGCGGTAGTCGGCCGCCTCGCGCTTGCGCAGGTGCGCGTCCAGGCCCTGCCCGCTGGACCGGTCAGCACGTTTGCATCGACAGGGGCGGCGTGCGGGCAGGGAGCCGGCGGCAAAGACAAGCCCGAGCGCATGGTGCAAGCCACCCGCAAGCGTACCCACATCTTGGATCACACCTGCATTTTGTCTTCAAGAGCGCGCCGGCTGCCCCACTTGCATGACTAACGCACAGGCCCCCAGCGCGCAGAGGCCATCACGCGAAGACTGCGCCAGCCGCGGCAGCTGGACATGGCATGCGCAGGGCGCAGACAGGTGAGCGTGCATGGGCGCCGGCGGGCGCGCGGCTTGGGCGGGCCGGCGCGCGCCTCGATGAGCAGGCAGAGCGTGTAACCAGGGTAGGCCGCGCCCGAGGCCGCCACCAGCGAGCGCAGCTCGTCGCGCTCCGCCTCCTCCACAAAGTCCGGGCCCTGCGCGTGGCGCGCGCACGCGCTCGGCGCCCCCGCCCGCCGCTCCAAGCCAGGCTCGCGGACGAGCTGTGTTCAAAAGTCGGTGCTGTGTATGCTTGTTGACAGCATGGGGCGCGGTCGTGCAGGCGGCGCTGCCTGCTGCATGCTGATGCGCACCCACACACCACAGCAGCCCCCCGAACTCACCAGGGCATGCCATGAGTCCGGCTGTTCCCTGAGGTCCGCTCCGTGACAGCATTGCTGCAGCTCTCGAGAGGCACCACGCCCTGGCTCCCAGCCTGCGCCCAGCCAGTGCGGTCCGCATGCACCCGCCTGCGGCACAGTGCTCTGTCAGGCGAGCGGCGGCGCGCCATGTTGTGTGCTGTCCCCGTGCACCCGCCTGCGGGGCAGTGATTAAACAGGCGGGCGGCGGCGCGCCATGAGGTGCACGAGCACGTACGGCACGTCCTCGGGCGGCTCCGTTCCGCCGCCGTCCAGGCGCGCGAACCGGCGCTGCCAGGCCACCACGCGCCGGCCGGGCAGCCGGCCGGCAGCGCCGGCCGCGCCCGACCCGCCCGGCGCGAACGTGATGCCCTCGGCGTGCAGCGCGGCTGCGGCCGCCAGCATGCTCGCATGGTTGAGCTCGCCCAGCAGCGGCAGGATCTCCTCCAGCGCGCCGCGGCCTGCGGTAGGATAGGAGTTATCACCCTAACGGTCGCAGTCGCGTCTGAGCTCTGGCTGCCCAGCGGCACCTCGGCACAGCTGCGCACACCAAGCCGAGGCGCAGCGCAGCGGCGAGCAAGGGAGCTCGCCCGTGTGCTTCGCCGCGCCCAGCAGCAGGGTTTGAGGCAGCGGCACGGCGCAGCTACACTCTCACCACTTACTCAGCATGCGCCTGCAGGAGAGGGCCCAATCCGCGCTGCTCGCGGTCCGGCAGCGTCGGCAGGCCGCGAAGGGGCGCGCCCGACTCGCGCTTGCGCTGCGCGCGCTCCTGCGCCCTGCGAACGCGCTCCGCCTCCTTCTGCTCCGCCCTGCGCCCCCGGCGCGCGCCCCAGACTCACAGCCGGACGGTGGGCTCATGCTCGCTCCTGTGCCCGCCGCGCATGCCACCGGCGGCGGCTCCCGCCTGCATGTTCTGCTGCGGTGCCAGGCGCTCGGTGAGCGCCGGCGAGGCGCTGGCGGCAGGCATGTTACCTGGCCTCGAGAAGTACCAGGCAGCATGGGCGCTGCCGGGCGGGCGCTGCCGCAGGTGCGCGCTGGCGGGGCAGGGCGGGAGGGTCGACCCAGGGCTTGCGCGCGCCTGCGCTCGGCGGTCTCGCGCCGCTGGCGCTCGCGAGCGGCCTGCTTCTCAGCCTTGTCCTGCGCGCGCTCCTCCGCGGTCCTGGCGGGCGCGCGCGGGCGCGCCGCGCCACGCTCCGCGCCCCGCGCGTCGGCGCCGCCACGCGCGCCAGGCAGCTCATGCGCGCAGCCAGCAGGTTGGGGGCACGGCCCAGCGGGACGGCTGCGCGGCTGGGCCTGCCTGCGCGCGCGCCATGCCACAGCCTGACCCTTCTGCAGCTATGCATGGGTGGACATGGCGTGCTGCCATGGCGAGGGTTCTCAGGCTGACAGTGTGCCTGGCCAGGCAAGATGCAGGAGGCCAAGAGCACACGTTTGCACCACATGTGCAGCTGGACGGCCCAAGCACAGGCCGGAGCACATGTGCAGCGCAGGGGCCTTGCTGCTAGTGCCGTCCAGGGCCAAAGCATGCGGACGGGCTCACGCTGACCCACCTCTTGCGCGGCTCCGGGTCTCTGTCGCTTCTGCAGCCGCTGTGAGGGCTGGCGTCTGAGGCGCTGCCACTTCTCTCGCACGCCGGGCTCGCGCCTTTGCCCGGCGGCCGGGCGTCAGCGCTGCTGGGGCCCAGGCCGTGCTCTTCACCTGTGACTCCTGCACCTAACACAGCGTGTCAGTTGCCCTGAGCACATAAACGTCTTCCCGCACCACAAGACTAGACAGACCCCAGAACGGTTGCATGGCAGGGAGCAAGCGCGTGGGAGTCCCCTGAGACCGCCCACGCAGCACAGGTGCAGGCAGCTGATGCACGGAGCGCAGGGGCCGGGACATGCCTGCCCCGGCTGGGCTGAGCGGGCCGTTGCTCCGCTCCTGGTCGCCCTGGCCGCACTCGTACAGGGACCGCATAGCCTGGCGCGGGCGTTTGGCCCCAGCGGCCTGCCTTGACCGGCCCGCTCGCCGCGGAGGCAGCTCGCCCTGGGGCGCCGGGCGCTGCTGCGGGCCTGCTTGCCCCGGAGGCTCCTGCTCCAGGCCCGTTCGCTCTGGGGCTCCCGCCAGCCCAGGGGCCAGCCCCGCCCGGCGCAGCCGGCGCTCTGGCACGTCTCCAGGTCCAGGGGAGACATCCGCGTGTCGGCGCGCCAGACACTCTGACATGCCTGCCGGTCTGTGGTGCAGCTCCGCATGATCCCCTGAGCGCTGGAGCCCGTCCTCCAGTCCAAAAGGCTGCTCTGTCGCCTGGAGCGCGGGAGGCTCCCTGGAGACCGGCGCGGAGTGCGCAGCCAAGCCCTGCAGTCGCGCCAGGATGGACACGCCGGGGCTTGCGTCCGGCGACAGCACGACCGGAGAGCTGCCAGCTGGGCTGGCTGCGGCGGGCGGGGCGCCGGCATGCCGCAGCGCTGCGTGCACATCCGGGCCAGTGGCGCGCAGCGCGCCAGGCGTGTCCGGGTCTGATGTCAGGTCCACCACGTCGTCACACCTGTGTTTGAGGGCCCGCGTGTTCATATGCGTCTGTGCAGCGTGGGCCACATCTTACGCTATGAAAGGGGCCTCACCCGTCTGGCATGCTCGTTGTTGGCGTGCCAGCAGGCACCTGCTCCAATCCTCTAACCTGCTGGACAAGCGCTGTGCGGCTTGAAAAATACGTTCGCCGTGGCAGCAACTGCCCCAAACTCTCGTCTCTGATGTTTGGCGTCGTTCTGGCCGGAAGACCCCAGCTTCACTGTGCTCAGCCAGCAGGCACGCTCTGCACGTTGGGAGGCAGTGCTGTGCAAAGCGTTGTGCCAAGTGTGCTAAGTGTGCACATCTAGCACATTCTGTGATGAGATGAAAGTGCGCGGGGATTTGTTACAATTGCATCAAGTGTGTTGGCCTGTGTAATTGTTTGGGTATACATATGCACACACTTGAGGAGAAGCAGCGCTATAAGCATGACTGAACCAGGCTCACGAACGCACCCTGCTACCGTGCACTGGCTGTGGCTCAGAACACAGACATATTGAACAAGCGCGTGGCACCGACATACCCTGTGCATGATGTGCATGGTTGGCAACGCGCACCATCATGCTCAGGGGACGCAACCTGGCCTACCGCGCAACTTGCAAGCAGCCCTGTCGAAAGTGGGGAAATGAAATCGGGGGGGGGCCTGCACAGCACCAAGCAAGAGGCATATCGTGACCCAGAAAGCGCTGGCAAAACGCATGCATGGTTGAAAAAGTCAACATGCAAAGCATATCATGCGTAGATGTTGCTCTGGTGTGGCTACGCATAGCATGCACATGCTCTCTCTGGATCACACAGCGCCCTTGCTTGCCAGCCTGCTGCATGCCGGCCGGTGGACTGTGCACCCGCCTGCACTGCTCGCTGTCGCGCCGGCGCCCGGCGCAGCACGCGCCAGGGGCGGCAGCCGCGCGCTAGGCTCAGGGTATCAGGGCAATCAAGGCCTTGGCGGTCGGCAGGCCAAACTTGTCAGGGACGACGTCAATGGCGGCCGCATTGACGAAGAAGAAGCCCGGCTGAGTCGCCAGGTTGGACGCGTACTGCCAGCTCAGCTGCAGCGGCGGCAGCGTGTTGCCAACCGGGTCGAGCGTCAGGCGCACGCGCACGATGCCGCCGTTGACGGCCACAAAGCCGGTGCCGCTGCTGGCGGCGACGCCGCCGAGCGCGACCTGCGCGTTGTAGAAGGTGGCCGGCGGCGCGGCAAAGCCGGTCGGCTGCTGCGTGGTGGCCGCGACCAAAATTGCCGCGTTGCCTGGCGTCGTCGCAAATTGGAGCACCACCGTCAGGCGGCGCGTCAGCAGGCTGATCTTGGCCCTGCGCAGAGGGCGCGCGGAGCCGTGTCAGCGCAGTCCACAGCGCGCTGCGAGACTCAGGTCAGCCGGTGTGCAGAGAGCGAGCTGGTGCGCACGCATAGTCGACCTCCAGGCCGGTCGGCGTCTGCAGCAGCCTGCGGCCAGATGTGACCGCCAGCCCAGCGTTGAAGGCCGCGACGGTGGACACTAGCTCGTCTTCCAGCGCAGTCTGGTTGGCGATGTTGACGGTGGGCATCTGCGCCTGCATCAGGTGGCGACGCGCCTCGCCCAGCAGGCGGCGCGCGCCGCTGCCCGGGGCTGTACCTGCAGCGCCTGCTACAGTGCTGCCGGAGACACTCTGCACGTACATCTTGCCAGATACGGGAAAGCCAGGCACCTGCGCGTGCGGGCGCGCACGCGTTAGGGTGGCCGGTTTGAACACCGCACTGAAGCACAGCAGCCCGTCTGCCAAGGCGGCGGGCAGCGTGAGGGAACAGCAACCAGCAGCAGCCAGAGGAGCGTGCCAAAGTGACGTTGGCGGAGTGCACGCTGCGCAGGGCCGCCAGACAGGCCAGCACGACGAGCTGTGCACGCATCCTGGGCCGCCGCGCAGGCCCAGCCGTGCGCTCCATCGTTCTACCCGGAACAGAGCTGACAGGTGCTTGCTCTCTAGAATTGTGACTGCTTTTGCAGGCACTCTCCAAGCACTGTTGGACCAGGGCAAGGCTCCGGTCCGTTTGAAATATCAGTCCAGGGAGATAGCCCACAATTTGATGTCCACAGCAACAAAGGTTGCTGCTCAATTGGCACGCTCTCACCTTTGTTTGCTTGCATGTCCACTCTGCACTGTTCACCAGGCGTACATAATTAAAACGTTTGCTTAGGATCCAAGAATATGTATATCCTGATTGTGGAGTATGGTGAAGAGGACACAAAAGCCATGCGTGCAATTCAGCCTGCTGTTACAGGGCACTTGATCAGAGCACCAGCAGCATTGAGACCACGCTAGCCATGTGCATAGCAAGCGGCACATCCAAGGCTGCCTTGTTGAGCCGCATTGAGGAGGCTGCTTCACACCGCATGTGTAAATCAGGCTCGCCAAGACCCTGCTGAACAAGGCAAGTCCGCTCACAGAAACAAACCCAATGCAATCATTTGCTCAGCGGTCAACCCTACGTGCCAACTTCATCGCCCCCCTCCCGCAATACAAAGTGCTCTGAAGCGCGCTAGCCAGCTCATGCTGTGAACCACCAGAAAAGATACATCAAATATGCAAACGCAATGAGCGCAGGCAGGCGCCCTGCTTTTCATGCACGCATGCATGAACAGCAGGCAGCCTCGTCGCAAAGCACTTACCCTGAAAAGTAGCTAGGGGCGCGCGCATGGTCTACAGAAAACTGCAGGGGCATGCCCCGCCAGTCTTGCACCAAAGGGGGCTGGCTCCCGGCACACTTGAGCGGCAGTGGCATCTGGGACACTAGAACACGCCGCAACATGCGGTGCCGCCTATGATTTAAGCAATGGGAAAACAAAACCAAACCCTGCTCCATATGTACAGAGAGCCAGCTCCTATGCGCACACAACCAAGCGCCAGGCTGCACCTCGCGCCTAGGACCCCAGGGTGTCGACCAGGCCCTTGATGGTCGGCAGGCCGGCCTTGTCGACGACGACCGCAATGGTCGCCGAGTTGGCAAAGAAGTAGGCGGGCTGCGGCGCCGGCAGGTTGGTCGCGTACTGGAAGCTGAACTGCAGCGCCGGCAGCGTCATGCTGCCGGCCAGGTCGAAGGACAGCCGCACGCGCACGACGCCACCGCTTGTGCCAAGGAAGCCGGTCTTGCTGACTGCCACCGCGGAGCCGATCGCTACCTCCGCATTGAAGAAGGTGGTCGGCGGCGCAGAGGCGGGGATGGTGGTGGTCGCCGCGGTGAGAATGGCCACGTTGCCTGCAATCAGGCAGGCTGTGCAGTCAATAACAGGTTTAAAATTCAAGTGCAGAACTGAAACGAGCATGCTGTAACGCCAACAGGTCTGAAACTGGGCTGCAGGTTTGGGACCGGCACGCAGCCAGGCCAACAGGTCTGTAAGCGGGCAGCAGGTCTGAAAAGTTTTGCGCCGCACCAGTCGACGACGGAAACTCGAGCACCACCGTGACCCTGTTCGTGATGGGGCTCAGCTTTGCCCTGCGCAGGCAAGACGAGCTGGCTTAAGTTTAAATTCACGCGCTGAGGACGCGCAGGCATGTGCAATGCCACACTTGGGACACCGAGAAAGACACACTCTTGAACCAAGCAAGAAGGTGGGCTGTTGACAAAGGCGCGCGGGCAGGACAGGTGGGCGGGCAGGGCGCGCACGCGTAGACAATCTCAATGCCGTTGGTCGACTGCAGCAACTTGCGGCCAGTGGTCGCGCAAGCGGAGTTCAGGCCAGCGACGACGATGGCCGACTCGTTGTTGGCGGTGTTGGACTGCAGCAGGCTCCGGTGGGGGCCGGCCTCCAGCAGGCGGCGCCCGCCACCGCCCGGGGTGGTGCCGCCCGCGCCGGCTGTGAAGCTGGCGGTGAACGACTGCACGTACATCTTGCCGGACACCGGCAGGCCCGGCACCTGCGCGACGGGCCACGCAGGGTTGTTTCAAATCCGTCATGGCATGCATGAGGCCCAAGCCGTCCACCGGAACGGGGGATCAGAGCGTCAAAGAGCCACTGCGACGGCTGCACAGAGCAACACTGTTGAGGGCGGCCAGGGTAGCGCAGGGCAGTGGGCCCGGGGGCGCACCATGGTAACACTCTGGGCCTCTGCGACGCACAGGGCCGCCAGGCAGGCCAGCACCACCAGCATCCCGCGGTTCGCCATTGTGCAAGGCCTGCGCGTGCGGCAAGCGGCTGGTCAGGGGCTGGCGCACCGCGCCGGGCACTCAGACGGTTTGAACACCTGTCAGGACACAAAGGCCCGCCCACCGCCTGACGCTGTGTCAGGCTGCAGGCAGACGCAACCACAGAGCAGGCAGGCGATCAGGTCAGGCGCCCAGGCAACAAGCCAGCCAGAGCCAACACAAAGTGACATCCCTGCACAGGCACACAGCAGACAAGGGGCCGCACTTGGTGCAGGGGCAGGTGCGGCGGGAGGTGCGTGCGTGCAGGCCTGCTCTTTACTGCTGGGCGTCAGTTGCTGGAGAAGTTGTGAGCTCTCTGGCCAATTTGAATCCTTATAAGAACGGAGGGCATTAGCCCTAACTCCCTACCCCACCTCCTTGCAAGATCTTGTTGTGGCTGACACACGGGGTCTAACGACCGTGCTCTCATCCTTGCTGCATGCCACCAGGAAGATTGCAGAGCTCATAGCTGACTGGCAATGCTGCGTGACGCGCTCGATCGGGACAGCTTCACCACAGGGGTCAGAGCTTTTTAAACGCTGCAGAGCTGTGGTGTCACCGTGGCGTCCAAGCTGAGGCAGCTCTGGCCATTGGTATGACTGTAGTATGGCAATGTCCGTGGGTAACAGTGAACCTGCAGCACCCTAGTGGGTCAAGGCGTGAGCAATTTGGGAGGCCCTACTGCAGAGCTACCCCCGTGGCAGAACAGATTGCTACAGCTTGTAGCCGCCCCAATCGTCATGATGCTGCATGCGGCATGGGCCTTACATACGCGCAGTGTACGTGTGGTATTAGCAGGCTTCCTTTGTGAGTGTGCCAAGAGTCTCTGCCAGCATGCATGCTGGTGTACTCCCACATGTCTTTCATGCCTTGAAAGGCAGTGTGAGGGACATGATCATGAGCACACGGGTGCAGCACTCTGTGTGAGGATCAGCATACGTACACAACTGAGGTCTTCACCACTCACCTGGCATAAAGAGGAGCAGGCCTGCCGGGCCGCCCCTTCATGCGATGGAGTGGGTAGCTGTGTGGAAAATTTGCGCAGATAATGCAAAGAGCGGATGCTCCGCTGTGTGTTACATACACGGCGTTACATACACGGCCAGTGTAAGGTGCTGGCACGAACACACACATGCTTGTTGGGGAGGCTGCTTCACACCGCATATGTGAAGCAGGCTCACCAACACCCTGCTGACTGAGGCAGGAGGCAGCAATTTTTCATCACATGGAGATGCGCATGAACGGTCCACACAAGCTGTATGCACGCGCAGGTGTCAGTGTAGCCTGGCACCTGTCCAGAATTGACTGTGCATGCATGCTGCACAGTCAGCAAACTCAACAACCAGGAGGACGCGCCGATCTGGCGCCAAAGCGCCCCGATCTTCATGCGCGCATATGCATGCATGACCGGCCGCCTTGCTGCAGGAAGCAAAGCAGAACAGCAATGGGCCTTTTTTTAACATGGGGCGCAACGCACCGCGCCCTGAACTCTCAAACTCTGGCAAGCAGACTTCTCAGCATGACAGGAGGGACTGTGGCAGGACACAAAGGCCCAGCCGCAGCTGTGACTCGCAGCTTGTGATGCACTCACAAGCGCAGCTGTGCCGCACTCACAACAGCCCGGATTAGAGTTTTGACACTGCGGAGTCTGGTCCAGGGCGAGCCGCGGGGTGTGTTGGGGCGTGCGATGCAGGGCCTAGTTGAGGGTGTCGACCAGGCCCTTGACGGTGGGCAGGCCCGCCTTGTCCGGGTCCACCACGACGGTGGCCGAGTTGGCGAAGAAGAACGCTGGCTGCGGCGCGGGCAGGTTGGTCGCGTACTGCCAGCTAAACTCCAGCGGCGGCAGCGCGTCGCCGGCCAGGTCGAAGGACAGCCGCACGCGCACGACGCCGCCGGTCGCGGCCAGGAAGCCGGTCTTGCTGACGGCCACCGCGCCGCCGAGCGCGACCTCGGCGTTGAAGAAGGTGGCCGGCGGCGCGGCGGTCGGGAGCGTGAAGGCGGCTGCGGTGAGAATTACCGTGTTCGAAGGCGTCAGTTCCAGGATGGCCGATACTCTGCCGGTAATGGGATTCTTCTTCGCGCTGCGCGCGGCGCACTCTGTCTGAGATAACCAGACTTTTTTGGTCCCTTAATGGCGGTGATCAGTTGGGACTGCATGCAGGCAGCGCCGGCAGCACGGGCACAAGATTCCCAGGCGGGCAGGCAGCCGCACAGGGGCGGGCCGGCAGGGGGCACAGGAGCGTGTGCGGGCCGCGCACGCGTACAGCAGCTCCAGGCCGCCGGTCGGGGCCAGCAGCTTGCGGCCGGTGGTGGGGGCCAGCAGGAGGTTGAGGCCTTTTGTGATGATGGCTGCCTCGGCCTCCGCGGTCGTCAGGTTGGTGACGGAGGACTGCAGCAGCCTGCGGCCGGGGGGGACCTCCAGCAGGCGGCGGCCGCCGCCGCCCGGCGCGGTGCCCCCCGCGCCGACGGTGAGGCTGGTCGCGACCGATTGCACAAACATCCTGCCCGACACCGGCAGGCCCAGCACCTGCGTGCGGCTCGGCACGCCCGCGTGACACACGGCGCGGCAGCCCGCTGCCCCCCAGCAGGCATGGCGGACACGGACGCGCAGCTTCTTACACAGATCACTAACACCCACGGCGACGGTGATCACATGCTCCGGCGAGCTGAGCATCAGGGTGCAGGATCAGTTCCTGAAGCTGCAACGACAGCGGTGGCGCACAGAGCGCGACTATGCAGCTGTGGAACAGGCCGCGGACACTGGAAGTATACAAAATTTGGCACAGCGAGCCCGGCGCCCGACACCGCAAGACCGCGGTGCGGGCCGCATGAATCTGTGCCACAGGGTCAGCAGCAGGCAAGGCGGCCCTTGCCGCAGAGCGGGCAGGCGCACCAGCTTGACCTCCGCGGCCTGCACGGCGCACAGCGCTGCCAGGCAGGCCAGCGCCACCAGAACTCTGCAGCTCGCCATCCTCGTGCCTGCCAACAGAGAGGTTGCTGAGCAGTGCGACGCGGTGCAGCCCTAGCAGGCGAGCAATCAGCACTCTGCAGCTTTGATACTAGCCGCCCCATGCCTACGTAAGGTTTGTGACACACAGGACGGCCAAATCAGCGCAGGCGGCAGCTCTGAGTCCAGCAAGGCGCAACATGGCGCAACGTGGGCAGGCAGGCATGGGCAGGCTCAAGCAGGCCGTGCACAAGCACCCTGACTCTGTGACACAGTCCCGGGCCGTACGGGGTGCAGCGGTGCGCGGCAGGCTTTGCGCTGCGAGCAGGCTAGCTGTAATACCAGTGCTTGAGGCCGAAGGTGAACGGTGGAGCTGTGCTGCATAGAAATTAGAATTCAAACATGAATGCTGATAACCTGCTCGGAACCCCCAGCCCGGCATGTGAACAATAAATGGATAAAAGATGAAGGTGATGTGTACTGTTGTCATGCAGGCCAACAGTTCCTGCTTGTGTCGATGCCAGGCAGTGACGCTCGAAGCAGTGGTTGAGACAGCGACCGAATCGAAGCCTTGCTGTTACAGTTGGCAGGTGAAGGCGCGTCAACAGCTACAGGCAGCATGTCAGGCACGCCAAAGGTGCCTCACCCCAGGCTGCCTTGTTGAGCAGCCTTGCGGAGGCTGCTTCATGCCGCATGCATGAATCAGGCTCTCTGGACACCGCTGAACAAGGCCCGGCTGCGAGCACAGGAAAGCGGATAGAATGCATGGCAGATGCAACCCCGTACGGATGAGCCCTCCTGACGCCGCGCCTTCCTGCTGCAGGATCCATCCAGGGAGGCTATGCTGATGCCTTAATGAGAGCCGACGCAAGCGCGCTCAGGAAACAGGCACCCAGCTCTTCATGCGCGCACGCATGAAGAGCAAGCTGCCCTGGTCGTGTACTCCTGGATAATCTGACGCGCGCTGCGTATAACGGGCTTGAGTCACGCCCCATTGGACCCAGAAAAGGGGACGGGGGCTGCCTGCGCGCTCGCTGGCTGGCGGCTGCCGTGTTGGAGCCCTACAGGCTCATCCTCCACAAGCGCGCGCCGCCCAACTGTGCACAGGACACTCACCACAATCTCCCCAGCCACAAAAAAAACACAACCAAGGGGCGCACTCCCAAGGCGCTCTAGCCAAGCGCATCAGCCGGGTGCGGCTGTCGGAGCCTAGACAAGGGTCTCAACCAGGCCCTTGACGGTCGGCAGGCCCGCCTTGTCCGGGTCGACCTCGATGCCGGCCGCGTTGGCGAAGAAGAACGCGGCCTGCGGCGCCAGCAGGTTGGTCGCGTACTGCCAGCTGAACTGGAGCGGCGGCAGCGCGTCGCCGGCCAGGTCGAAGGACAGCCGCACGCGCACGACGCCGCCGCTCGCGCCCAGGAAGCCCGTCTTGCTGACGGCCACTGCAGAACCGAGCGCGACCTCGGCGTTGAAGAAGGCGGCCGGCGGCGCGGCGGCGGGGATTGTGGTGGTCGCCGCGGTCAGAATAGCCACGTTCCCAGCGGTATTCGGGATCTCGAGCACCACCGAAGCACGGCTGCCGACGTAGCTCAGCTTTGCCCTGCGCGTGGAATGCAAAGACAGGTTCGAGACATGGTGCGCTGACCTTGCGGGCTTTCCGGGGAGTGCGTGACCGCTGTTGGGATGCAGACACGCCGCGGCGCTCGACGGGCTGTAGCGCGGACAGGCGAGCTCAGCAGTCCAGACAGAGGGGCTGCAGGCAGGGCGCGCACGCGTACAGGATCTCCAGGCCGGTGCCCGGCGTCTGCAGCAGCTTGCGGCCGGTGTTGGAGCTCAGCACGGCGTTGAGGCCAGCGATGACGATGGCGGCCTCGCCCGCGGCGGTGCTCTGGTTGGTGGCCGCAGCCTGCAGCAGGCCGCGGCCGGGGCCGGCCTCCAGCAGGCGGCGGCCGCCGCCGCCCGGGGCGGTGCCGCCCGCGCCGGCTGCGAAGCTGGGGGTGACCGTCTGAAGGTACATCCTGCCGGACACCGGCAGGCCCGGCACCTGCGCATGCGCGAGCTGCCTTTTCAACCCAGGGAGCAGGCTCCTGACCAGCGGCTGCTGCACTTGTACACCAAGAGCAGCAAGCAGCCTCGCTGGAAAGGCCGCAGACTGCAGCGCGGGCGCTCACCAGGATGACGGAGGTTGCATGCACGGCGCCCAGAGCCGCAAGGCAGGCCAGAAGCACCAGCACCTTGCAGTCAGCCATCCTGTTCATAGGCTCCCTGCAGGGCAAAACAGTCGGTCCGCGCGCAGGCTGGCCAGCAGTCATAGGCAACTCTTGCAGGAGTGTGGCAACGGAGACGTCAATACAGTGTTCTCAGGCATGCCGTCTGCAAAACAACGGCACGGTGCACAATGCAGGAGGGTGCTGCCTGGGCTGCAAGCGTTGCAAGAACGCCGCGAGACGTGGCCTGCACCGCACTTGGCGTGAGGATGCGGTGGGTATAGCGTACCGCTGCAGTCTGTGTGTGTAGGTGGCCTGCGCTCTTTCAAATCCATAAATCAAAGGCGGGTAATGGCTGGACCCTATCCTAGGTCACGTGCACCGCCACACCACAGGCCCACTCTGCTGCTGCACATTCTGACTGCAGTATGCTTGCTTATATCCAGCACTCGGACACCCAAGAAGCGGCCCGCTGCATCATTCTTGCGTGCCTAGCTTCGCTTGAGCTGATCTTCAATACAAAAATCCCTGCTATTGGGCTGCGCTCGTAAACAGCCAGAGCTGGCTGATACACGGTTGTCATCCATTCTTCGTTCATTCATTCATTCATTCAGCCTACCTGTGGCTGCGCTTTATAATAGTCCACCGCGACGGTGCCATGCCTTCCTAACGCAGAACGCCTCGTGTGCTCAGCACGTGCATCATGCACTGTGCATGCCTTGGCCACTTCATGCATGTCAGTCGCGCACCCAAGTGTCAGCCAGTGATGCCACCCCGTATTGAGGTGTTGGGTACTGGAGAGGCTAAGCTAGGTAGCCCTGAAAATATGAAGATATTACTGTGGGTGCACACTACAAGCACCTGGACAACGTACGGCTCGAGTGCGCCAGCTCAAACCTCCTTGTTATACACTTCTGATGTGCAATGAAACTATGATACCGGCCATCGACAGCAGTGGACACACTCACACCCCCAGCTCCGGGAGGCAATCCGCGTTGAGCCCCAGCGAGCCAAAGCTGTGCGGCGCCGTGCGCCGTGCCTGCGCACACCCCGCCGCTTCAGGCGCCCGGCTCGGCAGGGACGGTCACGCACACGGCCAGCGACACGAACTCCTGATTCACATATCACTGCAAGAGCCAGCTGTGCGGCAAACGTAGGGGCTGACCGGCGAAAGCACGCTCACCTTGCATGCGGCACACCCTGTTCGGCAGCAGCGCGCGCCCGCGCTGAGCGCACGCAGTGACAGGCCCCGCCTTCTAACAGACCATGGTCGTCCCACAACCAGACTTCAAGACATCAGCGCGGTCAGCACGCCTGCTCCAGCTGCTCGGCGTATGTGCACAGCGGCAGCCGCACGCGCAGCGCGCGCGCGGCCGCGTCCAGCTCCGCGGACACGCCCGCGCCCGCGCACCGCACGCCCAGCGCCGCAGCCACCTCCAGCGGCGCATGCCCGGGCGCGCGTACACGGACGCGCCGCCCGCACGCGGCGACCTCGCATGCGCCGGGGCCCGCGGCAGCGGCGGCGGCCCCCAGTCGCACCGTGAGCTGCAGCGCCACCGCCGGCCGCCCCTCATAGGCGAGCTCATAGTCCGGCGGCGGCGCCGGGGCGCCGAGGCGGCCGTGCGGAGGCTCTACCGCGGCGCCATGCGCCGCGGCCCTTCCGGATGAGCCAGCGGCCTGGCGCACAACTGCGCAGCTCGCCAGAGCTGCCACAGCTTGTGCACGTAAAATGGAGCGAGAGCTGTGCAGGGGCGGGTGGGTGCGAGGGCATGCTCGCCTCGGGGTGTTCGGCTGCTCGCGCAGGCGGCGGCCGCTCGTCCGCACGTCCGCCGCCGCCGGCCCCGGTCGCCGCCGCGCCTTGCGTCCCCGCTGCAGGCGCGCTGGCGGCCCCCGCACCAGGGTCCCCAGCGGCGCCCGACAGCGCCGAGCCTGCGCTTTCGGACCCTGCCCCGGCGCGCGCCGCCGCCGCCGCCGCGGGCCGCCGAGCGAGCAGCGGGAAGGCGGGTGCGGCCCCGGGCGCCTCGGCCAGCTCAGTGACGAGCGGCCGGGCGTTCAAGCGCACGGCCTGCGGCTGCGGCGCGTCGCCCTTGTAGCGCATGCGCGGCAGGCGGTAGCGCCGGTCGAGCGCGCGCCCGCTCTTGGAGCCCGCCCAGCCGAGCGCCAGCTCCACCAGGAACAGCTTCAGGGGCCTGGGCGGGTCCGCGAGGCGGTATCAGGACCATAATAGGTACCGTACTCTAAGCGACCCTCACTCAGGGCACCATGCGTCGCAGGTGCTGCCTGACGAGCGCACGCAGCCGGTGCAGCGCCGGTCAAGCGCAGCAGCCGCTGCCAGGACCCTCCCGGCCCTGCGCCAGCTTTACAGGACAGCGCTGTGGCCGGGCTGCCGAGGCGGTAAGCTTGTCGGTTGCAGGCCTGCCCGTCAGGCTGACGTTGCAGGTACCGCGGGTGGGCGTGCGTTGCAAACAGCTGCACAGGTGATATTTACTCTGATGCGTAGTGTGCTTGCCCAGCCAACCCAGGCAGGTGCAGGGCCTGTGTCGCTGACACCAGCGCAGCAAGTCATGCTAACCACGCCTCCAAAACAGCTGTCGAAGTGATCATCCGCTTAAATTGGTGCCAGGGCGTGTGTTGCACAGCTGCACAGCTCTACGAAAGGTGTCCAGGCGCACCGCATCATGGCGGCCTGTGCAATGACGTCAGCGTTCAAGACACAGTCATAGACGGTGCATGGCTCCCCCTGCCGGTCTGCGCGCCGGCACAGCGTGTGAGCGCAGAGCCTGACTCACGGGGCCACCCCCACACGGGTATGGCACACCCCACAGGAGTCCACACACAGCAGGCACCTCGTGAACGGCGCCTCGGGACATCAGTCGCTGTCAGTCTCAGTCTCAATTAAGCAGTCAAAGCGCGCGGTGTGGGTGTGCTGTACAAGCAAGGCCTTTGGTACAGCGTGCATGCGCACACGCCAGGACGCTGTGAGGCCCTCTGGCGCACCCGCCTCCAGCCGCGCGGGGCCCATGGCCAGCGGGAAGCGCAGGGCCTCCGCGCTGCCTTCGCCGTCCGCACCGGCCGCAAACTCCGCCAGCGCCTCCTTCACGCTCAGAGGCACCTGCGGGTCGTGGTTTTACCGACCTGCGACTTGGGCCAGCGCAGTCGCTTTCGAGGACGCGCGGCGTCCCATAGCTGCGCCGTTGCCGTCAGCGCGAATACCGAACATGAAGGTGCTCTGCCCAACAATACATACGCCACAGGTGTCTGTCACCAGCGTGTGGCGCGCGCCTGCCCGCTCGTCCAGCCGCCCGGCGCGGGGATCTTCGCGGACCCGCACACGTTGACGAAGACCTTGCTGCCCGCGTCATCCGAGGTCTTCACGACAAAGCTGCGCGGTGCCCAGGCTGAGGACTCGTTCATGGAGCATGCACTGCCAGGTGCAGAAGGCACTGTGTGGCACGCCCGGGCTCTGGTATGACGGTCACGCCCTCCGTGGCGCCGCCCTGGGCCGCTGCACGCCCTCCCAGCACCTCTCCTGCCATGTCCTGCATACACAGACAAAGTTAGAGCACACAGGCCGTGCAGTTTCAGCACGCGCCAGCAACGTCCACGCTTGCACGTATGACTTCCCTGTGCGGGCACCTGTGCGGCTGGCTGCAAGTTCTCGTTTGAAATGCCTAGTACCTGGCTTGAGTGCTGCATGCTCGTGTACGACAATGGCTTGTTTTTAGGTGAACTTAACTGTATAGCGCCTGCATCTTGAACCAAATTATCACTGCAGACGCGGACGTACCTCTTCCGGCTGCGCAATACACATGCGCAGGCAATCTGCTTGTTGAACCAAATATAACAAATTTTTGCAGGCGTTCAGTTTGGCAAACCTACCCATGTCCCAGCAACACGGGGGGGCAAGATCACGAGCATGACAGTGACAAGCTCCCCCACTTGCACGCATGCTGACGCATGCGTGCAAGTGACTGTTTACAAGCAGAGCCCTAAGCTGGCATGCAGATTGCATCTCACAGACCAGAGCGACAACTGGCAAAAAGAAAAGAGCAGGCCCTACATCCCAGCACTCCCAAGCACAGCACAGTGTGACTCAAACTCTTGGCTCCAAGCTTCTGTCCTACGGCCTGCAAAGCCATCCACAACTTGGCGCACTGAAAGACTGCTCAAACCCCAGACTGAGGGCACCAAGCCAGAGCACCCGCCCACAACTGGATGTCAAGAAGCTGCAATAGTGCTGCTCGTGTCCCGTGCGAAAGCAGCAGGCAGCAGGGCTTCGAAACCATAGTGAGGCAGCATGCGTTGCTAACGAAATGTGCGGACAGTGATGACCGGCAAGCCCTACCCGGCCAGCACACTCTGCAGACTGCTAGGTCCTTCGTATACAGCATTGAAGCCACCCCCCGTGTACGTGCTTGGACAGCATGCCCAACCAGCTCCGTATTCGACTTCTGGTCGGTTCCCACACCGCAGTATCTACTTTGAGGTTGGGCAGTCCCAACCTTCAGGAATTGGGACATATGCTGTGCAGACACACGGCTAGCATGCTGCAGGAAAGCTGCAGGTCGATCACAGTATTTGCTAAAATCATTCGGTCGCCACCACACACAGAGCTGACGCTGTGCATGATACTGAAGACTTGACTGCTTGCACCTCGCGCGTTGTGACAGCGCGCCAACGCCCACTGGCGGCACTACCTATTTATACAGCCAAGTACAGCTAAAGACAATGAGGGAGATCGCTGTCATTGTGCTGACATCAGTAGGGCTCTAGCTACTGCAGGGTGATTCACACCAAATCCAGGGCCAGAGCGTAGCTAGTCTGTATCAAGTGCCAGTGAGCGCGGTGACGGCGGCCTACGCGCGACTGCGGCGCACAGGCCTGCGCGAGCGTCCTGCCAGATGCGCACGTTGCACGCGCCCGCGCTGGCCACGAAGGCCGCGAGCGGCGCGCTCCGTGCGGCGTCCAGCACCATGTAGCAGTGCGTCTGCGACGCCGACGGTCGCGTCAGCCAGTCTCTGCGCAGGCGGACGTCTTCCGGCCGTGCACCGCTGCGGCAGGCGAGCCACCCACTGACTGATGCGATAGCCCGCTCTCTGGCCTTTCCCCCCCTCTCTGCAAGGTTGGTAGACAGGCCGCCGCATCCAGAGGCGCTAGCGCACTCACCACGCCCCCTTGCACCCGCTCAGCAAAGCCATAGACTGCGTGACACCACAGCGCTAGGTGCGGCGTACCTCGAACGTGAGGAGCTCGTTGCGTCCTCCGGGGTCGATGCGGAGGCCGGGCTCCACGGCCACGCCTGCAGGAGGCAGCACATGTCTGGGCAGCGCCGGAGCAGGCACCCATGCACATGCATGCATGTGCACAGCACCCAGGCTGTCCGAGCGAACATGCAGCCAGTCGCCAGCACGGCCCTAGCAGAGGGCTTGCCGTCTGCGGCGGCCAGCATGCTCGCCTGCATGTTACGCTATGCCTGAGTGTGGGTGCAGGCCCCCACGGGCGCACCCTCGTAGTCGTGCCACCGCAGCTCGACGCATGCGGGGGACTCGTTGACGATGCTCATGCGGCACGCCGCGCTGTCGCGCAGGCTGCGGAAGCAGGGGGCTGGCGCGGGCGCCGCTGTGGCATGCGCAGGCGCCTCAGGCTCCAGCTGGGGCTCGATCGCGGAGCTGCACGCCGGCAGCCTGTGAGTCAGCGGGGCTGCGCGGCCACCGCGGCATGGTGCCACGGAAAAGAGGAAGCCAGGTACATCGCTGGTCAGCTGCAGTGGCATGTGAGCTGCGCACCGGTGCGCATCATGTGGGATACTGCATTTGCAACAAGAGACAGAGAGGGATGCGCAGGAGGAATGAACGGAAGGTATGTTGCGCAGCGCGGTGTGCAGCCTGGTGGGTCAGCCGGGCGCGCACCGGCCCCGGCAGGACTTGATACAGCAGCACAGGGCAGCGCCGCACGCGCATAGGAAGGTCAGGACGAGCGCCGCCTGCAGCGCGCCGCCCAGCAGCGCCGGCGGAGCCGGCCCCTTCGGCGCGGCCTCCTCGCCAGCGCCCCTCAGCTGCCGCCTGGCTGCTGGTGCGCGCAGGCTGCCTGCTCCGCGAGCCTGGAGGGCCTGGTCCTGAGCTGCAGAGCATGGGCCGGCCTGCAGTCGGCTGTGTGCTGCAGCTGCAGCCGCTGCGCCCGCACCGGCGGCCCGTCTACGAGCTGCTGCGCCTGGAGGCGAGCGACTGGCCTGCAACTCCATCTTCACTCCGACTGGCGCTGGCGCTCCTACACCAGCAGCACGCTCGCTCGCTTCATTTGCAGAATACCGCACGTTGGCGGACACATGAAGGCTGGCAGGCTGCGGCAGCGCTGCGCCGCCACTGTCCGCCCCGTTTGGCAGCCAGGCAGCGCGAGCACTGCTGCCTGTCCCGCACAAACAGGACAGTGTCAAGTACAGCATTGTGGACCAGGCAGTGCGCGTGGGCAGGTATGTTCCACACAGCTGCACTCGAATTGCCTGCCGAGAGGCGCGGCAAGCACTTGGCACGATGCACGCCTATGGCAGTGCATAAAGAGCGAGTGCAGTGCTTGCCTGTAGGGATGCTGAGTGCGCTACATGCGCTGCCGAAACAGCAGCACGCCAGCACGATTGAGGCTTCAAACCGCATCCTGCGCAACAGCGGCAGGCGCGGAGCTACGGTACCAAACAATAGTGTGCATTCACAGGTCAACGCGCAAGTGTTCTGGAAGATGTCTTGTCCGACGTTTGACGTCTGGCGCAATGCTTCTGTGACGTATGTAGCCCAGCCCTGCTTGGCGTCTTAAGAGGCACTTAACACTCGAGGGGAACTTGGGAGCCTTGAGCACCCCATCCCCCGGCATGGTGTAACCTTACACCAGCAGGCATCATTTTCAACCTCAGACAGCTAGCCACTTGCGCCTGTTACGGAATTGCTGCTGCGTCCTCCTGGGAGAGCGGGCGTGCGTGATCGAGGTTGAGTGCCAGCAGGGCCGCTGTGGCTGTTGTGGGGTGGCACGCTGTCAAGCATGGGCCACTGCTTGCAATGCACACTCCTGATTCCGCTATTGTGCAGCTGCGTCCTGGCTGACACCGTACCGCACGTGCCCAGTGCGCGCTGCCAAAAGCTACCAGGCACTCCCGTGTGTTCCTGTATGCAACCACTGCTTCTGCATGCAACCACCGCTGATGTGTAGCTCTGGGCGGGGCACATGCTTTCAACTGGTTCGCTTGCTTGCCTGATATTTACCGGGGCGAGCGCCTCTCCGCTTCTCCAGGATAAGCGCTATTGGTCACCTTTCACAGGCAGCTGGATGCTGGCGTTGAACACCCTCTCTGTCCTCCTGTCCTGTCTCCGTGCCTCTAATTGCAGCGGAGTCTGAGGCTTCAAGCGCGTGGCAGGGTGGCCTGGCTTGGGGTCGGGAGAAGGGCCGCGTGCGAGAAGCCTGGATGCGCAAGCAAGCCAGCAGCAAAGCTCCGGCAGCAGTGCCAGCGGCAGCCTGCGGCCTTTCCCAGACGCGCTGCAGGCGCCTGCGGCAGCGACCGGCCCGCGCGCGGCAGAGGCCGCGGCGGCGTATGGCGCCCCGCATCCTGCATTTGCGCCGGCACAGGCGGCAGGCGCGAGCGGGCCGCAGCCGGACTACAAGCTCGAACACGCAGCTGTGCTCGCCGGCGACGCGCGCGCGCCACCATACACATTCCTGGCTGAGGGCCTGTGCCTGGCAATCATTGTGGCGTCCGTGCTCGCGTTCGTGGCCGCCACGCTGAGCTGCTTCACGCGGTGCTGCGCGTCCTGCCGACGGTGCGTCCGTGTGCTTGGACCTCCAAAAGTCGAGCTCTGCAATGCTTGTCTGGGGAGGTCTGCATGCATGCGCACTGTCCCATGCTGCATGATGGCGCTCGTTGCTTCCGGCTCAGCGAATACTGACAACAGGCGTGCAGCCAGTGGCTGGGAGTCCTAGTGCGGCATGCTACCGCTTCACAGACGTGTGATGCTCAGTGGCTGTGGCGACCCCACGCTACTGGGCATACCTCAACGCGCAGCCGCCAGGGGGTGACAGGCCTGCGCGGTGTGGCGCAGAACGGTGTCGCCGGATGTGGACTGCGAAACGCCGGAGCCCGGCGCGCCCTTCGGCCAGGACCACTAAGCATAGGCGATGTGGCATGCGCGGCAGCATGGTCCGCCATCGGCATAGCCACAATGAGTCGCCCATGTGCGGTGTAGCTGCTTGGGTGGGCTGTGCACGCATGCGGCTCCTCACGCCATAAGTGTAGGCCCATGCTTGAACGTGACCAGGTGCTGTGAAACAGCATACAGTCGTGGCGCAGCAGGAGTGCTGAACATGGCGCTGCACCGGCTCGCATACTGCGCGCGTGGGAGTGCCCGCTCACTCCTCCACGAACTGGGATGTCTGACGCATGCCTTGTGACACATGGAATCATTTAGTCTGGAACACCTTTTTTGGGTACAACCGCAGCCCAATCAGCTGATTGGGGCCAGCTCATGCACGCGGTCCAGCGTGCACCGGGGGCTACAGGGGAGGGTTGGCTGCTTTGCTGGCTGCCAGCATGTACCCTCTTCTGGCGTGGCCAGCATACGTCTGCCCGCCTTGGTGTGTCTGGTGAAATGCGCTCCAATGTCCAGCTAGGCGCGCTTGCTCAGCCTGTCCGGCCCGCATGAGTGCGCCAGCCTTTGTCGCGCGTACATGGGATAGCAACAGGCTGCGCATTGTTATCTCTGCTTTGTTGTAGCGGTCCTGCTCTTGGTAATGAGAGGTGTGGTGATGTCAGACTGCACAACAGAACATGTAACCTGCGTTGTCCGGCAGACCTTGTATGGTCGGTGGCATGCACAGCGCCCAGGAACCCGGGCAGTCTCAGAGCTGATGTGCGCCCTGTGAAGGAGCCCTCCCATTTTGAACTGCTGTGTGCGCTCTCGGAGTACTATTTGATCCGGCACCCATAGCAGCTGCACATGTGAATCGAGCCTGACAGCAGGCACTTCCAGCATGGTTTGCAAGCGCGTGCCCTGCTGTGCTGTGTCTGCCTGGCTGGTTTTGCCCTACCCGCTAGTTGTTCCCGGAGCAGGGATGCAGTGCATGCCCATTAAGTGGCTGCAAGTAATCCTAGCACTTACAAGGAGTGGACCAGTGTGTCAATGCATATGCCAAGTCTGCTGCCTCCTCTGCCTTATTACATGGCACAACAGGGCAGGGAAATGAGCTGCGCACAGTCCAAAAGCCTTTGCTGTCAAAGCACAAATAAGGCGCCCGCCTCCGCATGACGCTTGCGGCGGAGGGCGCTTGCGCACACTACTTCTGCGCTGCAAAAACGCAGGTCACCGCGCGGCATGCGCGGCCCCAGCGCCGGACGGAGTCACCTCAGGGCAACCGCCGCACAGCCTTAGCTATAGGAAACATCACACAGACACGCTCACATGCAGACTTTGCGGGAGCCCTTGCTGCCCCAAGACCGTTGCAAAACCTTGCATGCGGACCCGTCGGGGGCCCCTTGCTGCCCCCGCGCCACAGGCAAACTTGCATGCGCACCGGGCGGGGCCGACTGCCCCTGGTCACGTGCGCAGCGATGCAGTCACACATAGCGTTTGCTGCCGTAGTGGCCTGCCCTGACTAGCCCACACCAACCGCGCCTGCAGTGCAGCAGCTGGAAAGCAGTCCGCCGTCATGAACATTGGCATGATACCTGCAACCTCGGGCCGCAGAGCCCCTCGACAACACTATGCACAGCCGAGCACGCGACATATGAAGTAACCCCATATGCTACACAGTCAGCCTCACTCGACTACAAATGCAGTAGCATTGCTGTGTGGCTCCCGCAGCGGGCGCCGCAGTGCCTCACTACACGCAAGTGGGCGCCAGGACTCCAGACTCCGGGCGCCACGCCTCGGTCGTCCTGGCAGGCGCGGCTGCCACGACTGGCTGCGAGCCAGGACTCCGGTGGTGACCCTGCGCGGCGGCCGCCGCCCCCAGCTCCACATCTCGCGGCTTGACGCCCGGCGCGGCGGCGCCAGCATGGTGGCTCTCATCGGCCACGCGCGCCCCGCGCCAGAACGGCGAGTGCGCCTGGCCTGCTCGCTCGCTCTCCGCTTTGCCCTCAGCGCCGCCCCTGCGGTCACAGACACACATCCCGTCGGTGCGGGCGCACGGGACGTGCGCACGTTCTGCAGCAGCCCGCTTGCGGAACTGCAGCCACGCCCACAGCCATCAGCACAGGCAGCAACTTGAGCATGCATGAAGCCCTCGAGTTGGTTCAATCAATATGGTTCAATACCGCGATAGGCTTGGTCTGCAAGCGCAGCGCGGCCTGTGCCTGCGCAGCTTTAGCTGCTGAATGCGCTGTGCAATGCTGCGGTACAAGGCTTGACACGACGGAGGGCAGCCGCCAGCAAACACGCGCTGCCTGTGCCTGTCCAAGTGCGAGCGTGCGCACCGGGCGCCGCAGCAACGCAGGCGCCGCCAGCCGAGCGCGAGCAGCGCGGCAGCCAGCAGCGCCGCCGCGCCGACGCACGCGCCCAGCGCGGTCGCCAGCACCAGGCCGCGCGCCATGCCAGGCGCGCCGGCCGCCTCCGCCGCTGCGCCGGCGCCCGGCGCCGCCGCGGGCACGGCCGGCACGTGTGCACGCGCATTGCGCGGCGGCAGCAGCCGCGGCGCCAGCCCGCCGCCGAGCGCCCAGCGCTGTCCGGCGGCGTCGTAATACACGCCAAGCGGCAGCCCCAGCTGCGCGGCCTTGGCCGCCACGGCGGGCGGCAAGCCCGACAGCGCTTTGCCGGACACGGGCGGCCGCGTGTGCCCGGCCGCCGGCGCGGGCGGGTCGGGTACGTCCGCGCACTCGTCGTTGCGGTCCGGGATGGTGGTGCCGGTGTACGTCAGCGCCGGCGCGGCCGCGGAGGGCGCCCACGCGGTGGGCACCGCATAGTTGCGCACGTCGGGCGCGCAGCTGATGAACGCGCCGGGCGCGCGCGGCGGCGCCGCGGCGCCCGCGGCCGGCGAGGGCACCGGCACGTGGCGCGGCGCGGGCAGCGGCGCGGCGCCCGCCGCGGCGCGTTCGGACGCATTGACACTGCTGGCCCAGGCGGGCGCATGGCTGCCGGGAGCGCCGCTGGCCGCGCGCGCAGCGGCGAGCCACTGCGCCGTGGCGGACGGGTTGCCGGCCGGCGAAGCGCCGCGCGCGCCTGCCGCCGCCTGCTGCAGGCGCCGGTACGATCCGGGGGCCGCCAGGTGCCGGTGCCCTGCGCGCGCGCCTGGGCTTCCAGCTCGCGCGGCCGGGGACAGGACGGAGTGGGGACTGGTGTAGGGCGCAGTGCCAAAGCCTGAGAGCGATGCGGCGCGAGTCCAAGGCTTGTTTGTGCAGGCAGTGCGCGCGGCACGCGAGCTGGCACCAGCAGGGCCGCCGGCTGTGCAGCCAGGCTCTGGGCCAGGGTGCCCACCCTCACTGTCGCCGCCATCGGCATATGCTTGCGCGGCGATGAGGCAGACCAGGCACGCCGCTCGCGCCGCGGCCGAGCGCCTCAGTGCCGGCGCCATCGCTGGCCAGAAAGGGCCTCAAAGCGGCGGCAGGCGCCCTGGCCGCATGCGCAGCCTGACTCTGTCAGCTCCAGCCAACTTCTCAGACGCGGCGCTGCAGGCGCGTGTGGTGGCACTCCTTCGCCTGCTGCGCCCTGTCTCACACACAGAGCACACAGCCGCTGCAGACAGCTCCAACATGCGACACCTTCCTTGTCAGCAACGGACTCTCAGAACTTCGCCATTTGCTGCACGTGTGCCTACCTGGCCTACCCTATTACTGATCTGCTGGGGCGGATGCTGCCTTGGCACCTGGCAACTTTGCAGGACCTCGCAGACTTCAGGTGTGCGTAGCGCATCAACTGGTGCGGCGAACTATGACAGGACCGCGGGTCGTGACCTGCCCCGCGGCAGCGGCTGCGCAGCACGCGCCGCTGTGGCGCACGCTTCCGGCCGCAAGGTGTACGTGCAGCTGCAGGCCGCGGCCGCGCAAGCGGCCGCGCCCGGTCGCCTGTGACAGCAGGGATGCGCCACTGGGTGCGGCGCTTGCGTCGCCAGTGGCCCGGGACCGTCTGCCGCAGTGGCGACTGACGAGGCCAGCGCCGGCCGCCGCTCCTGCCAAGCTGGCACCTCTGTGCTTCTCGTCACAGCGCACTGCGCCAACAGTTCACCGCTGTAATTCCCGTCCGCAGGCGACCTCGCGGCGGAGTTCTCGGCGCACGTGCTGGCGCGCGGCGTGCGCGACCCGGCGCGCGGCCGGCGCCCGACGCCGATGCTGCCGCCGACCGCGGTCGTCGCCGCGCAGCTGGACGCGCTGCAGATCAACGACTGGCGCGCGCCTGCCCGGCTGCCCTGCTAGCGCCGGCGCGCCTTGGCCGGTCGCCGCCGGCGCCTGGGGTCTCGTGTGCTGCTCACGCCGCGCTGAGTGCACTGAGCGCGCCGGCGCGGGGCGCAGGCCGGAGGCCGACGCGGGCGTGCGCACGGCGTACGTCTTCAGCAAGCCGCACGGCTGCGAGGAGATGCTGTCCGGCCAGGTGCCGGACCTCCCGGCTCGCCCGGCGGCCTGTGCGTGAGCCGGTCCTGGCCGTGCCGGATACTTGCGCCCGCGGCCCGCGCAGAGGAGGCCCGATTATGGTGACGCTTCAGACACAAGTTGCCCCTGTGGCCCGATGTCTGTACCCGCAGCTCATACAGCATGTGTGCGGCTGCAGACGAGGGTCACTTGTCGGCCGCGCTGGCGGCAGTAAGACGCTCCGCAGGCCCCACGCGCGCGGCAGCGAACGGCTCGCCGTGCCCCCTAGCGGCTCCGCGGTCAGCTGCGCGGCGGGCGCAGGTGCTGCCGGCGCGCGCGCACAGTTGGGAGGCGGGCGCGGGCGAGTGGGTCACGCTGGACGAGTTTGCCGCCGTGGCGCACTCTGGCTCCTTCCGCCCGCTGCTGGACTGCGAGCGCTGGCGGGCGCGCCCCCGCGGCGCGCTCGCTTGAGGCTGGCCAGCATGCTGTCCTGCTGGAGCGCATGCGCGCGCACACTGTGCGGGTCCAGACCTGCCGCACCCCATGGGGCAGACATCTGCCTGCAGCTTGAGTGCGTCTGGGCGCCCGTGCTCCCTGTCGCCTCCGCCCTGGCCGCCAGGCGGCCGCCCTCGGACGCCGCCCCGCGGGGCCGGCGCACCTCGCTCTGCCTGCCCGCATGCCCAAATTACCCTATCCCTAGTCTCTATCTTCAGCCGGCGGCCCCCTGTGCAGGCGGCCTCAGAGATGAAGTTCCCGCGCACGCGCTCCGGGGAGCACGCCGTGCAGGCGGTGACGGTCTTCGCGCGGCGGCCGCCCGGCGAGACGGCTGCGGGCGCGGCGGGCGGAAGCGCAGCGGGCGCGGCGGCGGGGGCGGCGGCCGCCGGGGCGCCCGCCGGCGAACAGCCGCCCGGCGGGCCGGGCCTGCGCGCGTACACGTTCACGTTCTGCTTGGAGCGCGTGCTGGCGGGCCCGTACAAGGACTGCTGGATGACGGTGGGCCTGCGCTGCGGGGACTACGCCAACGTGTAGCCGCGCGGGCGCGCGGGGGCCTGCCCGCGCGCGCGCGCGCCGGCGTGGCCGGCCCTGCAGAACTAGCGTGTGCATCAACGTCATTTTCATTGTTTAGCATGTGATGCCGTTTAGCATTTGCGGTTTGGTTGCAATAGGCGAGGCACGAGCGACGCACAGGGTGCCGAGCATGCAGCGGTGCGAGTCGGTCCGGTCGGCGCTGTGCGCAAATCGAGCAGGCCACTGCGTGCCGGAACGAGGTCGTCCGCTCTCGAGAGAGAGCGTGTCTCAGTGCGTCTGAGGGCGCGCCTCAGTGGCTGCCTGGAGGACTGAGCATGCGGTACAGCATATTGCAATCCGAATGCTGAGTCACGCCGGAGACCTTGCGCAACAGCATGTCCTACCCAGCATGTCCCAGCATGTCTAAAAGCTCTCAAAGTGCCCATGCAGGCATGCGGGCAGTGGGCGAAGCAATGACTTGCGGCACGGCCATCGCGTGCAAGCGCATGCAGTCATGCAAGCAAGCGCCGCATGGCATACGAGACCCAAAGGCTGCACAAGGATCCATGCCAATCAGAACTCTCGCAGCATGCTAACGCAGTTCAACAATTCCTTGCTGTTCAGACGTCAGCCTTGTGCTGGCTCGCCCTGTTTGCCGCGCACAATCACGCTGCACTGCAGACCCACAACTGCGCAGCCCCCGGCACAGACCTGGCTGTAACAGACACGAACATGGCCCGAAGAGCCGCGGGCAGCTCCCCGGAGCAGCCCGGCCGCGCCGCGCGCGCTAGCGCAGGTGCGGGAGCACCTCCAGCGCGGCGCCGAGCGCGGCGGCGCCGAAGCGCAGGCTGCGCTCGGCGGACCAGCCCTGCACGGGCTCCGGCGCGCCGGCGGTGTCCTTGAATGGCAGCTCCAGCGTGACCGCGAGGCAGTCGTAGCGCTGCCCGATCGCGTGCGCCGCGATGCGCATGTCCGCGCGCCCAGGCGAGCCCTTGCCGTAGCCATACCTGGCCCCATGCGCCGCGCGTGAGCTCCCCCGGGCTCCATGCACCGGCGTTCGACGTGCTAGCGTCGCGCTCCAATGTTTTGGCACATATGCATGCGCGCTAGCTCACACAGCACATGACAGTGCATGCCTGAGTGCGAGTTCGTAAGTGACAGAAATACAGCATCACGCACCACAACTGGCTTTGGGCTATCTGCCCTCGTGTAGCTCTTCCGGGGACAAGCCGTCCCAGCAGGTATGACATCATAACCGCCGAGCCAGGCACTCCGGACTGGCAGCGTGCAATTGAAGCCACAACAACGCACAGATTTTCTACACTTCCGCTGCATTGACATGGGTGTCATGGGGCTCGACCACCGTGTACCGCCCCGCTCTGCGAGACTCCTGCCTGCAGCAGCATCGGTCACGGGGCTGGACGGCTCGCACTTGTCCTGGAAGTCCGGCGAAGCGCGCAGCAGCGCGTCGCTGAGGCGCTGCTGCAGGTCCTTCAGGCGGTCGTTCCACCCCGGGATGCCCTGCGCAGCGCGGCGCGCGTTGGCGCAATCCGGCCAGCTCGCGAGATCCCGGGGCGACATGACTGGGCGCTCGGCCCCGCCGGGCGCTCGCTCCGTATGGAGCAGCCCTGCGCCTCGACGGCGCGCCCGCCGCCGCAGCACCCGCACCTGGTGGGCTGGGGGAATGGATGCCCAGCATACGCAGCGCCGGTCACGTCAGCATGCAGTGCCAACAGCCTGTTATGGGCTGCATTTGTGGAACCACAATTGCCCTCGCCACCAACAGCGGTGCTACAAACCCAGGGCCGGCAGTGCCCCACGCTCGGTCATGCGCTGGCGCAACCCCGCCGCCCTCCTCGACGCCAGCCCGCACATGCGCGCCGGCTCCTGCCCTGGCCCCCTGCCCGGCCCCGGGCGCCAGCGCCGCGCCGCCTGCAGCCTGGCAGGCAGCGATGTCGGTGCGTTGGCGCGGGCGCGCGCCTCGTTGCCGGCCAGAAAGATGTATGGCAGCGCCTCGTCGCCGTGCACGTCCAGGCACATGTCGACGCCCACCTGCGCCCGCGCATGCGCAGCGCCTCGCGTGTGCGCCGCCGCCTGACCCGCGATGGTGCGTCGTGCGTGACTGGCCGGTGAGCCAGAACAAGACAGGCTCTGTGTAGACCACGCCCGCCCCACTGCATGGTCCAACGCGCCACGGCCGCCAGCCCAAGCAGCAGAGCGTCCAGCTGCCCACCAGAGCGCGCCCGGGCCATGCTGGCCGCGCACGAGCAGCAGCGCGCGGCTTTGGCTCAGCGCGCCACCGGCGGCCAGCTCGCCACGCAGGCGGCTGGCGGCTGCACACCCAGAACAAGGGGCTGCTGATTAGGGTAGGGCAGGGGCCGCCGCGCCGCGCCTGGTCCATCTTGTTGCGTACGAGCAGCACCTCGGGGCTGCGCTCGGCGCTCGGCGCGGCCCACTCGCGGTTCAGGTTGGCGCCGGCCGCGTTGGTGCGCAGGTGCCCCCGCCAGCTGCCGTCCGGGTTCATGTTGGGCACCTGCGCCTGGGCGCGCGCTCGCCGTGCCGGCCCGCGCCTGGCGCCGCCTCCTTGGCATCCGCCGGAAGTGCGCCAAGTCACCGTTGATCAGCTCCATATGGACAGCGATGTCCAAAATATTGCAGGCCCCACCACAAGCGATGCAAAGCTGTGCATGAGCTGCGCAGCACTTCTACTAGGCCGGCACCAGATGCGCGCAGCCGTAACAGAGGTTACGTCGAGCGTCTCAGCAGTCACACATCACACAGCCAGTTCTTGAAACACACATCATTCGCAGCCAGGGAAAAATGTAATAAAATTAAAGAACAGCTCGTGTCCGGCGGTTGCCCACCACGTAGAAGACGGCCTCGCGCAGCGCCTTGCGCGATACGCCGTCCGCGCGGTCCAGCAGCCGCCGCACCAGCCCCTGCCGCAGGCGTTCGCACCGTCAGGACCGGGGCGCGCAGGCGAGGCGCCCATATAGCCGCCCCGCCGCCCGCCCCCGCGCTTGTCCCCCACACAGGCTCCACCGGCCCATGCTACGAGCGCCGCGCCGCTGGGCGGCCCGGCAGCCGTCTGCCGGCATGCTGCGGCGCATGCGGGCGGCGCGGGCGGCGGGGGGGGGGGGGGGCGGGGGGGGGGGGGGGGGGGGGGGGGGGGGGGGGGGGGGGTGGGCGCAGCGGGCGGCGGTCACTAACCCTGACCCTAACACGGCGAGGCTGCAGGCCAGCCGCAGGCGGAGGCGCATGCGCGCACCTCCGCGAAGAACTCGGCCATCGTCTCGCCCGGGTGCTGCCGCGCGATGACCCAGACCTTGCGCTTCTCCGGCGCGGGCTCGCCTGCACGGCGCAGGCAGACACTCGCAGGCCCAGGCAGCCAGCGGGCTGGCCGCGTGCGCTCTCCTGACGGCCCAGGAGCGCACGCAGTCTGCTTCTGTTGCGATCAGGGCACGTACCCCTACCCTAACCTACCCTAGAAACCTACCCTAGTGCACTGTGTGCCACATGGTGCAC